>Ga0256405_10009377_pt1 | contig 13432 bp, 10 predicted proteins | sample RumenRJG_02DNA_FD_189096 | JGI IMG/M metagenome (GOLD analysis project Ga0256405, IMG submission 189096) | Bovine rumen microbial communities from Lethbridge, Alberta, Canada - RJG_02 | ecosystem: Host-associated > Mammals > Digestive system > Stomach > Rumen | place: Canada: Alberta...
GCTTGAGCATATAGGTGAGATTGAGTTCTTTGGCCTGACTTGGGCAACTATCCGAAGTATCGTCGGATTGGGTGTCGACTTTAACATAACGTAAGAAACGGTCAAGATCTGCAGTGATATTCATAATTTTCCTCCACTGATTCGGCAAGATTTTATAATAAGTCTTCCTATAAAGGAAGAACAATCAAAGACTAAGAATGCAAGCATAGATGCATTTTAGTTGTTTCTTGTATGTGCGCGCGCCTATAATACACGCGACACTGATAAGGAGTTCCTATGAACCGTATTGTTGAAGGCGCCTTGGACGCGGAAATCTCCAAGAAAATCAAAGATGACTATGCGGCAAACCCAACATTTAAAGTTGCCCGTCATGCATTGAGCCGTAGTACATTGTTAGACGCGATCTATGATCCATCTGCTGCAATCTCCACGCAACCTCATTTCTCCATTGAGATTGAGACTTTGCCTGTAGCCAATCAGAAAGCCAGCGGACGTTGCTGGATCTTCGCGGGATTGAATATCCTCCGCGAGATCATCGCCAAGAAACTGGACCTCAAGGAATTTGAGCTCTCTCAGAATTACATCTCGCTTTTCGATAAGATTGAGAAAGCCAATTTCGCTTTGGAATCCATCATGACCTTGGCCCAATATTCGCCGAATGAACGTGTTTTCCAGTTTATTTTAGAAACCCCGGTTGCCGATGGTGGACAGTGGGATATGTTCGTGACCTTAGTCCGTAAATATGGCTTGATGCCAAAATCCGCTTTCCCAGAGACCGCGCAGTCCAATGGCACCGCGCAATCGAATATGCTTGTCAATGCCGCCATCCGCAAATTCGCTCATGATGCCCACGCATTAATGGAAGCGGGCAAAGTCAATGAAGTCCGTAATCTCAAGAATGAAGTGATGGAGAAGATCTATCATGTCTACCTCACTTGCTTCGGCGTCCCACCAGAAACATTTGATTTCGAATACACCGATAGCAAGGGTAAATATCATATCGAGCAGGGATATACCCCATTATCCTTCTTCGATCATTATATCGGTGACTTCATCCTCCAATATCAATCCATCATCAATTCCCCAACCCAAGATAAACCATTCAATAAGAACTTCACGATCGATTATCTTGGCAATGTGGTGGAAGGCAACCCAATCAACCACCTCAACCTCCCAATGGATAGGATGAAAGAGCTTATCATCAAGCAGCTTTCCGATGGTTATCCAGTTTGGTTTGGCAGCGATGTCAGCTTCTACCGCGACCGTTCTTCCTATGTTTGGGATAGCGAGGCCTTTGATTATCAAGCCATGTTTGATCTCGATGTGCAGTTTGACAAAGCAGAGATGCTAGATTTCCGTCATTCGGCGATGAACCATGCGATGGTCATCACTGGTGTGGATATCGTCGATGGCAAACCACGCCGCTGGAAGATTGAGAATTCCTGGGGCGGTGATGTTGGCCTTAAGGGCTACTATGTTATGTCCGATGCTTTCTTTGATACCTTCGTCTATCAAGCCGTCGTTTTACGTAAGTATCTAAACAAGGCGGAGATTGCGGCCAGTAACGAAGCTCCAACCCATCTCAACCCATGGGACCCAATGGGCACATTAGCTGACTAATTTTGCATGAGAGAACTAAGCGCGTCTAGAGTGCTGCGCCGCAAAATGCGGCGACAGGCTGTCGGTGATTGGAAACAGTTTTTGGCAATCATCATGATGGGCAGCATTGCCATGACCCTATTCGTAGGGCTTCTTTCCAATGCCCAATCGCTTTCTGGACGCGTCAATTCTTTCTATGAATCTTCTTCTGTCCCAGACATCTGGGTCGTTAATAAATCCTACAAAGAAGCCGACGAAACCTATCTAAAATCGATTCTTGAAGAAGGCGATAAAATCGATAAAAGGTTTCAGATCACGGCTAAATTAGAGTCTGGTGCCTCTTATTGCATCGTCACCGACGGTATGCCGACCTTATCTCATCCAGTGGATGTGATTGCCAAAGATGAGACCTTGACCGATGATGATTTCTTCTATATCGACCAAGGCATTTGGGCAGGCAACACCAACGCGAAAGATTTCAAGCTCGACCTCGGCAGTGATGCCCAGATCTCTTTTACCTTATTTGGCAGCATGGATCTTCCTTCTAGTGCGTTGAACGTATTAGACCGTTATGTCCTTCCTGGTGCGACAGCGTTGCATCGAGAAGAAGAGATCACCTTTTCTTCTAAGATCAATGGGGTCATGACGTTTGGTGAGAACATCCAGCAAGCCTCTTATTATCCATCTGCGTTCTTGATGTCGAAATCGCGTTTTGAAACAGCGATGACTTCCTTGCTAGAAGCCCATTATACCGAAGGCGGCGTGAACCTGATCCGTACAGCTCTAGGTGGCGAGATCCCACCGATGAACGAATATCTGATTAAGCTAAAAGACACGAGTCGATTGAAAGATGTTGAGGCCAAAATTCGCGATTACTATGCAGATAAGTCCTATTTTGTGGAAGTTTTAGATCGAAGTCTCAATCCATGGTCGATTGCAGCAGAGACTGAAATCCAAGAAGCGACGCAGCTGACCTTCGTCTTTCCAGTCGTTTTCTTCTTTGTCGCTTTGCTTGTTATTTTGACGACCGCGAGCCAAATTATCATCAAAGAGCGAACGCAGATTGGCACGATGAAAGCCATTGGGCTAAGCAAGAGAGAAATCTACACTCATTATTTGTCTTTGGTTTTCTCATTGACCACGCTTTCATCCATCATTGGATTTGTTGTTGGACCATTGCTAATTCCTTATATCATGGCAAGAAAATATAACATCCTTTATACCTTGCCCGCCCGTTCCTTATTCGTATTCCCGCTTTGGCAAGCTTTATTAGCCTATGTTGTATTCGTGGGTTTAGCCTTGCTTGTCGCGTTCTTAAGTTGCCGTAAAGAAGTGAAGTTATTGCCAGTGGAGAGCATGCGTGCTGCGCCAGTAGAATATCATTCCATCGGCAAAATCAGATCCAATAAGCCACATTCTGCAAGGTTTTTATCGATTAAGATGGCTTTTAGGAACATCATTGTTTCTAAATATAAGTCGATGATGGTTGTGGTCGGCGTGCTTGGTTGCACGGCCTTACTTGTCTGTGGCTTTGGTATCGATGATACCTTAAATCACTGCATCGATACGGACCTAAAGCTATTCTATTCCTCAGACCTTACCTGCACCTATTCCAGCGTTCAGCGTGAGCAGACGCCCGCCTTCGCGAGTAATCCTTATGTGAAGTCCTATGACCAGTTCTATGAGAACAATATCAAGATCTCTACGAGCAATACTTCTATGTCGGGTAATCTATATTTGCTTTCAGATGATCATCCATTTGTTCATGTAGACATCCCTGAGAATACCGTCATCATCTCATTGAAAGTTCATAATGAACTCGGCTTAAATGCGGGTGATGAGGTATCCTTCTCCCATAATGGCAATCTTTATCATTGCAAGATTGGGGCCGTATATGAAACCTTCATTCTCAATGGCATTATGGCATTCCATAAGGATTTCGCAGAGATTCCTGGGGTCAATGGATTCTGGGTGGATGCTATCGATGGGGTTAGCGCGGATGAACTAAAAGCTTCCATCTATCAGGATTTAGGCGAGGATAAGATCGATAAGGCCAGGACGCTCGAAGAGACGGAGGAGATGATTGCTTCCGTTATGAGTGGCATCGCGGTGATGACCAATGCGGTCAAGTCATTCGCGATCGCTTTAGCCATCGTGGTTTTATATAACCTTGCCTTGCTGAATTTCAGAGAAAGGATGCGGGACATCGCGACAATGAAGGTCCTTGGTTTCTCGTTGATTGAGATCTCCTATTCCTTGATTTTTGAGACCTTGACGTTGACGCTTCTTGGCGTATTGCTTGGGTTTGCTGTTGGCTATCCATTTATGTATTTGGTCTTGTATGTCAATCGCGTCGCTCTGGTGGAATTCTTATACCACATCAATCCAGCAACTTATTTGATTGCTTTTGGGCTCACTTTCGTGGTGAATCTGCTCATCAATATCTATCTTGGCTTTATGACTAGAAAGGTCAAGATGGTGGAATCCTTAAAATCCGTTGAATAGTAAAATAACATCAAATTGCAGGGTTATTTGGTTTTTAAAAAGAAAACAAGCACGGGGCTGTGCTTATTTTTCTTCTTTCTTTTTGGTCGCGTAATAGACCTTGCCTTCTTTTTCAATCAAGGTCACATCCTCAGCGAAAATCTCCTCATGATCGAGTTCCATCTTTCTGGCGCTGGCCTTCATCGACTTAATGAGGAAGCGCTTGGTCGCAGGCTTGAGTTCGATGGTATCAACTTCTTTGCCAGTGATGGTTTTGAATGCCCTAGATAACGCCCCAGCAAGGCCTTCTCTTTTTCTTGTTCCTTTATAGAAATCGATGCCGAAGTAATTGGCTTCTTGTTGCTGATAATCGAGCAATACCTCGTTCGTACGATAGGTCTTTTCTAGATTAGCCTCTAAGCTATATAAGCAATAGGCTTTGGTCGCTTTGCCGAAATTGAGGGCATAACGAAGCTCTGCAATCTTATAGAGCACGCTTTCGATGATGTATTGGTAATCGAGATATTGGGCTAATACTTTGCTCTGTTCGAGATATTTCTTGAATTTGATCTGTCCGCGTTTGGTGCGGCTTAAGATCAATTCATTGACCTCTAAGAGCAAGGTTGATCCTTCGACCTCTAATAGATCTAATTTATCCAGCTCTCTTTTACGGAGCTCTTCATTTTGCATGATCTCACTCTGGAAGGACAAACATTTATTGACGGCGATGATTAAGGATTGGATACGGGCTTTATATTCAGCCTCCGCCATCGCGGAAAGATCTTTGCCAATCTCTTCGATATGGGCCATGCCTCTTGTGATGTTGCCAAGCAATATCTGCGAGGTGATGGAGATGGCTAGTCCTGGCGCGCCGGCTAATCCGCAGGCAAGCTTAATGGCAACTCGGGATACATCGCCGACGGTGATCGGATAGCCTTGCTTGCCTTCGCTAGATAGACTCGCTGCGGCAGGAAGCGTTAACTTCATCATGCCTTTGCTGACTTTATCGCCAGCATGCTTGATTCTTTCTACAAACGCTGGAGCATAGGTGGATAGTTGATCTAAGATCGATGTATCGCTGACTTCCACTAGAGTATAAGCATCAAGTGAAAAATCCGCAGGCAATTCCTCGACCGGGATCAAAACATTCTCTTCTGGATGCTCTAATACCTCAAGTTTAGTGGGAGGAACATCGGCGATTTTCTTTTTCTTGTTCTCTTTGAGTTTTTTAAAGAAACTAAATAGTCCCATAGTGCTTTGGCTATCAAGCCGGGCATATTGTACTACAAATTATCCTCTTGCATATCTTCAGCATATTTAGATGCATGAAATCATGCATGGACAGGAACGCGTTTGGTGTTTATGATTTAGGAAAGGAGATAACAACATGGCTGAAGCGAAATACTATAAGTGCATGCTCTGTGGCCAGGTCGTCCAGGCAAATCCAGACGGCTCTTGCCCCATCTGCGGCGCTGGACCAGAATACTTGGTCCCTTGCGACGAGAATGGCAATCCTCTTGAGTAAGAGCGCATCATAAAAATCCGGTTGTGACACCGGATTTTTTTGTGCTTTCTTTTAGAGCAAGATGGAGGCATCTAATAAGGCATAGAAGATGGGCTCATGGTAGGGGCGATAGCCATCATGATATGTCTTGCTATCGCGGTTGATGCGCGCTTGATACGTGCCTTCTTTTACTTTTTGGTTGAGCAATACCTTATGCTCGACGCTGCTATTTTTTAGATAATCCAAGCAAGCATAATCTAAACGCGCTTGCGTGAAATAGGTATCGATGATGGTTTCAGTTTCATCGATGCGGTCATTATAGAAGACGCCGGCCATATCGATGACTTCGTTATTGGTCGTTCCTTCACCATCGGGAAGAACATGGTAGAAGGTAGGGAAGCTACCGCTAGAAAGGCCAGCTTCTTCATCATCCATGCCGAAATGGGCTTTCTTCTTCGCGTATTCCTCGCTGACATATTCTCCCCAGGTACGTTCTTCATCATACTGGGTTTGATCATCCATCCCATGCTTGACACCTTGCTCATCGATGATGCTTCTCCAAGGGTCGCAATCGATGCAGAAGGTATAGGATTCGATGCGGCGGTCGCTTAATAGATAATCCTTTAAGGATGTCTCCTCAATATATTGGCAATCCCCGCAGTTTCCTCTTCTATAATAAATGAAGAAGGGGTCATTGCCGTGATAGAGATCCTCTAACTGGTCCTCTTCGATTTCAAACATCTTCGGGAGGTTGATCCTTTGGTTCATCCATTCGGCGAATTCAAGGTAATCGTTGCCCCATCCGTTATCATCATGATTATGGAGGATCTTGCCTTCCTTATAGATTGCGATCTCATCGATGCCAGTCGCGCATTTTAATCCAAAATAATCGCTTCCTTTGACAAGGTCGGATACTTCAATCACATAGACTTTGATGTGGTGGGATACGGCGTAAATACCAACCGCGCGGTGGAATCCCTGCCAGCAACCGCAGGAGCCTTCGTTACCTTTAGCCACCAAAACGAAATTCTCTTTCTTATTCACAAGCCCGGATAATTCCGCGTAATTGAGTTTGGTGAGGTAGCTAAGGTTATACCAAGGCTCATCCTCACCATAGATATCGCTAGCAAGGGTGCTCCAACTGGCTACTTCCCCATGCATTTTGCCATATAAAAGCGATACCTTTTCTAGGGGTGCTTCTTCCTTGCTGCAGCCACTTAGAAGCAGCGTTGGAAGAGTTAGAAAAAGGAGCCATTTTTTCTTCATCGACACGATTGTATCGGCTTTACTGTTTTATGCAAGCAAATCATGGTAAAAACAAGCGTGATTTTAAAAAATTTTTGAGTCTGTTTTTTATCGATATTCCTTCGATAATGCCGAAGAAATCCGCACTTTTTGGTTGACATTGTTTTTGCTAGAAAAAATAGGCGAAAAAAAGTTGTTGCATTTTTCGTTATTTATCTTCATTATTTGCCCCGTTGAAAGGCCCCTAATGCCAATCGACATTCTATAGCATTAACTCTTTTTATGGGGAGGTAACGTCATGGAAGAGAATGACATCATCATCCGTTTGCAGCATGTCTGCAAAGAATTCGATGGATTGAAGGTCGTAGATGACTTCAATCTTGACGTGAGGCGAGGGGAATTCATAACGATCCTTGGCCCATCTGGCTGTGGCAAAACGACGACGCTTCGCATGCTCGCCGGTTTTGAGCTGCCAAGCTCTGGTACAATCTTGCTCAATGGGGAGGACATTTCCTTGCTCCCGCCGAACAAGCGTCCCATCAATACGGTGTTCCAGCATTACGCATTGTTCCCACACCTCGATGTGTATGACAATGTCGCTTTTGGCTTGAAACTCAAGAAGATTCCCGTGGAAGTCACCGATAAGAAAGGCAATAAGAAGATCAAGATGCAGCATCTTCCAGCCTCGGTCATCGACGAGAAGGTCTCCCATGCCCTTCAGATCGTCGACCTGGATGAGATGGAAGACCGCGATGTCTCGACTCTTTCTGGTGGCCAGCAGCAGCGTGTCGCGATTGCCCGTGCGATTGTCAATGAGCCAAAAGTGTTGCTTCTTGACGAGCCACTTTCCGCCTTGGACCACAAGATGCGTAAAGATATGCAGCTCGAACTTAAAGAAATGCATAAGAAACTCGGCATCACCTTCTTTTATGTCACCCATGACCAGGAAGAAGCCCTTACCATGTCAGACCGCATCATCGTCATGAAAGGCGGCCACATTCAGCAAATCGGCACCCCAGAAGATATCTATAACGAGCCCGTCAACGCGTTCGTCGCGGACTTCATCGGCGAATCCAACATCTATAACGGAACGATGACCGCGAAATACAAAGTGCGCTTCATCGGCGCGACCTGGGATTGCATCGATGATTTCCCAGTCAACGAGAAAGTCGATATCGTCGTCCGCCCAGAAGACGTGATCATCCTTCCAGCAGGGAAGGGCGTCGTCGAAGGCAAAATCGCCTCCAAGATCTTCAGAGGTGTCCATTACGAATACATCGTTAACGTCGGCAAGAACGAAGTCCTTTGCCGCGATACCCGCAGCCACGAAGTCGGCACGACAGTATCACTCAACGTTGAGAAAGAGAATATCCAGATCATGCATAAAGAGCTTACTGAGAACCAGTACACCGATGCATGGATCAACAAGAACAATGAAGTCGTCATCGGAGAAGACGCTTTCCCATGCCACGTTGAAACCCTTATTGCAGGTGGCAAGTTAGATGAAGAAGGTTATGTCATTGGCCCAGATGGCAAGAAATATGACTTCAACGACGCGGATGTCGTCGCGACGGTCAGCTTAGATAAAGTCATCATCTCGGATGACCTTTCCACCGGTCATTCCCAAGGCAGCATCATCAACCTTGTCTGGATCGGCGACCACTTCCAATACATCATCCGTACCGATGACGATGAAGATTTCGTCGTCAACAGCGATTACTCCTGGAACGAGAACGACCTTGTCGCAGTTGACATTCTCCCTGAGGATATCAAACTCCGCTTGAAGAAGGATCCTGAAAACTATGTCGTCGAGTAAAACCAAAGCCAAGGTTAGACGCATCGTTGGGTTTAAGAGGAGCTACCTTGGCATCCCTTATCTCTTGTTCTTAGTCTTATTCGTCCTCATCCCAATCGTCATCATCGTCTTCTATGCCTTCACTGAGACGATTACTTTAGAAGACGGGACGGAAGCTTTGAAATTCTCGTTCGCGGCTTTCACGAGCTTCTTCACAAGCCCGACCAAGGTCAACGTGTTGATTGTTTCGTTGTTCGTGGGCTTGCTCAATACCTTGTTCTGCTTGCTGATTGGCTATCCTGTAGCCTTCTTGCTTGCCGATAAAAAGGTCAACAAGAACTATGTCATGGTCATGTTATTCATCATGCCGATGTGGATCAACTTCGTTCTCCGTACCGGCGCGACCCGTGACGTCTTGTCCTGGATGGGCCTTTATGGTGGCCAGCATCCTTATTTAGCGACCATGATTGGCATGGTCTATAACTATCTCCCATTCACCATCTTGCCGTTATATTCCACGATGATTAAACTCGACAAGGCTCAGATTGAAGCGGCCCGCGACCTTGGTTGCAACAAGGCGCAGACCTTCTTCAAATCCATTTTGCCTCAGTCGATCCCTGGCATCATCTCCGCGGCCGAGATGGTCTTCATGCCGACGATGTCTAGCTATGTTATCTCCGATACCTTATCCGAAGGCAAGCTGACATTATTCGGCAACATCATATACCTCAATTTCTCTCAGAACATGCTCAATGAGGGTTCGTTCATGTCCCTCATCATGCTCGCGATCATCGTCATCACGATGGTCGTGACTAAGAAGTTCTCGAAGAATGATGGACAAACGAAAGGAGCAGGATTATGGTAAAAAACGCTGCAGTTCCCGCCTCTTCTAGCAATGAGAAGAAGCTGAAACGTCAATCCAAAGCCTATCGTTTGCTCGGTCAATCGATCATTTGGATTGTCTTGATCGTGATGTATATCCCGATCCTTGTCCTCATCGCTTTCTCGTTCTCTAAAAATGATAACATTTCCTTAGAGGGCGACTTCCATTTTACCTTTGAGTTATATCGCGACCTCTTCTTGGACGAGGAGATCATGGTGGCATTAGGCAACACCTTGATCCTTGCTATCGCCTCTGCGGTCATCGCGACCATCCTTGGCACGGTCGGTGCCATCGGTGCCTATTATTCTAAAAAGCGCACCCGTAACATCATCGAGCACGTCACTCAGATCCCGGTCGTCAATGCGGAGATCGTCATGGCGTTATCTCTTACCGTCATGTTCGTCTTCATCGGAACCTATATCTTCGGTGGTGCCCAGATCTTCTCCTTCTGGACGTTGCTTGCGGGTCACGTCGTCCTTGGCTTGCCATTTGTCTATCTTAACGTCAAGCCAAAACTCCAGCAGATGGATCCAGCCTTGTATGAAGCGGCGCTAGACTTAGGCTGCAATCAGACACAGGCTTTATTCAAAACCACGATCCCTGAGATCATGCCTGGCATCCTCTCCGGATTCTTACTCTCCATCACCTTATCCTTAGACGATTTCATCGTTACCGCCTTCACCCGTGGCTTTGGTTTGCTCTCGGGTGAGAAGACCATCGAGACTTTGTCTACCTTGGTCCAGGCGAAAATCAAGAAAGGCCCGATCCCGAAAGAGATCCGTGCCTTGACCACGATTATCTTCTTGGTCGTCCTTGGCATTGTCATCGGCACGACCATCTACCGCAATGTTACGGCCAATAAGCATAAGGTCCGTAAAGGAAGGGGGGCATAAGCATGAAATTCTCTGCAAAACTAACTGTTTTCTTGCCGTTGGCCCTTGCTTGCTTAACGGGTTGCTCTAGTGGCGAAGCGGGCGAAGTGGTGTATCTACGCGCCTTCAACTGCGAAGACTATATCGCCGATGGCGTGCTTGAAGCATATGAAGCTGTAGAGACGGAAAAGATCTCCGAAGAGCTTGGCAAAGAAGTGGAAGTCAAAGTCATCTATGATTGCTACGACACGAATGAAACCATGCTCTCTTCCTTAAAGACGGGCAAGACCAGCTACGATATCATCTGCGCTTCTGACTATACCCTCCAAAAGATGGTCAACCAGAAGATGTGCCAGAGGATCAACATGGATAACGTCCCAAATTACGTGGACTATTGCTCTGACTTCTTGCTCGATAAGATGGATTCCATCACGACCACGGTCGATGGTGAGCCAGTTGATATGGGCGAATACTCCGTCGGCTATATGTGGGGCACACTCGGCATCCTTTATAATCCACTTAAGGTGGCGAAAGATAAAAGCATCACCTTTGAGGATGAAGAAGGCAACATCCATTATGATGTCGATTCCGTCAAACTCGACATGGATTCCTGGGGTTCGCTTTGGAATCCAAAATACAAAAACGAGATGTCCGTCAAGGATTCCATGCGCGATACCTACTCCGTCGGCGTTATGGAGCATTTCGATGCTCAAATTCGCGAAAAGCTTGCAAATTCTGGTTGTTTTGACGAAGAACTCAATTTGATCGATGGCAAATTCGACGAAGCGATGGCAGGTTATAACGTTGAACTTACCTCCATCTTCAATGCTTGCGATGAAGCCACTGTCAAAGAGATTGAAGCCACCTTATTATCCTTAAAGGAGAATGTCTTCGGATTCGAAGTCGACTCCGGCAAAGATGATATTGTCAAAGGCCTGGTCGGCATGAACCTTGCTTGGAGTGGCGACGCGGTCTATTCGATGGACCGTGGCGATAATGAGTCTGGGCAAACCATCTATTACTCCGTTCCTAAAACCGGTGGCAACATCTGGTTCGATGGCTGGGTCATGATGGCAGGCTTAGATGAGCTCCATGTTGAGCTTGCGGAAGACTTCCTCAATTTCCTTTGCGACCCTGAGGTTGCCTCTGAAAACATGAGCAGCATTGGCTATACCTCCTTCATTGCTGGCGATGTCATCCATGAACTCATTCGCGATTGGTTCGATCCTCGTTCCTACGCGATGTATATCTATGATGAAGAGGATTGGTGGGAAGACAGCGATTTCAGGTATGACGAGAACGATGAGAAGGTCTATCAGACCGGATTCGATCTTGAAAATGATGATATCGAAGACTTCGACCCTGCAAACGGCATCCTCGATATGACAGGCTCCACCTATGAGCGTCCTGTCATTGGTGGCGTCGAGCATACCTGGGATGAATATTATGATCTCTACAACGAGAAAGTCGCTGCCATCAACGCCTTGCTTGGTGAAGAAGACCAACTCGAAGAAGTGGAGCCTTGGGGCGTCCGTGACCTCACCTACATGTTCGAGGGCAAACTTGAATATGAAGGCATCGAAGGTGATTATGGCGATACCCCAGACACCAACCCATATCTCTTCTACACCGATGAACTCGAAGAGATTGAGGACGAAGAAGGCGTCGTCCATATCGCGGGCCGTCAGTTCTACGCTCAATACCCAGATCAGAACATGATTCCAAAGTTGGCGGTTATGTCGGATTATGGTGCGAACAACGTCTATGTCCTTGCGATGTGGCAGAATGTCAAATCCAATAGCCTTCCTCTTTGGGGTGTTATCACGCTTATCCTGCTCTTCCTAGCCGCAGGTGCAGTCATCACGATCTACTTCTTAGACCGTGGCAAGTACCGCAAACTTAGGAAACAACGTAAACTGAAACCAGTTAAATAATCTTACTAGAAGCGGACCGTTTGGTCCGTTTCTTTATTTCTAAGCGGTATTTGCAAGGTTATTGAGATTTTTAGTCCTGATATTCGATACATTTGTTCAGTTTTTTCGATAATCAATTTGTTAAATAAAAAAGTCATTTCCAAAATTTAGGAAATTAAAATTTCAAAACCATTCCTTTAGGAAAAAATTGGACATGACCTTTTTATTAGACTTTTTACACGCCTATCCGTACAATAAATCTGCTTGAGGAATGCCGATCAAAGCAATAGGAAAAAGAAGTGGAGCCTCTTTAAATTTCTTTATAAAGAAGTCAACTCCAATCTCCCCAACCCTTTGCGTTATGTCGGTTTACGGTTGCTTTTTCTTAAGCAGATCAGGGTGCAGCGTCACATCATCGGGCTTTATGGAGCGGTAATTGTTCAGGCTGATTACCTTCGGGTCCAGAAAAGCCTTGGCGACTGCACCCGGGCAGTTTCGGTTCAGCAAAGCCCTCGGCTCGGAATTCACGTGGGACAGGGCCAGATCGATGTCGCCCTGGGAGTAGATGGAGAAGGAGGCGCCTTTCGGGAACACCTTCCTGAGCTCGACGTGGTTCTTCTCTATCTTCCCCTTCTGCCCGGATTTCCCCGGGTCGCAGTAGAACAAGCGGCATACCCTTTCGCCCGTCTCATAATCGAACTCGATGGATCTAGGGTCGGCGAACTCGCTCCCGTTGTCGGTCAGGACGCAGGCGAACGTTCGCTTATACAATTCGATGCCCAATTGCTCCTTTATCCGCCCAAAGACCCTTTTGACCTCTTCGCTGGTTTTCTCTTTTAGCAAAAAGGCCAGCATGAAATTGGATTTCCTGAACAGGAGGGTCAGCAAACAAGCATTGTCCCCCTTGCCGCTTAATACCGTGTCCATCTCGACGACCTCGACGAACGGGTTCTCGCTGACGTAGGCGACGAAGTCGTCGTACGTCCTGCCGCTTAGGAAGGCGAAATTGGTGTATGCTTAAAAGATATCCATCTTGACATGTGCGAATATTCGGACAAGGTGTTCGAAAGTTCGTACACTCTACTTTATATATTGTTTTATGGATAGTTCCTTAGGAAGTTTTTCTGACCACGGCAA
>Ga0256405_10009378_pt1 | contig 13428 bp, 10 predicted proteins | sample RumenRJG_02DNA_FD_189096 | JGI IMG/M metagenome (GOLD analysis project Ga0256405, IMG submission 189096) | Bovine rumen microbial communities from Lethbridge, Alberta, Canada - RJG_02 | ecosystem: Host-associated > Mammals > Digestive system > Stomach > Rumen | place: Canada: Alberta...
TCGAAAGAGAACTCCAGGATGACGATGAAAAAACGACGTGAAATCCGGGCGATGAAGCCCGGACCAAGCGACAAAATGATAAAAAACGATGAGTTGGCGTGACGGCAAGCAAGGGATGGCTCCCGCTCGACTCAAAATGAAAACATTAAACGACAATCCCTAGAATACTACAGTGCAATTGGAGATGGTCATACACTGCAGCAACTAAGAAGTATGGCGGACAATAAAAAGGCCTCCTCAATCGGGAAGCCTGTATAATCTATGGTTTGACGCACGTGGTTTCCAGGATATAATGTCCTATATCCTTTTTCCCGTGAATCCAATCTAAAAGCAGTCCGAGACTCTTTCTTGCGAGTTGTTCAATCGGGTGTTCTATGTACCATAGGTTCTGTTCCTGCGAGAAATACGAAGAAACTTCATCGAAGCTGAGAAGTTTGATTCTGGATAGGGCGGTTGGATCCAAATCATGAATTGCCTTCACGCCATGGTTGAATAGCCGTCGCGAAGAAAAGAACACGGAATCCACCCCGGACTCCAGGATTCTTTTTGCAGCCAGAGCGCAATTCTCCTCTCTACTACCGAAATCGATTCTCCAAATCAAAGACTCATCATATATACCGGCTGCTTTAACAGCATCAATATACGCATTATATCGTTCAATAACAGGTGAGACATCCAGCCCGGGCGGCAATAATGCAGTCTTCCGACAGCCAGTGGAAATCAAATCATCAAGTGGCTGCCTAGCAGAATCATAGTTATTAACACCCACATATGGCACCTCCAGATCTCCAACAAATCTATCAACTTGAACGACAGGAATATTAGAATCAATAATTCTTTTGATGGTTTTTGAAGAGTGGGCAGTAGGGACAGCAATAATACCATCCACTTTCTTGCTAAGCAATGTGGATACTATTTCATCGAAATCCGCATCATTTTCATTGTTGTTGGCAATGAGAATCAAGTATCCGTACTTCTTTGCCTCTTCTTGGATGTGAAAAGTAAGCTTACCAAAAAAATAGTTAGAAATAGGGGTGACTATTACGCTGATAATCTTGGATTTCCTGTGCGCAGGCTTCTCGCAATATCGTTTACACGAAAGTTGTTTTCCTTTGCAGCTGCAAGGATCCTTTCACGGGTTGCAGAACTGACACGTTTTCCCGATTTTCCACTTAAAACGAGTGAAACGGTAGCCTTGGAAACTCCGACGAGTTTCGCTATGTCCTGCATCGAATTCATATTATAGCGAACAATCTACAAATTTTGAAAAAAATAGCTACTTTCCAAAATGAAAATAACTGGCCTACTTATACTCCAGTTTACTCATTTATAAAAGGTTGAATGTACTCTGCTATGCGCTCCATCCAGGTGTAGCTGCCGGTGCCGGGCGAGGCTGTGCGCTGGAAGCAGTGGGGGCGGAGGGCAAGGGTATGCAGTTCGCTCTGGATGCCCATCGCGCGCATCTTCTCCCAGACTTTCACGGAGTTCATTGCGGGCCAGGAGTCGGCATCGCCGTGGATGAAGAGCATCGGTGCGGTGTCGAGGTCGAAAGTGAACTCGGGCACAAGCGCGTCGGAATCATCATTTCCTCCCGGCATGTTCTTGCTCCAGTCGGAGTTGCCCTCAAGGGCATATGCGGGATAGATTCCGATTCCCCACTGCACCTTGCAGGAGAGTTTGTCTATGTTGTCGATGGGATAGTAGCTCTTGTGGCGGGAAGATGTGACTCCCATAAGGGTGAGATGGCCTCCGGCCGATGAACCCATGATGCCGATGCGGTCCGGATCCAGCCCATGGGAAGGAGCCTCGCTGCGGACCACCCTGATGGTCCTCTGCAGGTCCTGCCAGGCGGTGGTGTGCTTGGCGAGGGGAGCGGCCGGGCGGGGAGTGCGGTATCTGAGGGTTACCACGGTGATTCCCAGGGAATTGAGGTATCTGCGGATGGGCGCAACTTCGAAGTCGTCCGGATTGTTGCCTGTATAGCTTCCTCCGGAATAGATTATCTGGATTGCATGGGTCTGCAACAGATGGGGGAAGTGCCATTCGATGTAGGGCTCGCACTGGTTCTCCTGGCAGTCCGGCATCTTGCCTTCCGGCCAGATGGCTTCTTTCTTGTAGCCTGCGCGGTCTTCATCGGAAGGGTAGCGGTCCATAATCTTCTCCTCGGGCTTCAGGGGGCCGAGATAGCCCATCTGGGTCATGAACTCCACCGCTCTTTCGAAGCCGAAAGCCCCGTGGGGCTTGTTGGGATAGAGATGGAGTTCAGCGGGAACTTTACGTTTGCGCAACTCCCTGTAAACCAGCGTGGAACCGTTGGGAGAGTAGGGGTCCTTGCCTCCGTGGTGAAGGCTGATGGGGCAGGTGTGGCCGTCGAACTTGAAAACGTTGCTTATTGTCACGTCTGGGCCATATCCCTGGCGGGATGCTGGACCTCTCGCACCATCTGTTGTGACGTATGCCGGTGCATTAGCCACTGCCCAGTTTATGTGGCAGGACAAATCATCCAGCTTATCGATAGACTCATAAGCCGGAGTCTCTGAACTTGTTGCCAATAGTAAAGCCAAATGGCTGCCTGCTGACATCCCTATCACTCCTATCCTTTCCGAATTAAACCCACGTTTCCTCGCTTGGCTCCGCACTAAACGAACGGCCCTCTGTCCATCTTCCCATGCACTTTGGTATAAAGGTAGTCCTTTAGGTCGCGGGGTGCGATAAACCAAGTTAACGCACTGCACTCCTATTGCAGTGAGTTCCTTATGCCACTTATCTATTAAATCAGTGTTACTCAGGTTGTTGTATCCACCTCCAGAAATCAGTATCATACAACATCCGTTTGGATTTGTCGGCTTTTCAAACCACTCGAGGTAAGGCATACGCCACTCGTCTGGATTAAACTCCTGATCGCTTGACACATTCTTCATTGCGGCAATCTGGTGCGGTTGAGCATTGGGTATCTTACCCTCAGGCCACAACGCCTGGCGCTCGAAAGCACACAGTTGTAGCGCACTAAAGATCAAGAGTAATGATAAGAATCTCTTCATTTGTTTCAGTGTTTCTATTCTTCAAAGATAGTTATTTTTTTTCGTTTCGGGAATTTTTATTTGCACCTATCAAGTTCAAAACACCATTTAGATTTGGACAACTCCATTTAAAAAAGAATATCGAAAACCACCGAACAATGGGATATTATTTGGGATACGGAAAATAAAAAACCGCTTCCAGATAGCCCAGAAACGGTTTTTAGCGGAGGAAGAGGGATTCGAACCCCCGGAACGTTGCCGTTCAACAGTTTTCAAGACTGCCGCCATCGACCACTCGGCCATTCCTCCAAAAGGGAATGCAAAGGTAGTAAAAAATTATTCCTTTGCAAAGAACTTCCAGTGGAAGAGAATCAGATAAATAGCGCCCACGGTGACGCAACTGTCGGCAAAGTTGAATACCGGCTCAAAGAAGATGTGACCGCCCAGGCCGGGAACCCAGGAGGGCCAGGTCCAGAGCGGAAAGTAGAACATGTCCACCACCTTTCCCTGCATGAAGGGAGCATAGGAGCCCAGCGTGGCCACGACGTTGTAGGTGGATTCACTGAAGATGAGCCCGTAGCACAGGCAGTCCACAATGTTGCCGAAAGCGCCGGCCGTGATGAGGGTAAGGCCTACCAGGACGCCTGTGGGGACGGGAGATTGCCGGTCGGAGCCAGCAATGACACGGTCGGAACCGTCCGCATCAGGCGTTCCCCTGCGAAGCAACTTATTAATCCACCAGCACAGCACGCCGAAAAGCACCAGACGAAAGATAGTAAGCAGGTACTTACCCACTACCCCGCCGAATGCCATGCCAAAGGCCATACCCTTGTTCTCCACAAAGAGCAGTTGGAACCAGTTCCCCAGCACCGGGATGCTCTCCCCAAGCGTCATGTGGGTTTTGACCAGGACCTTGATGACCTGATCAATCACAACCAACACGATGCCCAACAGGAGTAAAGTTTTACCCTTAGACCACTTCATAAGAGATTACTTACGCCCGGTCTTTTCCAGGATAGCTTTACCTTCTACGGTGGTGGTGGCATGCGGAACCAGGCGCAAGCGCTCCTTGGGAATGAGTTTTCCCGTCACACGGCAAATTCCGTAGGTCTTGTTCTCAATACGGACCAGGGCAGCCTCCAGGTTCTGGATGAACTTGTACTGACGCTGCGCCAGGGCGCCGGCTTCCTCTTTGGAAAGCTGGAACGCACCGTCATCCTCCACCGTCTTGAAGGTGGGAGCGGTGTCCAGAATGTCGTTGCCGCCAGCATGCGTCATGGCTTCACGCAGGGTATTGTATTCCGTACGGGCCTTTTCCAACATCTCATTGATAATTCCGCGGAACTCTTCCAGTTCCTCATCGGAATAGCGGGCTTTGATGACTTCTTCCATATCAAGTTATCGTTTTATAGTCAGTTTAATGGTTCCTTCCGTCCACTCTACCTCTGCCGCCGACGCAGGAGCATCGGCAAAAGGATACAGGTCGATAGAGAGCGACAGCGTTTGTGCCTTCACGTAGGCCCCGAAGGCGGCAAGGGCGTCTGCAAGGTCCGGATCATTGGCATAGACCGCCGTATGGATGCGGTCCGTCACCTCAAAGCCGGAACTCTTGCGCAGGTTCTGAATGCGGTTCACCAGCTCGCGGGAAAGGCCTTCCCGACGCAGTTCCGGCGTCACCTCGATATCCAGCGCAACGGTAAGGGCGTCTTCCGAAGCCACCAGCCAGCCGGGCACGTCCTCGGAGGAGATGGCATAGTCACCCGGATTCAGAAGGACGTCGCCGCCGGGCAGCGCCAAGGTGTAAGGTTCCCCCGCCCCTTCCGCTTTCTGGATGGCAGCAATCACCGGCTGCTCCAGCGTGCCGAAGGCAGCGGCAATCTCCTTCATGCGGGCGCCGTACGTCTTGCCCAGCACCTTGAAGTTGGGCTTGATGCGCAGCGTCATGATGCCGGTGGTGTCGGAAATGAATTCCATTTCCTTCACGTTCACCTCCGACAGGATAATCTCCTTTACGGCCTCCAGGCGGACACGGACTTTTTCCGAAATAACCGGAATCATTATCTTCCGGAGCGGCTGACGCACCGGAATGTTCACTTTCTTGCGAAGGGCCAGTACCAGCGAGGTAGCCTGCTGGGCCAGGGCCATGCGTTCCTCCAGGTCTGTGTCGATAACGGCGGCGTTGGCCTCCGGCATGAGCACAAAGTGCACAGATTCTTCGCTGCGCTCAGAATGACAGGTCAAATCCAGATACAGCTGGTCCATGAAGAACGGGGCGATAGGAGCGCCCAGAACGGCCACATCCTTGAGCACCCGATACAGCGTCTGATAGGCGGCCTGCTTGTCCGCCGTCATTTCTCCGGCCCAGAAACGGGCGCGGTTCAGACGGACGTACCAGTTGGAGACATCGTCACAGACAAAGGTTTCCAGGATACGGCCGGCGGTTTTTACATCGTAGTCCTCATACGCAGCGCGGACGTCGCGGATGACCGTGTTCAGGCGGGAGATAATCCATTTGTCCAGTTCCGAAGAATGAGACACGCTCGCTTCGCTCGGTGTGACAGAAGAGCCGCTCGGTGTGACAGAGGAGCTGCTCGGTGTGACAGAGGAACTGCTCGGTGTGACAGTTGTCATACCGAGGCCTTCATGGCCGAGTGTATCTCCCCACCCATCGATATTGGCATAGCGGGCAAAGAAGGCGTAGGTGTTATACAGCGTGCCGAAGAACTTGCGGCGGACGTCCGCCACACCGCCTTCGTCGAACTTCAGGTTGTCCCAAGGCTCTGCGTTGGTGAGCATGTACCAGCGAAGGGCATCGGCCCCATAGGTATCCAGGGCCTGGAACGGATCTACCGCGTTACCCAGGCGCTTGCTCATCTTGTTGCCGTTCTTGTCCAGCACCAAGCCGTTGGAAATCACGCGTTTGAACGCAGGCGTTCCGGAAATCATGGTATGGATGGCATGGAGCGTATAGAACCAGCCGCGGGTCTGGTCCACGCCCTCGGCGATGAAGTCCGCCGTGGCGCCGAAACCGGGCGTATTGAGCCCGCGCAGGCCTTCCTGGGCATACGGCATGGCGCCGGAGTCGAACCACACGTCAATGAGGTCTGTCTCACGGACCATCTTTTTGCCGGAATCGCTTACCAGATACAGGCTGTCCACATAGGGACGGTGCAAGTCAATCTTATTGTAGTTTTCCAGCGACATGTCCTCCGGGTCAAAGCCCTTTTCCTTGAGCGGATTGGAGGCCATGATGCCGGCGGCTACCGCCTTCTCAATTTCTGCGTAGAGTTCCTTTACGGAGCCGATGCACTTTTCCTCCTTGCCGTCTTCCGTGCGCCAGATGGGCAGCGGCGTGCCCCAATAGCGGCTGCGGCTCAGGTTCCAGTCCTGGATGTTCTCCAGCCACTGGCCAAAACGGCCGGTTCCGGTGGAAGCCGGCTTCCAGGTGATGGTCTTGTTCAGGGCCACCATCTGCTCCTTCACGGCGCTGGCCTTGATGAACCAGCTGTCCAGCGGATAATACAGCACGGGAAGGTCCGTACGCCAGCTGTGCGGGTAGCTGTGCACATGCTTCTGCACCTTGAATGCACGGCCGTCGGCCTTCATCATTACGCAAAGGTCGATATCCAAGGTCCCCTCCTCGGGAACATGCTCGAAGTATTGCTTATAGCCGGCCTTTACATATCGGCCCGCATATTCCTTGTAAGACGGGTCCACCGTGGCGGCATACGCGGGATCCATGTCCTCCAGGCGCATGAACCGGCCCTGGCGGTCCACCTGGGCCTGCGGATTGCCGTCCTTGTCCACGGGCATCACGGCGCCGATGCCGGCCGCGGCGGCCACACGTTTGTCGTCCGCACCAAAGGTAGGGGCGATATGGACGATACCGGTACCCTCGTCCGTGGTGACATAGTCCCCGGAAATGACCCGGAAGGCGTCGCCGTCCGGACGGAACCACGGGATGAGCTGCCTGTAACGCAGGCCCACCAGTTCGCTGCCCTTGACGGTGCCCGGAAGCACCTCATGCTCCACCTTGGGGCCGAAGAGCGCATCCACGCGGGCCGCCGCCACAATGTAGGTAGCCGGGGCGCCCGTATAGGGATTGGCGGAACGCACTTTTACATAGTCTATGTTGGGGCCCACGCACAGCGCCGTATTGGACGGCAGCGTCCAGGGCGTGGTGGTCCAGGCCAGGAAAAAGAGGTTCTCCTCCCCTTCCACCTGGAACTGCACCGTGACGGTGGTGTCGCTCACGTCCTTGTAGCAGCCTGGCTGGTTGAGTTCATGGGAACTCAGGCCGGTACCGTCTGTAGGAGAATACGGCTGAATGGTATAGCCCTTATAGAGCAGGCCTTTGTCGTAAATTTTCTTCAGGAGATACCACAGGGTCTCGATGTAGCGGTTGTCGTAGGTGATGTATGGGTCCTTCATGTCCACCCAATACCCTACGCGCTCGGTCATGTTCACCCATTCCCTGGTATATTTCATCACCTCTTTGCGGCAGGTGGCGTTGTATTCCTCCACGGACACTTTGGTGCCGATATCCGCCTTGGTAATGCCCAGTTTCTTCTCTACGCCCAGCTCTACGGGCAGGCCGTGGGTATCCCAACCGGCACGGCGCCTGACCTGATAACCGGTCTGGGTTTTGTACCGGCAGATGGCATCCTTGATGGAGCGGGCCATCACGTGGTGGATGCCCGGCATGCCGTTGGCGCTGGGCGGTCCTTCAAAAAAGATAAACTGAGGGGCACCCTCACGGAGTTCCAGCGATTTTTCAAACGCCTGCATCCGTTTCCATCTTTCCAGCACTTCCCGGCCGGTTTCCGTTAAATCCAGCCCCTTGTATTCTTTAAATGTCATAATTTTTACCTAATTTTGCACACGCTTCTTAATAGTGCAAAGATAATTATTTTAAGTGGGATAAACAACATGAACACGCTGGACATCGTCATCCTTATTCTCTTTATCCCCGGCATCATCCGGGGCATCACCAAAGGATTCATGGAGCAGGCCATTACCCTGGCCGGCATTGTCCTCAGCGTGTATGTGGCCTATCATTTCTCCTCCTACGCATGCAACTTCATCCAGAAGTACATCACCGTGTCGGAAACCGTCTTGCACATCCTGGGCTTCACCGCCACGCTCATCGCCGTGCTCATTGTGGTCCTTCTGCTGGCCAAACTTTTCACCAAAGCCGTGGAGATGGCCTCGCTGGGCTGGCTCAACAAGGCGCTGGGCTTCCTGTTCTCCATCCTCACCACCGCCCTGGTCCTGGGGCTGCTGGCCATTGTCTTTGACACGTTGAACGTAAAGTTCGGCCTGGTAAAAAGCAACATCCTCCAGGATTCCGTGCTGTACGGTCACCTGAAGGATTTCGGTTACTTGGTATTTCCCTACATGAAACAGCTGCTGCACCTGGGAGCTTAACCCCCTACCAGAGCTGCTTTTTGGACACCGTGGCCACAAAGTCTTTCAGGTAGAAAGGCTCAAAGTACGCCACATTCTCGAATTTCCCTGCCTCAAAAGCCTCAAAAGCCAGCGGCACCATGTTCCGGGCCAGCGGCTGTGCGTCCACGAAGATGCCGTCGTTTCCAAGGACTTCCCGGCACTTGAGGGCGCCGTCGCCAATGAAAAGCACCTTCCCTTCCGCCCGCTGCGCAGCAAAGGACTCCGCCGTCACCACATGCGCCTCAACTGGCGTAACCCGCTTACCGTCAGGCGTATATACGGCTGTATATACTTCCATCCGACGCGCATCCAGCATGGGGACAATCCAACGATGGTTCCCATGCTCAATACTATCTTCGACAGACTGGGGGGCTATCCCCCCAGACCCCCTGAGTCGCTGCGCTCCGATAACGCCTGCCACCAGCACATCCAGCGTCCCCACCGCCAGCAGCGGGATGCCGGCGCCGAAGGAGAGTCCCTTGGCCGTGGAAGCGCCCACGCGAAGGCCGGTATAGGACCCCGGTCCGGCGCTCACGCACACGGCGCCACAATCCTTTACGGACAAGCCGGCGGCGTCCAGAACCTCTTTCACCAGCGGCGCCGTAAGGGCCGCCTGCTGCCGCGGCTCCGTGCACACACGGTCCGCCAGCACACGACCGTCTTCCGCCAGGCACACGGACAAGGCGGAAGCGGACGTTTCAATGCATAAGATTCTGGTCATTACAGCTTTTTGCGAAGGTAGCTGCGGATTTCATCGGCCGTACGGGTTTTGGCTTCCGTGTCGATGCTGCCGTCCACAATGAACCACACCATGGGCAGGCTGCCAATTCCATAGGACATCACATAAGGCGACTGCACCCCGCGGGTATCGCAGACATTCACCCAAGGCAACTGCTGATTGCGCACCGCAGCCGCCCAGGCGCCTTTGTCGCTATCCAGAGACACGGCATAAATCTCGAAGCCTTTCTTGTGGAATTCCTCGTACAAGGGGACCAGCGAGGACAGGTTGAACATCTTCTGCTCCGCCGTAGAAGCCCAGAAATACACCATGGTCACCTTCCCAAGTACATTGCTCAGTTTCACGTCCTTACCGTCGATGCCGGGCAGGTTCACGTCGATATAGCCCACCTCCCCTGCCTTCTGCAGGCGATTGTTGATTTCCATGAGGCTAATCCGGCGCTCCGCCTCCTTCTCCAGGGCCTTCACGTAACGCGAAGCCGGATAAATGGTTTTGAGGGAATCGCACACATTTTTCATGAGCAGGCCGTCCGTAGGCTGGCTGAAAACCGCGAATGACGGATTCACCTGCTGGAAGAGTACCGGCACCACCGTCAGCGAGTGGGAATTGCCCATCACATAGGCCAGGCGGTCCCGATAATACGCCACATAGCGGCGCGAAAGCGCCTGGTCCGGATGGGACTCCTGCGAAAGAATGCGCAGCATGTCCCGTTGGAAAGCCTGGTAGGCATTCTCCACCTTCTGCAGTTTGTTGCTCTCCTCCGAGCCCTCTACGGAATAAGCGCCCAGCGTGTCGGTTTCCACCTGCACCTTGTCCCCTTTCTGCAGCAGCAGGGAGGCAATCTGGCGCTCGCCGTGGAACAGATAGATGAATTCCGGCTTCCCGGCCTCGATATCCAGGGCATAGCTGAAATTGCCTTTGTCGTCCACCTTCACGGTATCCAGCACCTGGAAACGGTTCACATCCAGAAGTTTGACAATCACCTGCTCGCCGGCGCCCTCATGCAGGCGGCCGGTAAGACGGGTGTTTTTTCCACAGGAAACGACGGCTGCCGTCAGGGCCACGGCCATCAACGCTTTGCTATAGCTTTTCATAAGCAGCGAAAATTTTGCCGGCAATCTCCTGCATCTGCGCAGGTTCCAGCTGTAGTTTGGGCTTGCGGAAATCCATGTCACCCTCCGTCTGGAGAGGCACCAGGTGAATATGCGTATGCGGCACTTCCATTCCCAGGACTGCCACGCCCACGCGCTGGCAGGGAACGGCTTCTTTCAGCGCCACCGCCACTTTGCGGGCAAAGGCCCACAGACCTTCATAGGTGGACTCGTCCAGGTGGAAAAGGTAGTCGTCCTCCACCTTCTTGGGAATGACCAGCGTATGACCTGCTGCAAGCGGCGAAATGTCCAGGAACGCGTAGAAATCCTCAGTCTCCGCACATTTATAGGAAGGGATTTCGCCCTTGGCGATTTTGGTGAAAATGGTAGCCATACCTTACAGGGTGATTTCCAGAATTTCGAATTTCATGACACCGCTGGGCACCTTGGCATCCACGGTTTCCCCTTTTCCATGGCCGATCAGGGCCTTGGCGATGGGCGTAGTGGCAGCCAGCAGGCCCTTGGAGAAGTCTGCTTCGCTTTCCGGCACAATCTGGAAGTTCATCACCATCTTGTTGGCGAGGTTCTTCACCTTCACCTTGGAAAGCAGCTGCACGGCGTCTGCACTGAGCTTGCTCTCGTCAATGACGCGGGCATTGGCCACCTTTTCCTTCAGGCGGGCAATCTTCACTTCCAGCAGGCCCTGCGCATCGCGCGCAGCGTCATATTCTGCATTTTCCGAGAGGTCTCCCTTCTCACGGGCTTCCGCAATGGCGGCGGAAATCACCGGCCGCTGGGCCAGTGCATCGGCGAGTTCCTTCTTGAGTTTGTCAAGCCCCGCCTGGGTCATCATTTCTGTTGGCATATTTTTCCTTATTACTTTGTCAAAAAAATGAGCCGACGACCGTTACCAGTCGTCGAGCCTTTTGTCATGGCAAAGATAACAATTACTTTTTACAATTCAAAGCATCCTGCGCCAATTGCGTCTGCAGGGCCTCCAGGGAGGGGAACTTGCGCTCGTCGCGGAGACGGCGCACGAAGCGCAGGCGCAGCGGCAGACCGTAAATGTCCTCGTCAAAGTCCAGGATATGCGTCTCGATGGTGCGGGCGGCACCGCCCACCGTGGGCCGTATGCCTATATTGCACATGCCCCGAAACTGACGGCCCAGCACCTCCACGTCCACAACATACACCCCATTCCCGGGCACCAGTTTGAGCGGCTCGTACAGCTGCATGTTTGCCGTAGGGAATCCGATAGTCCGGCCCAGCCGGTTCCCGGCCACCACCACCCCATAGAGCTCATACCCATACCCCAGCATGGCATTTGCCTCCTCCACCCTTCCCTCCTGCAACGCATTCCGAATCTTTGTAGAAGAAATGACGGGCGCGTTTGGGTCTCCGGAAACCATGGCCGCCCGTGGCCATGTGAACGGGAGGGGCCCAACGGCCAGAAGGGACGTTGGGAGGGACGAGGAGCGAAGCGACGAAGGTTTCCGGGACTCAAATGCGCCCGTCAATGCGTCTATCGTTAATCTGTCGCTCCCTATCCGGTTGTCATAGCCCATGACCACGAGCGAAGCGCCGTAGCGGTCCCGGAGCATCTCCAGATACTCCTCCGCCGTCATGGCCGCGAATGCCCGCGTGAAGGGCAGTACTTCCACCCGGTCAATCCCCGCAGCCGCGAGCAGCGCCTTCTTCTCCTCCAGGGTGGTCAGTATCCTGAACTCCCGCGCATCCTGTTGCAAAACCGTCCTCGGATGCGGCCAGAACGTTACCACAACGGCCTCCTCCCCCCGTTCCCGGGCAGAGGAGACCACTGCGGAAAGCACATGACGGTGCCCCAGATGGACACCGTCAAAAAAACCTGTGGTTACTACAGCCACTTCACGCACTCAAAAGCCTGACGATGCGGCAGGAGCGGGTTGGTGGCGAAGATACGGGCCCCCACCTGATAGGCGCCGGTCTTCTCCGGCAGCAGGCTCACCTCATACAACGCCTCACCGTCCTTGCAGGAGACAAACTTGAACGGCTGCACCTCCACGATATGAAGCTTTCCGTGCTTGTCCGACTGGGCAAACACCACTTCCGCGGCTACATCTGTAGGCTTTAAACCGCCCAGCTGCAGCTTCATGGAAGCCGTGTAAGGCTTGGACTGGGTGATGTCGTAGGAAGTTTCCGGAGCGGAACGCCAGGTCTGCTGCACGTTCTCCCACTCGCGGCGCACATGCGTCTTCCAGGCAGCCAGTTCGCGGGCCTTGGCAAAGTCCTTGGCCTTGAAAGCCTTGGCAACCTTGGACTGCGGCTCATAGTACTGGTTCACATAGTCCGTAAGCATGCGGTTGGTGGTGAAGTTGCAAGCCACCTGGGCGATGGTATTCTTGATGTAGCCAATCCACTCGGAGCTGCGTCCGGTGGTACGGTCCACATTGTAATAGGCAGGGGCGATGTCGTTCTCCAGGATTTGGTAGATGGTGGCAGCGTCCAGCTCGTTCTGGAAGTTGTTGTCCTCGTAGGCCTGCTCGATGGGAAGCGCCCAGCCGGCACCTTCCTTGTAGCCTTCCACCCACCAGCCGTCCAGCACGGAGAAGTGCATGGTGCCGTTCATGGCAGCCTTTTCACCGGAAGTACCGGAAGCTTCCTGCGGACGCGTCGGGTTGTTCATCCACACATCCACGCCCTGGACCATGCGCTTGGCAAGCGTGATGTCATAACCGGGCACAAACACAATCTTGCCGATGAAACGGGGATCCTTGGAGATGTCCACAATCTGCTTGATGAGGTCCTGGCCGGCTTTGTCAGCCGGATGGGCCTTGCCGGCGAAGAGGAACTGCACGGGCTGGACCGGATTGTTCACAATCTTGTCCAGACGGTCCAGGTCGCGGAACAGCAGCGTTGCACGCTTGTACGTGGCAAAACGGCGGGCAAAGCCGATGGTGAGGACATCGTCACGGAGCGTATCCATGATGGTGACCAGCTCCGACGGGCTGTAATGGTTGCTGATGCTGTTGTCCTGCAGACGCTCGCGGATGAAGTCCATGAGCTTCACCTTCAGCTGCTTCTTCACGCTCCACACTTCCTTGTCGGACACACCGTAGATGCCCTCGAAGCAGGATTTGTCGTAATGGTGCGT
>Ga0256405_10009379_pt1 | contig 13426 bp, 9 predicted proteins | sample RumenRJG_02DNA_FD_189096 | JGI IMG/M metagenome (GOLD analysis project Ga0256405, IMG submission 189096) | Bovine rumen microbial communities from Lethbridge, Alberta, Canada - RJG_02 | ecosystem: Host-associated > Mammals > Digestive system > Stomach > Rumen | place: Canada: Alberta | collected...
CAGTGAAAGGTACCTATTTCCATGGATCATTTTGTATTGCATTCTGAATATCAGCCTACGGGCGACCAGCCGCAGGCTATTGAGGACCTGGTGAAGGGGTTTAAGGAAGGAAATCAGTTCCAGACCCTGCTGGGCGTGACCGGATCCGGCAAGACATTTACGATGGCCAATGTGATCCAGGCCCTGAACAGGCCGACATTGATCATTTCGCATAACAAGACGCTTGCCGGACAGCTCTACGGTGAAATGAAGGAATTCTTTCCTGAAAACGCCGTGGAGTATTTTGTCTCTTATTATGATTACTATCAGCCGGAGGCCTATATACCTTCCAGTGATACTTATATTGCCAAGGATTCGATGATCAACGATGAGATCGACAAGCTGAGGCTGTCGGCGACGGCGTCGCTGGCGGAGAGGCGGGACGTAGTGGTCGTGGCCAGTGTGTCCTGCATTTACGGACTGGGAAGTCCGGATGAGTTTAAGGGGATGTCGATTTCACTAAGGCCCGGGATGGAGAAGGATCGGGACGAAGTGATCAGGGATCTCATCGCGATCCAGTATACGAGGAATGACCTGTCCCTGGAGCGCTGCAATTTCAGGGTCAGGGGGGATACGGTGGAGATCTATCCGGCGCAGGGCGGCGAGTACCTGATCCGGGTCGAGTGGTTCGGCGATGAGATCGACAGGATCTGCGAAGTGGAGCAGCTTACCGGAAGGGTGCACGCGAGCCTTAACCATGTGATGATATGGCCGGCCTCCCACTATGTGGTGCCTCAGGAGAAGATCAACAGGGCCTGTGAGAATATTGAGGCCGAGATGCGGGAGCAGGTGAAGTATTTTAAGTCTCAGGACAAGCTCATTGAGGCCCAGAGGATCTCCGAGAGAACAAACTTTGACGTCGAGATGATGAGGGAGACGGGATTCTGCAGCGGGATCGAGAACTATTCCAGGCATCTGAATTTTGGCAAGCCCGGGGAGCCGCCGCTGACGCTGATGGATTTCTTCCCGGAGGACCTGCTGATCATCGTGGACGAGTCCCACATGACGATCCCCCAGATCGGCGCGATGTACCACGGCGACCGGTCCAGGAAACTGACTCTGGTGGAGTACGGCTTCCGCCTGCCGTCAGCTTTGGACAACAGACCGCTCAACTTTGAGGAGTTCGAGAGTCACATAGACCAGATGATGTTCGTGAGCGCGACGCCGGGCCCCTATGAGGAGGCGCACGAGCTGATGCGGACCGAGCAGATCATCAGGCCGACAGGACTGCTTGATCCCAAGATCGACGTGAGGCCTGTGCACGGGCAGATCGACGACCTGATCGGGGAGATCAGGAAGACTGTGAAGGATGGGAACAAGGTGCTCGTCACTACTTTGACCAAGAAGATGGCGGAGGATCTGACGGACTATCTGGCGGGCGCGGGCATCCGCGTCAAGTACCTGCACTCGGATATCGATACGCTGGAGCGCTCCCAGATCATCAGGGACATGAGACTGGACGTTTTCGACGTGCTGGTGGGCATCAACCTGCTCAGAGAGGGCCTGGATATCCCGGAGATCGCGCTGGTGGCGATACTGGATGCGGATAAGGAAGGGTTCCTGAGGTCCGAGACTTCGCTGGTGCAGACTATCGGGCGCGCGGCGAGAAACGCGGACGGACATGTGGTCATGTACGCCGACAACATGACGGATTCCATGCGCAAGGCGATCGACGAGACCGAGCGCCGCAGGAAAGTGCAGATGAAGTACAACGAGGAGCACGGAATCACTCCGCAGACGATCCGCAAGGCGGTGCGCGACCTGATCTCGATCTCCAGGGAGATCACGAAGGAGCAGGCGCGCTTCGAGAAGGATCCGGAGTCCATGAATCTGGGCGAGCTGCGCAAACTGATCGCGGAAGTCGAGAAGAAGATGCGCAGGGCGGCGGCGGACCTCAATTTCGAGGCGGCGGCAGAACTGCGTGACCAGATGCTGGAGCTCAAGAAGCATGAGCTGGAGCTGACCGGCGGCAAGTGACAGACTTGTCAAAAATGAACTGAAGCTGACCGGCGGCAAGTGACTTTTGTCAAAATATTGATCGATTAACAGTGATTTATCATAGAAACGGATAAGAAACGCATATGGCTGTGAAGATGAAAAAACCGGATTACTGGCCCGCCCTCGAAGAGGGGGAGAGACTGGCCGGGATCCAGAGAGAGCGCGATGCCAGGAGAAGGAGCATCATCAATAAGGAAGACTGCATCCGCATCAGGGGCGCCAATGAGCACAATCTCAAGAACCTGACGCTGGAGATTCCCCGCAACGAGCTGGTCGTACTGACAGGACTTTCGGGATCGGGCAAGTCTTCTCTGGCTTTTGACACGATCTACGCCGAGGGGCAGAGAAGATACATGGAATCTCTGTCTTCTTATGCGAGACAGTTCCTGGGACAGATGGAGAAACCGGACGTGGAGAAGATCGAGGGACTGTCCCCGGCGATCTCCATAGACCAGAAGTCGACTAACAGAAACCCCAGGTCTACAGTGGGCACTGTGACGGAGATCTATGACTACTTCCGTCTTCTGTACGCCAGGATCGGCATTCCCCACTGCCCGAACTGCGGCAGAGAGATCGCGAGGCAGACGGTGGACCAGATGGTGGACCGCATCATGGAACTGCCCGAGCGCACCAGGATCCAGATCCTGGCGCCGGTGGTCCGCGGCAGAAAGGGCGAGCACCAGAAGGTCATCGACCGGGCCAGGAAGGCCGGTTATGTTCGCCTGCGCATAGACGGGAACCTCTACGACGTGTCCGAGGACATCAAGCTGGAGAAGAATATCAAGCACAATATCGAGGTGATCGTCGACCGCCTTGTGGTAAAAGAGGGCATTGAGAGGAGACTGACGGATTCCGTGGAGAACGCGCTGCAGCTGGCGGACGGCCTTCTGCAGGTGGACGTTGTGGACGGAGAGATGATGCAGTTCTCCCAGAGTTTTGCCTGCCCGGACTGCGGCATCAGTGTGCAGGAGATCGAGCCCAGGAGTTTCTCTTTCAACAATCCTTTCGGAGCCTGCCCGGTCTGCGCGGGTCTGGGGTACAGGATGGAGTTTGCTCCGGAACTGATCATCCCCGATGAGACGAGGTCCATCAATGAGGGAGCGATCGCGGTGCTCGGATGGCAGTCCTGTATGAACAAAGGGAGCTTTGCCAACGCGATCCTTGTGGCCCTGTCGGAGAAATTCGGGTTCAGCCTGGATACGCCGTATAAGGACCTTAAGCCCGAAGTGAAGAAGATGCTGATGTACGGCACTGACCAGAGCGTCGACGTCTACTACGAGGGGCAGAGAGGAAAGGGCGTTTATCCTGTTACTTTCGACGGACTGATCAGGAACACGGAGCAGCGATACCGCGAGACGGGCTCCGACACTATGAAGGCGGAATATGAGTCCTTCATGCGCATTACGCCCTGCGGGACCTGCGGCGGAAAGCGCCTTCGCAAGGAATCCCTTGCCGTCACGGTCGGAGGCATCGATATTTACGACCTCACCTGCATGTCTATCAGGACGCTGCAGGATTTCCTGAATAATCTGGAACTGACGTCCACCCAGCAGAAGATCGGACATCAGGTCCTCAAGGAGATCAAGTCCAGAGTGGGCTTTCTGATCGACGTGGGACTGGACTACCTGACACTGGCGAGGGCGACGGCGACACTGTCAGGCGGAGAAGCCCAGAGAATCAGGCTCGCGACCCAGATCGGATCGGGGCTGGTCGGGGTGTGCTATATTTTGGACGAGCCGAGTATAGGCCTTCACCAGAGAGACAACGACAAGCTCCTGCGGACTCTCAAGAACCTGAGGGATCTGTGGAACACGGTCATCGTGGTGGAACACGACGAGGACACCATGCTGGCGGCGGACTACATCGTGGATATCGGCCCGGGCGCGGGCTCCCACGGGGGCAAAGTAGTGGCGCAGGGCACCGCGGAGGAGATCATGGCGGTTCCCGAGTCCATCACAGGCCAGTACCTGAGCGGAAAGAAGGCTATTCCGGTGCCTGAAGACCGCAGAGAGCCTACCGGCTGGATCAAGGTGCGCGGCGCGCGCGTCAACAACCTCAAGGATATCGACGTGGAGATCCCGCTGGGGATCATGACGGTTGTCACTGGAGTTTCGGGTTCGGGCAAGAGCTCGCTGGTCAACGAGATCCTTTACAAGCATCTGGCCAAATCTCTTAATCGCGCCAGGACTATCGCGGGTGACCACGACGGGATCGACGGACTCGAGAACCTGGACAAGGTCATCGCCATCGACCAGTCGCCGATCGGAAGGACTCCAAGGTCCAATCCGGCGACTTATACAGGCGTCTTTGACATGATCCGCGCGCTGTTCGCGGGCACTCCCGACGCCAAGGCCAAGGGTTACAGCAAGGGCAGATTTTCCTTCAACGTCAAGGGAGGCAGATGCGAGGCCTGCGGAGGAGACGGCATTATCAAGATCGAGATGCACTTCCTGCCGGATGTCTACGTGCCCTGCGAGGTCTGCCATGGCAAGCGCTACAACCGCGAGACGCTCGAAGTGCGCTACAAAGGCAAGAATATTTACGATGTTTTGGACATGACCGTCGAGGAGGCCGTCACTTTCTTCGAGAATGTGCCCTCCATAAGGCGCAAGATCCAGACGCTCTACGACGTGGGACTCGGCTACGTGAAGCTGGGACAGCCATCCACAGAATTGTCGGGAGGCGAGGCGCAGAGGATCAAACTCGCGACAGAATTGTCGAGAAAGAGCACCGGAAAGACGATCTATATTTTGGACGAGCCGACGACGGGACTTCATTTCGAGGACGTCGCCAAACTCAATGTGATCCTCCATCAGCTGGTGGAGGGCGGCAACACGGTGGTCGTCATCGAGCACAACCTGGATGTGATCAAGACAGCGGACTACATAATCGATATGGGACCCGAAGGCGGAGACGGAGGCGGCACGGTGGTCGCGAAGGGAACTCCGGAGGAAGTGGCGGAGGTGCACTCCTCCTACACGGGATACTATGTGAACAAGATGCTGGAGAGAGATAAGGCGCGCAGAGACGGGTAAGGATCTGATCCAGGAACTGTCAGACCGGCCGCAATAAGCCCGGATGAGGAAGCAAGAGGCGGAATGGAAGAATTCAAGGGATATGTAGAGCACATCATCTACAGAAATGAAGAGAATACATATACCGTGTTCGAGGTGCAGTGCGAGGAAGGACCCGTGACCTGCACCGGATTTCCGCCTGCCATCAGCGAGGGCGAGAGCTGCGTCGTGTCGGGAGAGAAGGTGCAGCACGCGGTCTACGGCGAGCAGTTCAAGGTGGATACCTACCGGGTGATCCCACCGGAGAATTCCCAGGCAATGCTGCGCTACCTCGCATCGGGGGCAGTAAAAGGCATCGGTCAGGCGCTGGCCGCGAGGATCGTGAAGAAATTCGGCGACGATACCCTGCGCGTCATGGACGAGGAGCCGGAGCGGCTCGCCGAGATCAAGGGGATCAGCGAGCGCAAAGCGCGTGAAATAGCCGCTTTCATGGCGGAGAAGAGAGAACTCAGGGACGCGATGCTGTTCCTGCAGCAGTACGGCGTGACCAACCGGGTGGCTCTCAAGATCTGGAAGACTTACGGCGCGAGGATGTACGAGGTGCTCAGGGAGAATCCCTATCAGCTGGCGGAGGATATCTACGGCATCGGCTTCGCGACGGCGGACGAGATCGCGGCGAGAGTCGGGATCAGCACTCAGTCCGAGTTCCGGATCCGCAGCGGCATCCTTTACACTCTGTCCATGACTCTGTCCGAGGGCAGCAGCTACCTGCCCAGAGAGATCCTGCTGAGCAGGGCGGCGGAGCTTCTCAAGGTGCCGGACGAGCTGATCGGCCTGCAGCTTGACAATCTGGCCGTGGAACGCCTGGTCAGAATACGCAGGAAGGGCAGTGAAGTCCAGGTCTATTCCAACGCTGCCTGGCGGGAGGAACAGCAGATCGCCAGAATGCTGGCGGACCTCGAGTCGGAACCCGTCCACTGCGGAGCGAGAGACCAGGAGGAAGTCCTGGCAGAACTGGAAAAAGAGGAGAATCTGGAACTTGATCAGCTGCAGCGCGAGGCTGTGCTCATGGCAGCGGACCACGCCATACTCATCGTATCGGGCGGACCGGGAACCGGAAAGACTACGACGATCAACACGATCATCCGCTATTTCAGGAAGGAGAACCTGGAAGTTCTGCTGGCAGCGCCCACCGGGCGCGCGGCGAAGAGAATGACGGAGGCGACGGGAAGTGAAGCGATGACGATCCACCGACTTCTGGGAGTCCGGGCAGTTCGGGAAGAGGGAGAAGAGACCTTTGCGCCGGATCCCGGCTTCGCGGGACGGGGATCAGGCGGAAGTTATTCCTATTTTGAAAAAGGAAGCGACAATCCGCTTGAAGCGGACGCTATCATCATCGACGAGATGTCAATGGTGGACATGCACCTGTTCTGTTCACTCCTCAAAGCGGTCATGCCGGGTACCAGACTGATCCTTGTGGGAGATGTGAACCAGCTTCCGAGCGTAGGCCCGGGAAAGGTCCTGCAGGACCTGATCTCCTCCGGGGTGTTCAGAACGGTCATGTTGCGCAAGATCTTCCGGCAGGCAATGGAGAGCGACATTGTGACCAACGCCCACAGGATCCTCAGGGGCGAAATGCCGGAAATGAGCAACAAGAGCCGCGATTTCTTCTTCCTTGAGAGAGACAGCGCGCCGGTCATCTACAAGCACACAGTAGAGCTTATGAGGGACAAGCTGCCGGGGTATCTCCACTGCGATATGGGCGAAATCCAGGTGCTGACTCCCATGCGGAAAGGCCCCTTAGGAGTCATCAGGCTCAACGAGGTGCTGCAGAGTGTCCTCAATCCGCCCGCGAAGAACAAGAGAGAAGTGCAGAGGCAGGACGTGATCTTCCGGGAGGGGGACAAGGTCATGCAGACCCGCAACAACTACCAGATCGAGTGGGAGATCAGGGGCAATTACGGCCTTAAGATCGACAGCGGGACAGGAGTCTTCAACGGAGACGCTGGCATTATTCAAAGTATAGATAACGACGCTGAGATCGTGACGGTATGTTTTGACGAGGAGAAACTGGTGGAGTATCCGTTCTCCGAGCTGGATGACCTCGAGCCGGCTTACGCGGTCACTGTGCACAAATCCCAGGGATCGGAGTATCCGGCCGTGATCCTGCCGCTTTTGAGCGGCCCTTCGGGACTGTTCAGCAGAAATCTTCTGTATACGGCGGTGACCAGGGCAAGGGACTGCGTTATGATCCTGGGGAGCAGGCAGACGGTGGCTTCGATGACGGCCAATGTCAGGGAGAACAGACGATATACGGGACTAAAGGAGAGGATACATGAGATATTTGGAGTCACCGACGCCGGTGATGGATCTCTGGTTTCCCAGGAGATGCCCGGTCTGTGACAGGCCCGTAAAGCCGTACGGGGCGCTGATATGCAGGGAATGCGCGGAAGTTCCAAGGGCAGTGGGCCCAAGCGCGTGCTGCAAGTGCGGAAAGCCCGTGGAGCCGGAAGAGGAATACTGCTCTGACTGCAGACAGCACAGACATATGTATTACAGAGGGGCGGCGTCCTTCAGATACAGGAGCATATCAGGCTCTCTGTACCGGTTCAAATACGAGGGACGCAGGGAATACGCCGACTATTACGCGCGGGAAATGACGCGCACGCTGGACTCATTTTTGGCGGAACTGGGCGGAGGACACACTCCGCAGATACTGGTGCCGGTCCCCTGTTCGGCGCAGAGGATGAGGAAAAGAGGGTATAACCAGGCAGCCATTCTGGCCCGGAAAATGGCGGAAAATTCGGGGATCCCGGTCGCGGAAGACGCTCTTGCGAGGTCAAAAGACACGCAGGCGATGCGCAATATGAGCGCCTCGGAGCGTCAGAAAAATTTGAAAAAGGCTTTCCATGCATATGGAAATAGTGTAAGATTAAAGTCGATTATGCTCATTGATGATATCTACACCACCGGCGCAACGATCGACGCATGTGCCGGAGCCCTGCTGGAAGCCGGGGCAAAAGAAGTCAGTTTTCTGACGCTCGCGATCGGAGAGAACAGTTTATGATCAATAAAGACAGGGTCCGCACGATGACCAGACTTGCCATTTACGAGGAAGGGCAGGGAGTTGCGGACGACAAGATGAATGGTTACTTTAAGAATGATTATATTGTCGGCCATATGGTAGGTTCTTTCGTAAGCGGTACGATTGCCTGCCTTTTGATTGTGTTCGTATACTGCTGTTATTATTACGACACGCTGATGCTCCGGCTCTTTGAGAATGAACTCGGAGGTCTGGTAAAGACGTTCCTGACGCTTTACGCCGCATTTATGATCTTTTTCCTCGCTGTTTCGTTTTTCGTTTATTTCTGGAGATACAACGCCACCCGGAGCAGGATTGAGAGATATAACAGGAGACTGAACCACCTGAAGGAAAGCTACGAAAAGGAAGATAAACATGCTGACAACCGTATTTGAGATAAGAAAGAAGATAATCGAGGCCTATGGGCAGTATGAGTACATCATCATACCCGCGCTGAAGTTCTGTGTGGCCTTTCTGCTGATCCTGGAGATCGACAGCCACATCGGTTTCAACCTGGGACTGACCAATACGCTTCTCGGCGTCATCATTGCCCTGATCTGCTCCCTGGTACCGGTCAACTTCATCGCCGGCATCCTGATGGTGCTGGTCCTGGCACACCTGTATACGCTGTCGCTGGAGACAATGATCGTGGCAGCAGTGATCTTCCTTCTGATGTTCCTGCTGTATTTCAGGTTTTCACCCAAGGATACAGGCATTATCCTTCTGCTGCCGCTGGCGTTTACATGCCGCATCGAGTATACTGTTCCGATCATCGCGGGCCTTCTCTTTACGCCCGGAAGCGCGGTCGGCGTAGCTTTCGGCGTGATCATCACCAGGTATCTGACTTATGTAGAGCAGAACAAGGCGGTTTTGGGCAACAGTGAGATCGGCCCGGCGACCGTGGACAATTTCAGGAATATCATCGACGCCCTTCTCCAGAACAAGGCGATGTGGATCATGGCGGCGGCCTTTGCGGCGGCTGTGATCGTGGTATATTTTATCAGACGTCTGGAGACGGCTCATTCATGGACGATCGCTATCATTGTCGGTACTGTGATCGAACTCTTTGTACTTCTGTTCGGCGATATGCAGTACGACACGAATATCGATCTGACCAAGGTCTTTATGGGAGTATTCCTTTCCATTCTTGTGGAACTGCTGGTGGAGTTCTTCTGCTTTATGGTGGATTACACGAGGATCGAGAGCGTACAGTTTGAAGACGACGATTACTACTACTATGTCAAGGCGGTTCCGAAAGTGACAGTTTCGGATTCCCTGCGCACAGTCAAGACGTTCAGCACTTCTGAGGCCGGCGGGACAGGATTCCGCGATCAGATGGCGAAGCGGCTTGGCGGAAAGAGCGCGGAATCTGAAGAATAGCGGAAGGAAGCCCGCCGATGACGGAGGGGCATTACAGACAGGACGGAAGAAGTAGAAGATGCAGCGTTTTTTGACGATACTTCAAAATTATCTTAACCAAATACATATGCCGAACTTGCGCTGGACAGATATTGTCGAGATACTGATTCTCGCTTTTCTGATCTATCATATTCTGCTGTGGATCAAGAATACCCGCGCGTGGTCCCTGTTGAAGGGACTGCTTGTCATAGGCGCTTTTGTGGCGATCGCGGCGGTATTCAACATGAGCACGATCCTGTGGATCGTGCAGCATGTCACGGGGCTCGCCGTAACAGCCATCGTGATCCTTCTGCAGCCGGAACTGCGCAGTGCGATGGAAGAACTGGGGCAGACCAATTTCCTCAGTTCTTTATTTAATGTGGACTATACAAGGACGCCGGAAGGAAGATTCTCCGACAAGACGGTCAATGAGATCGTCAGGGCTTCCCTTCAGATGTCCAAGGTGAACACCGGCGCCCTGATCGTCATTGAGCAGACTACGCCGCTGCAGGAATACGCCCGTACGGGAATCGATATGGACGCTCTGGTCACAAGCCAGCTGCTCATCAATATTTTTGAAAAGAATACGCCGCTTCACGACGGAGCGGTGATCGTCCGCAAGAACAGAGTCATCGCCGCGACCTGCTACCTGCCTTTGTCAGAGAACCGCATGGACAAGAACCTGGGAACAAGGCACAGAGCAGGCGTAGGTATATCCGAGGTGACGGATTCCCTCACGATCATCGTATCGGAGGAGACCGGCGAGATCTCTCTGGCGTACCGCGGGGCGCTGACAAGAAACGTCACTGAGGAAATGCTCAGAGAAAGACTGGTAACACTGCAGAACAAGGAGGTCCAGGAGGCCAGATATGCAAGACTTCTCTCTAGAAAGGGAAAAGAAAAGAATAAAGATGCAGATAATGAGGATCTTCCATAACTGGGGGCTCAAACTCATCTCTCTTGTATTTGCGGCGTGTCTGTGGTTTTTTGTGACCAACTATCAGGACCCGGAGACAGTCCTTACCGTGAACAACGTTCCGGTCAAGCTCCTGCACACAGATTCAGTGACACAGGAAGGAAAGGTCTGCATTGTACTTAACGACAGCGATACGATCCCGGTAGTGACGGTGACCGCGCCCAGATCGGTCGTCGACTCTCTGGGAGCCGAAAATATAGTTGCCACCGCGGATGTCGCAGATATAGGCGCGGACAATACGGTTCCGATCGTCCTGACCACCAACAAGTACAGTGACAGTATTACCAGCATTGTCGGATCCTCAAAAGCGGTGTTCCTGAGTATAGAGGACCAGGAGCAGGCAAGTTTCACGATCGAGGCGGCTGTCACCGGAAATGTCGCGGACGGCTATGAGATCGGAAGTATCTCACTGGAACAGAACCAGGTGCGCGTGAAGGGACCGGCCTCAGAGGTGGAGAAAGTAAAGAGCGCGGGCGTCACCGTGGATGTCTCGGGCGCGGAGAATTCCATCAGCACGAATGCGGAGATCCACCTCTATGACGAGGACGGGGTAGATCTTGATATCGACAAGCATCTTGAGCTGAACATTGACAAGGTCATGGTGAACGTGGAAATTCTGTCGAAAAAGGAAGTTCCCGTTAAGATCGCTGTCTCCGGAACGCCTGCGGAAGGGTTCAGGCTCACAGGAGAGACGACGGTGGAACCGGGAAGGATCATGGTTTCCGGCAGGAGAGCCGCTTTGGAGAAAGTGTCGGAGATCAGTATTCCGTCCGCGGAACTCAATGTCACCGGAAGAACCAAGACTATGACAAAGACCTTTATTATTGCCAATTACCTCCCTGACGGAGTGCAGCTGGCTGAAGGAGAACTGGACACTGTGAAGGTAACAGTGGAGATCGTCGCGATCGGCGAAGAGTGATCCGGTTCATGAATACAGAAAGGGGAGTATGTTATGAAAGGGTATAAGAGGTACAGGAGAACGCCTGTCGTCAATTATCCGGAGAGAGAATGGCCGAACAAGCAGATCGAAAAGGCGCCCGCATGGGTCAGCGTAGATCTCAGGGACGGCAACCAGGCGCTGGTCGATCCGATGGTAGTAAGCGAGAAGATGGAGATGTTCAAACTCCTGGTCAAGCTCGGCTTTAAAGAGATCGAGATCGGATTCCCGGCGGCAAGCCAGCTTGAGTATGATTTTCTCAGGGAACTGATCGAGAAAGACATGATCCCGGACGACGTCATCGTTCAGGTTCTCTCCCAGTGCAGAGAGGATCAGATCGAGAAGACTTTCGAGTCCATCGAGGGCTGCAAACAGGCCGTAGTCCATATCTACAACTCCACCTCCACTCTTCAGAGGGACGTGGTGTTCGGCAAGGACAGACAGGCCATTATCGATATAGCAGTAGAAGGAACCAAGTGGGTCAAGGAGAGGGCTGAGAAATTCCCCGGTAAGATCTATTTTGAATATTCCCCCGAGAGCTTTACCGGCACGGAGCTGGATTTTGCCCTGGAGATCTGCACAGCAGTGCAGGACGTATGGCAGCCTACTCCTGAGGATCCCATGATCTTCAACCTGCCTTCCACGGTGGAAATGACAACGCCCAATGTGTACGCGGACCAGATCGAGTGGATGAGCCGTCACTTTAAGGACAGAGACAGCATTATTCTCAGCGTCCACCCGCACAATGACAGAGGCTGCGGCGTTGCGGCTACGGAGCTGGCGCTTCTTGCGGGCGCGCAGCGTGTTGAGGGAACACTCCTCGGCAACGGCGAGAGGACCGGCAACGTCGACATTCTCACCGTCGCTTACAACATGTTCTCCCAGGGAATCGATCCCGAACTGAACCTCGAGGATATCAACGAGATCGTCGATATCTGCGAGAAATGCACCAAGATGGGCGTCGACGAGCGCCATCCCTATGCCGGCAAGCTCGTGTTCACCGCCTTCTCGGGTTCTCACCAGGATGCCATCAACAAGGGCATTGCCGCGATGAAGACCAGAAAATCGGAGATCTGGGAGGTGCCTTACCTTCCAATCGATCCCGCGGATATCGGAAGAGTTTACGAGCCCGTGGTCCGCATCAATTCCCAGTCCGGCAAGGGCGGCGTAGCGTTCGTTATGAGCACCTACTACGGCTTCAAGCTTCCCAAGGGAATGCACAGGGAGTTCGCGGACGTCGTGCAGAAGATGTCCGAGAGACAGGGAGAGGTCCCGCCGGAGCAGATCATGGACGCTTTCCGCAGCGAGTATCTGTACAAAAACGAGCCGCTGCACTTCAGAAAGCTTCAGGTGACAGACCTCAGCAGCGACACCAAGACAGATTTCGACACCAAGGTCATGGTCGTATTTACGGATCACGGCAAGATGGAGCGAGTCGAGGCGGTCGGAAACGGCCCTCTGGACGCGGTGCTGCGCGGTCTTTCGCTCAAGTACGGCTTTAACGTCCGCATTCTGGACTACGAAGAGCACGCCCTCAAATCGGGTTCCGACTCCCAGGCGGCGGCGTACATCCATCTCATGGACGGCGAGAGCGGCAGGATCACTTACGGCGTAGGCGTCAGCTCCAACATCACAAGAGCTTCGGTGCGCGCTATTTTCTCCGCGATAAACAGACTTCAGCTGGGCGATCGCAGACAGGGAACCTCGGACAGCTTCTGAGCAGAACCTGACTTGGTCAAAATATAGAAGAATCAACAATACTAGAGAGGAGCCGGTATAAATGGCAGATCAGAAGAAACTGGTGGCAGAGATCACATCCATGGATGAGGATTTCACACAATGGTATACGGACGTAGTAATTAAGGCAGGACTTATCGCTTATTCCAATATCAAGGGATTTATGGTCTACAAACCCGCTGGATACGCTTTGTGGGAAGCAGTTCAGAAGCATCTGGACGCCCGCTTCAAGGCAGTCGGCGTTG
>Ga0256405_10009380_pt1 | contig 13424 bp, 9 predicted proteins | sample RumenRJG_02DNA_FD_189096 | JGI IMG/M metagenome (GOLD analysis project Ga0256405, IMG submission 189096) | Bovine rumen microbial communities from Lethbridge, Alberta, Canada - RJG_02 | ecosystem: Host-associated > Mammals > Digestive system > Stomach > Rumen | place: Canada: Alberta | collected...
TCATCAAGCTCGGTACCCGTCAGGGTGACGCTGCTCAGGTTTGCTTCATCGAGCTGGTTGACTTTGATCCCGAAATGGCAAAGGATACCAAGAAGAAGTCAACCCGTCGTTCTCGTAAGTCTGCTCCTAAGGCTGAGGCCGCAGCTCCTGCTGAGGCTCCCGCAGCTGAGGAGGCAAAGGCAGAGGCTCCCGTTGAGGAGGCTGCTGCTCCCGCTGAAGAGGCAAAGGCAGAATAAGCAACAAACAAGTCTCTATAAGAAAGGTCCGCATCCATCCCGATGCGGACTTTTTTTTATAATGAGCGGATTTCCTGACTTTTTTCTTGGAAGTCTCGGGATTATTTACTATTTTTGCCCTCGATAATCTAGTGAAATTATAAATAAATACTAACGAATATGGAATCAATTGTTTTATGGGGATTCAACCTGTATGCGTGGATTACGATCGTGACGGTGCTGGCGATGTTCACAGTACTGTTGCTGACTAAGATCCGCGCAGACTTAGTGTTTCTTGGTGCTATCGCCATCCTCTTCGTTACGGGTGTGTTGAATGCCAAAGAGGCTTTCTCGGGTTTCAGCTCCACGTCGGTAGTGATCATCGGTGTGCTCTTTGTCGTGGTGGCTGGTCTGACACATACAGGTGTGCTGCAGTGGATCGTGAAGCATCTCTTGGGACAGCCCGAGACTTATTCGAAGGCCGTGGTCCGTCTGATGCTGCCAGTAGCAGGCTTGAGTTCCTTCCTCAGCAACACCACGGTGGTGGCGCTGTTTGTGGGTATTGTGAAGATGTGGTCGAAGAAACTCGGTGTCTCTCCCTCGAAGTTGCTCATCCCGCTGAGTTATGCCTCAGGCATGGGTGGCGTGTGTACGCTGATCGGTACGCCGCCAAACCTAATCATATCAGGTCTCTATGCTGAGAATACGGGTGTAGCGATGAATGTCTTGACAACGACCATCCCAGGACTCTTCTGTCTCGCCATCGGCGTGCTTTCCATCATCGCCATGCGTAAGTTGCTGCCTGACCGTAAGGCCCCCGAGTCAGCCTTTGAGTCTACGTCGGATTATACGGTGGAACTGTTGGTTCCATCCGACAATCCGTATATCGGTGAGACCCTTATTGAGGCAGGACTGAACGATGTTCGGGGTGGTAATCTGATTGAGGTCGTGCATTACGATGAGTTTATTTCGCCTGCCGATGGAGAGGAGATTGTGATGGGCGGCGACCGTCTAATTTACTCCGGACAGATTGACGAAATTCTCGACCTGAAGGAAAGTCACGGACTGGTGAGTGCCGATCATCATGTGTTTACGCTTAGTGAGATTGATAAGAGTCGTCAGCTCCGTACTGCTTATGTCACCTTTGGCAGCAGTCTGATAGGTAAAATGATAGGTTCGACGAGCTTTGAGAAGGACAACGGTGTGGTGCTTGTCGCCGTGGCCCGTAGTGGTAACCGTATCAATCAGTCTCCACGTGAGGTGGTCCTGCAGGCTGGTGACACGCTGCTGCTCGACTGTCCGCCGAAACTGAAGATCGACGAGTCCAGTCTGACGACGAAACTGCACTTCTTTGACAGCGACCAGGTGCCGAACATCGGTAAGAAGACGCTGATTTCCACTACGATCATGATGGCGATGGTGGTACTCTCGGCTCTCGATATTATTCCGCTGCTGCAGTGCGCCTTCCTGGCGGCGATGGCGATGCTGCTCTTCGGCTGCTGTAATGTGGATCAGGCGATGAAGGCCATCAACTGGGAGATCTTGATGGTGTTTGCCGGTTCCGTTGTACTTGGTGTTGCCATCCAGAAGACCGGTATTGCCGAGCGCCTTGCCTTTGGTATCCTCGATGTCTGTGGCGACAATCCGATTGTGGTGATGACAGCCATCTGTTTCGTGGGCACTTTCATCACGGAGTTTATCTCCAACACGGCGGCGGGTGCCATGTTCTTCCCCATCATGTATCAGGCTGCTGAGAAGCTGGGCTATGAGCCGTTCCCGTTCCTCGTAGCCCTGATGATCAGTGTCAGCTCCAGCTTCGCCACACCGATCGGTTCGCCCACTCACATGCTCGTCTATGGCCCCGGTGGCTACCGGTTTAGCGACTTCATGCGTATTGGTCTGCTGATGAATCTCATCATCCTGGCAGCCAATATCTTCATCGTGAACATTGTCTATCCGTTGACACCGTTACATTAATAATATTAGGGTTTCCCCTATGTGATTGTAGGGGAAATCCTTCTGAATATTCAAGGTAGAATGTCTATCTTTGCACCGTGAACATTAAAATAGGAATGGTTATGAAGAAGACTTTGTTAGTATCGGTAAGTGCGCTCCTGTTGTTGTCCAGCTGTGGAACTTATACTGGCATGGGAGCCTATACGGGAGGAACGTTTGGCTCTATCATCGGCTCTGCTATCGGTGGCATCTCCGGCGGTCGTCATGGTAGCGATGTGGGTACGTTGATAGGTATGGCTGGCGGTGCTGTGGTGGGAGCTGCGGTAGGTGCTGCAGCCGACAAGGCCCAACAGCGTGATTACGAGCAATATCAGGCTGATCGCCAGCAGCGGATGGAGAACCGTCAGCGCAGTTACGGCAGTCAGGTGCAGTCGCAGGGTAGCTATGACGGTTATGACGACCAGACCGACAGTGGCTTTGATCCGTCGGGTAGTGGAGACGACCGTCTCTATGGCTTCGGTGAGGACTTTAGTAGTGCTCCATCCAGTGCTCCAACCGTTAAGATCGGTACACAGGCAATCCTGGAAATCCGCAATCCGAGAATCCTGGATGCCAGTCGTGACGGAGAACTGACCCGTGGCGAGGAGGCAAGGATGGCTTTCGAGATATACAATTGCTCCTCGGAGCCTGCCTATCAGGTGCAGCCGTCGGTAGCCGAGGTGACAGGCAATAAGCATATCCGCATTTCCGAGAATGTGCTGGTGGAGTGCATCCGTCCGGGTAAAGGTATTCGTTATACGGCTGTCATCAAAGCCGACGACCATCTGAAGGATGGCGAAGCCGTGATCAGGATTGGCGTTTTCCAGAAAAACAAGGAGGTCACGTCGCAGACACGTGAGTTCCGTATTAAGACAAACAAGCGATAGACATCATCTATCGCTTGTTTCTTTTTTTGTTCTGTTCACTGAGAATCTGCCAGATAGGTTTGGCATCCGGACCGTCGTTAGTACCGAGGTCGAACTCCGGCAGATGCGACACGTCAGCCGGTTTGAAGGGGATGATGGTTGTATCCCATAGCTCCACCACGACAGGCGCTATGCCTTGGGCGATGATACCTAATTCCTTCGCCGCCTTGACGGAGAGATCGATGATGCGTCCTTTCACGTAAGGTCCGCGGTCGGTCACTCTCACGATGACACTCTTCCCGTTGGCGGGATTGGTCACCTTCAGTTGAGTACCGAAGGGGTAGGTGCGGTGGGCACAGGTCAGCGAGTCATGGTGCAACCGTTCGCCATTGGCTGTTCTGCGGCCTGTGAACTTCTTGGGGTAGAACGAAGCTTTACCACTCTCGGACTGTGCCTGCAGAGTGGTAAAGCTTAAAAGCATCGCTACTATCGTGATTATGCTTCGCATCAGATGGGGTTTGGTTACACCACGCCTTGTGCCATCATGGCGTTGGCCACCTTCATGAAACCGGCAACGTTAGCGCCCTTCACGTAGTTCACGTAGTCGCCTTCCTTACCGTATTTCACGCACTGGCCATGGATGTTAGACATGATGCGATGCAACTTCTCATCCACCTCTTCACCTGTCCAGGCGATGCGCTCGGAGTTCTGCGTCATCTCCAGACCGGAGGTGGCCACACCACCCGCATTCACTGCCTTACCAGGGGCGAAGAGTTGCTTGGCGGCGATGAACTTGTTCACAGCCTCGGCCGTGCAGCCCATGTTGGAAACCTCTGCCACGCACAGCGGCTTGTTGGCGAGGATGGCATCGGCATCGGCACCGTTCAATTCGTTCTGGGTGGCACAAGGCAGATAGATGTCGGCCTTCTGCTCCCACGGTTTCCTGCCTGGGAAGAAGGTGGCGCCGTCGAACTCTTCCTCGTAGGGCTGGCACACATCGTTACCAGAGGCGCGCAGTTCCAGCATATACTCGATCTTCTCGGCATCCAGTCCTGCGGGATCATAGATGTAACCGTCGGGTCCGCTGATGGTGATCACCTTGGCACCGAGTTCCGTCGCCTTCTTGGCAGCGCCCCATGCCACGTTTCCGAAACCGCTGAGGGCGATGGTCTTACCCTTGATGTCAAGACCGTGCTCCTCCAGCATCTGGTGCACGAAATAGAGGGCACCGTAGCCTGTAGCCTCCGGACGGAGGATCGAGCCGCCCCATTCCATACCCTTACCGGTGAGCACACCCTGGAACTGATGGGTGAGTTTCTTATATTGTCCGAACAGATAACCGATCTCACGGGCACCCACGCCGATATCACCGGCTGGCACATCCTCGTCGGGACCGATATGACGGTAGAGTTCCGTCATGAAGGCCTGACAGAACTTCATCACCTCATTATCGCTCTTGCCACGGATCGAGAAGTCCGAGCCGCCCTTGCCGCCGCCCATCGGTAGGGTGGTGAGGGCGTTCTTAAAGGTCTGTTCGAAGCCGAGGAACTTCAGGATCGAAAGGTTCACCGATGCGTGGAAGCGCAGACCGCCCTTATAGGGACCGATGGCGCTGTTGAACTGCACGCGGTAACCGAGGTTCACCTGCACCTCGCCTTTGTCATCCACCCAGGGCACACGGAAAGTGATGATGCGCTCGGGCTCTACGATGCGCTCGATGATCTTGGCTTTCTCAAATTCGGGATGCTGATTATACACATCCTTGATTGACTCCAACACTTCTCTCACTGCCTGAAGGTACTCCAGTTCGCCAGGATGCTTCTGCTCCAAGGCTTGCATGATTTTTTCTACTTCCATAGTCTGAAGGTTTTTAGTAAGTTGTCATAATGTTATGAATGATGGGGCAAAAATAAAAAAAATATCGGTACCTTCCAAGGAAAATACCGAATATTTTTACGATAAAGTTACGGTTTGTTAAATCTTGGCAAGCGCCTGCTTGATATCGTCGAGGATATCCTCCACATCTTCGATACCAACAGAGAGACGGATCAAGTCGGGAGCGACACCTGCCTCGCGCAGCTGTTCGTCACTGAGTTGGCGGTGGGTGTGAGAGGCGGGATGCAGCACGCAGGTACGGGCATCTGCCACGTGGGTCACAATGTTGATCATCTCCAGCGAGTCCATCCATTTGATGGCGGTCTCACGCGTACCCTTCAGACCAAAAGCTATGACACCGCACGAACCGTTTGGCAAATATTTTTGTCCAAGGGCGTAGTTGGGATCGCTGGGCAGTCCGCAGTAGTGAACCCATGCCACCTTCTCGTTCTGACTCAGGAACTCTGCCACCTTCTGGGCGTTCTTGCAGTGCTGGGCCATGCGCAGATGGAGTGTCTGCAGTCCGAGGTGCAGCAGGAACGAGTTCTGGGGTGCGGGGATCGAGCCAAGGTCACGCATCAACTGGGCCACGAGTTTCGTGGTGAAGCCCATCTTACCGAAGGCCTTCACGTAGGTCAGGCCGTGATAACTCTCGTCGGGTGTGCAGAGTCCGGGGAACTTCTCGGCATTGGCCATCCAGTCGAAGTTACCGCTGTCCACCACGACACCGCCTACCTGCGTGGCCAGTCCGTCCATGTACTTTGTGGTGGAGTGGGTCACGATGTCGGCACCCCATTCGAAGGGACGGCAGTTGATCGGTGTGGCGAAGGTGTTGTCCACGATGAGGGGCACCCCGTTCTTATGGGCGATCTTCGCAAAGCGCTCGATGTCGAACACGGCACAGCCGGGATTCGAGATGGTCTCTCCGAAGATGGCCTTCGTGTTGGGACGGAAGGCAGCCAGAATCTCCTCGTCCGAGGCTTCCTGTGAGATGAAGGTACTCTCGATACCCAGTTTCTTCAGCGTCACACCGAAGAGGTTATAGGTGCCGCCATAGATCTCGTTGGAGGTGATGAAGTGGTCGCCAGCCTGACAGATGTTGAAGATCGCGTAGAAGTTGGCTGCCTGGCCGCTCGACGTCAGCACGGCACCCACACCGCCTTCGAGTGTGGCAATCTTGGCTGCCACCGCATCGTTGGTCGGATTCTGCAGACGGGTGTAGAAATAACCTTCCTTCTCCAGGTCAAACAACTTCGCCATCTCGTCAGAGTCGTCATACTTGAAGGTTGTACTCTGAATGATGGGCAATTCTATCGGTTCTCCGTTTTTGGCTTTGTAGCCAGCTTGTACGCAGAGCGAACCCTGCCTAAGTTTCTTTTCCATTTTTTATATCCTTACCTTAATTTAATATCTGAATGTAAAGTCTTCAAGGGTGCAGATCGACTTCTCCTTAGTGTCCGACGAGAACACGAAGAAGAGGGCGTGCTTGCCTGTCAAGTCGGCCAGGGCGGGAATCTCCAAAGCCATCTCCGTCGAAGTCTGGGGCATGTCGGCCTTCAGTTCGATCTTTCCAAGCACCTTACCGCCCTGCGACTCCCAAGGTCTGTCGGCCATGATGGTGATCGTGCCGTCGATGCCTGCGGGGATCAGGCGCAGCAACAACTGCAGGTAGTCGCCGTCGTAACTCTTGGTGAAGTTGAAGTATTTATAGCCCACGATCGAGCCGTCGGTATTGTTCACCACGTGGTTGGTGTTGTTCTTCAGGTCGTAGGGAGCCTCGAAGTTGGTCTCTGTACCATAGGAAGCCTCGACGTAAGAGCCTGAGAAGATGTTCTTGGGCCACTCATGGATGGCTACAGTAGGACCAGTGAGCCAACAGGCGATACCTGCCGAGTGACGCTCGAAGGGATCGAGTCCCTCCAGGGCGAAACCCTCTGAGGTAAGTTCGCCCTCGGAGATCTCCACCTTGCCGCCGGCACCTTCCTCCACCTTCACGGTGATGGGAGCCACCATGGCCTGACGGGCATACTCGTCGAGACCCGTCTGGCGATGATAGAACACATACCACTGTCCGTTGATCTCGCAGATAGAGCCGTGGGTGTTGCCGCTCACTACACCAGAGGCAATGGTGTCGCCCTTCTCATCAATGTCGCGACCGCGGGCATCGATGATCGTACCGCCGTAGGTCCAGGGCCCTAAGGGCTTGTCGCTATAGCAGTAGGCGAGGGTATAGTTGGTGGTGGGGAGTCCGAACTCGCCTTCCTTCGTGAAGCGGCTGTAGATAAACACGTACTTATCCTTGATCTTACGGATGGATGAGGCCTCGAAGAAACGGAAGTCACCGCCGTTGGGCTCTTGGTAGCCTCCGATCATACCGTCCACCACCTTCGTTCCAGGCTTCACGGTGCACATCGTGGCAGGGTCGATCTCGGCAGCCATCGAGTGGCCGAAGCCCCAGTAGCCGTAGATCTTGCCGTCGTCATCCACAAACACGGCAGGGTCGAAGCCGTAGATGCCTGTCACCTGATTGGGGTCGTCGCCCTTCCAGTTGCACACCTCGAAAGGTCCGTCAGGACGGTCGCTCTTCGCGATCAGTCCGTTACGGTAACCCGTCTGGTCGTTGGGGAAGAGCCAGTAGGTCTTCTTGCCTGTCGAGTCGGTGGTCATCGTCACGTCAGGGGCAAAGAGCACATCGGCTGTCTGTGCGGAGTCGAAGGGCTCGCCCTTGGCATTCTTATCTACCACGAGGATGATGCCGTCGTAACGCCACTTATAGAGCGAATCTACCGAGGCCGACCACACCACCTGGTCGCGACCGCAGTAGGCTGTCTTCAGGTTGTCGTGCGAACCATAGATATACACGCGCTGTTTGCCAGGCTGGTCAGGATCCTCAAACACGTAAGGCTCGCCATCGGGGATATGTTCCCAGAGTGGGAGATAGGGGTTACCGACAGTGATGAGTCCGGATTCCTGCTTGGTTTCCTGCTTGCTGGCACACGAGGTCCCCAGCATCATACAGCACACGGCTGCAAGCGTTGTAGTAATGGCTATAGTTCTCATATTAATGATATGTTTAATTAATATTCATGCAATCACGATGCAAAGATACAAAAAAAATCCAAACTACCTCTTTTTTTTGAAAAATAGTTGTATCTTTGCAACGCCAGCAGGCCTTAATTTTATATTTTTATCTATGTTTGTCGAACAGATATCTGTAGAGTACACGCTGTGCTTCGTGTTTTACGGCGGAACAGCATTGATGGCACTCATCGCCTGCATTTACCTTTGCCTGCGTAGAGGTAATGCGTTTGCGGCCGATGTCACGCCTCCGATGCAGCTGCGTCGTTGGGCGGCGGCTTTCTTTGCCTTGGCGTTCTTGAGCCATGTATGGTGGCTGCTGTTCTATATCTATTCCAATAACTTCAATTCCGTAGCCTGTCTAGTGGTTGCAGTGATTGACTACTTGGGACTGCTGGTCTCTATTGCTGGCACGCTGTTTGCGATGCTACAGGATCGCAAACGGCCTATTTGGCCCATGGTCGTCGCCATGATACCTTACGCGGTGCTTCTCACCATGAATGTGGTCTTTCCCGATCATCATTTCTTGTATATCGCCATAATCTACCTCATGATGGTCTTCGTGCTCTTTTCTGTATATATGGTGTATGCCGTCAGGCAGTACAGACATTGGCTGCGCGACAATTATGCCGATCTGGAGCATAAAGAGGTGTGGGCGAGTCATGTGCTGATCATCGCCATCCTGCTATTATTCACCTTTGGCGAGGTTGAAGGTATAAGCCTGACCATCAGTTTTCTTGTACAGTTCCTCGAACTTCCTCTGTTCTGGTTCCTGTTGTGGCGAGTAGAGACGATGCCCCAATTGCAGGTCGTAGCGGTGGAACAAGAGCCTATAGAACGGGCACAGCAGCCGCAACAGCCACAACAGTCATTGGTCATTCCCTCTAATATCGAACAGCTGTTGGAAGAGCACTGCGTGGCCGCCCAGCTCTATCTGCAGCACGACCTAACCCTTATCCAACTGGCTCAGACTGTTGGTACCAACCGCTTCTATCTCAGCCAATATTTCTCCCGTCAGGGCATCACTTACAATGCTTATATCAACGATCTTCGCATCAACCACTTCATGAGTCTCTATCGGGAGGCTGCCGCTGCCCAGAAACCCATTTCCGCCCAACAGCTGGCCCGCGAAAGCGGCTACCGGAGTTACAGCACCTTCAGTCTTGCGTTCAAGCAGCGCACGGGACAAAGTGTAACGGCTTGGATGCGTAACCCCCAATGTCATCTCGGCTCTCAAAATCTGCAGAAATAGTTTCAAAATCTGCAAAAACAGTTTCAAAATTTGCAAAAAGTGCACTTTTGGGCTTCCAGATGATGGCTTTTTGAAAAAATTGCTTATCTTTGCGCAAAAACCTAAATAGTAAATAATTTATTAAAACAATGAATCAGAACTTTGACAAAACCAGTGCAGACCTTGTAGTCTATGGTAAGATTTTCACATCAGAGAACAATCAGATCGTTGAAGCCTTTGCGGTAAAAGACGGTAAGTATGTGTATGTAGGTGATAAGAAAGGTGCCGAGGCATTTGTTGAAGCTGGCAAAACCGAGGTGGTGGATCACACCGGTAAGGGTCTCGTGATGCCCAGCTGCGGTAACGGTCATGCTCACTATTCGATGGGTGTCGCCCTACCGATTGTCGGCACGGTAGCCATTGGGATGACCCCCGACCAGTTCCTGGCAGAAGCTGTCCCCGCAGCCGTCAAGAAGGCTCGCGAAACAGGAGCGACGGCCATCTTCGGCTTCGGCTGGAATTACATCACTTTCATGGAAAATATACCTACCCGCCATCAGCTAGATGCCATCTGCAGCGATATCCCCATCTACTTTGCCGACGATGAAGGACATAAGGGCCTGGCAAACACCCTGATGCTGGTCAAGGCTGGCATCATGAAGGAAGACGGCACCGTATTGAAGAAGGACAAGGACATCCGTGGCGGTGAAATCGTGATGGGTGAGGACGGCACACCTACCGGTTTCCTGAAAGAGCAGGCAGGCACCTACACACGTTCGTTCCTCGACACCAATAGTCTCTATCCTGTTGACACCGCCAAAATCGTCATCCCTAAGATCCAGGAGCATCTGGTGGCAGAGGGTTATACCATGTATATAGACGGTTGGGGCAACTACTTCTTCAACGACAATTTCTTCAAGGCTGCCCAGCAAATGGATCAGGAAGGCAAGATGAACTTCGTGATGGGTCTAACCTACGAAATAGAGAGCTGGATGAATGTGGATGAGGAACTGAAGAAAGCCGTTGACGTTCAGAAATACGCCACCACCCACGTCAAGACCAACTGGCTCAAACTCTTCATGGACGGTACGGTGGAAGGCGGTACAGGCTTTGTGGATCCGCTGTATCCAGACGGACATCAGGGCCTCGCCAACTGGACCGAAGAGGAACTGACCGACATCACCCGCAAGACAAATGCAAAAGGTCTGTCCATGCATATCCACACCATGGGTAACAAGGCTGTCAACTACGTAGTCAGCGCCTATGCCAATGCTGGTAAGGATGAGCTACGCAACACGCTGGTTCACGTGCGTAACGTCAATGACGAGGATTACAAGCGTATGGCCGACCATAACATGTATGCCGTCTCAGGTATACTCTGGCACCATTGCCCCTCTTTCGCTGCCGACTATATCCGCGAGCACGGACTGGCGCCCGTAGGGCAGGAAGCCAAGTCATATCCGATGAAGTCTTATTTTGATAAGGGTATTCATATGACCTCCCACTCCGACTTCCCTGCAACGAGTGGCAGTCCTGACGATCCCTTCGGCATCATTGAGATTGCTGTCACTGGTGTATTTGCCGGTGAGAACGGTAACCCCTGGTGGCCCGAGGAACTCATCACCCGCGAGCAGGCCATCGAGACCCTGACCATCAACGTCGCCAAGCAGATGTTCCTCGAAAAGGAGAGAGGCAGCATCAGCACAGGCAAATATGCCGACTTCCTCCTGGTTAATAAGGATGTGCTGTCGTGCCCGGTGACTGAGATTCACGAAGCCAAGCCTGCTGCCACCTACTTCGAGGGCAAGAAGGTTTATGAGATGTAGAAATCAATTACTAATTATATCAGAACAATGAGTGAAATGATTAATAAAAAGATTACCGACGGTCATTACGATCAGTCGTTAGCCGTCAAGTGTATAAACGGAACGTTCGTCGGCAAGAAGTCGGCGCGTGTTATTACCTATAAGGGTATCCCCTTCGTTGACAAACAGCCCGTCGGCGACCTGCGCTGGAAAGCACCGGTGGAATATACGCCGAACGACGGCATCTACGAGGCCTACAACTTTGCGAAGCTCTCCTGCCAGGATCTGTCGATTACCGACCATCAGGGTGAGGACTGCCTGTACCTGAATGTCTATAAGGCCGACGAAGCGGGCACCAAGAAGCCCGTCATGGTGTGGATTCACGGCGGTGCCTTCATGGCAGGCGGAACGGGGCTCGATCTGTTCGACTGCACCGCACTCGTCAAGGAGAACCCCGATGTCATCTACGTCACCGTCGCCTACCGACTCGGTGCCTTGGGCTTCCTCCATCTGGCACACCTCGCCGACGGCAAGGACTATCCCGACGCGCAGAACCTGGGACTGCTGGATCAGAAGATGGCGTTGAAGTGGGTACACGAGAATATCGCAGCCTTCGGCGGCGATCCCGACAACGTCACCATCTGGGGTGAGTCTGCCGGTGCCGGCAGCGTCACCATGCAACCGCTGATCAAAGGTTCGCAGCAGTATTTCCAGAAGGTCATCGCCCAGAGCGGTGCTCCCGCGCAGACCAATTCCTTGGAGGAGAGCATCGCCACCACGAACGATCTGATGAAGGCCCTCGGCTGCAAGACCATTGCCGACCTGATGAAAGTCGATGCCCGCACACTGATCGATACAGCTGCCGAAACCGTCGCATTACGCATGTTCCCCGTCAGAGACGGGCGCATCCTGCCCCTGGATCCGTGGAAAGAATACGAAAACGGCATCGCCAAGGATATCATATTCCTGCAGGGCTGTAACAAGGACGAGATGAACTGCTTCGTGGCTGACTGGACGGTGGAAGGATTCAAAGCGTGGGCTGCCGACCGCAAGACGAAGAAATATGCCCAACTGCTCACGGATGAGGAGAGGGCGAAGATCGAGCTTTTCTGCAAGGAAGGCGCGGTAGAAGACTGGGAGCCCGACAGCCGTTTGTTCGGTCATAGTTGGTTTATCGAGGGCGCCATCAAGATGTCGGAGAGCCAGACCAAGGGCGGTGGCAAGTCCTATACCTATTTTTATAGAGTAGAGTCATCAAACCCGATCCGTAAGAGTGCCCACTTCGAGGAGGTACCCGTCGTATTCGCACATCCGGAAATGATCGAAGGACGCCAGTTTGACGCCACCTTCATGAAGACCATGCGCATGATGTGGACCCAGTTTGCCAGGACTGGCAACCCGTCGCTCAGCGCCGACATCTCCCCCGACGGCAAGGCAAAGGAGTGGCCCCTCTACGACCTGGACAACAAGCAGGTAATGGTACTCGACGAGTTCGACATCCATCCCGCCAAGGAGGCCGACGTGAAGATCGTGGATTGGGACAGAACCTACTTCCTGACCAAATATTATATGCTTTGATAGCTTTGTATAATTATATTATAATAAATAATTATGGTACAAGATTTATACGTTTTGATGATTACAGCAGCTGTAGTCAGTATTCTGTTTAAGTTCTTGAAACAGCCAGTGGTGCTGGGTTATATCGTTGCAGGTGTACTGGTTGGTCCTCATCTGTTTGGCAAGAGCCTTGTGAATGCGGACAATGTGAAGGCATGGGGCGACATCGGTGTGCTGTTCGTATTGTTCTGCATCGGTCTGGAGTTCCGCCTGAAGAACCTCATCAGCAGCGGCAAGGTGGCAGCAATAGGTGCGTTGACAATCATTGTGGGCATGATGTTCTTAGGCTACCTCGTGGGATGGGATGCCAATTTTGACATGGTCAACTCCCTGTTCCTGGCGGGCATGCTTTGTATGTCGAGCACCACCATCGTGATGAAGGTCATCGATGAGGCCGGCATGAGCAAAGAACGCTTCGTCAAGGGAGCGACCAGCATCCTTATCGTGGAGGATGTGGTGGCAGTAGTGCTGATGGTGCTGCTCTCCAGTATCGCCATCCGCCATCAGTTCGAGGGTGCCGAGTTGGCGGGTAAGGTCGTCGATCTGGCCATTACGCTCGCGGCATGGTTTGTCTGCGGCATCCTGATCATCCCAACGCTGATACGCAAGGTGAAGAAACATCTGAACGACGAGACGCTGATCATCCTCGCCCTGGGTCTGTGCCTGGGCATGGTGCTGACTGCAGAGGAAGCAGGATTCAGCAGTGCACTCGGTGCTTTCGTGATGGGTTCTATCCTTGCCG
>Ga0256405_10009381_pt1 | contig 13422 bp, 12 predicted proteins | sample RumenRJG_02DNA_FD_189096 | JGI IMG/M metagenome (GOLD analysis project Ga0256405, IMG submission 189096) | Bovine rumen microbial communities from Lethbridge, Alberta, Canada - RJG_02 | ecosystem: Host-associated > Mammals > Digestive system > Stomach > Rumen | place: Canada: Alberta...
GTCGCCATCTAAATCAGCAAGCTGACTTAATGCTGCCCCTCGACTTGCATGTGTTAAGCCTGTAGCTAGCGTTCATCCTGAGCCAGGATCAAACTCTTCATTGTAAATATAATTTGTTTAATTTCCTCAGCTCCGATAAATCGAATTGACAGTTCGTATCTTGTTTTTTTACCCGTGAGTTAGTATTAACTAGCTCACAGCTCCTGTACTTCTTCGTCTATGTAAATCTTTCAATGAACTCTTTCGTTTTCGCTTTCCTTCACTAATCGCTGACCTTGGCGGCTCGCCTCGTTCCCGAAAGCGAGTGCAAAGATACGGCCTTTTTCCGAACTGCCAAACTTTTCAGAAAGAAAATTTAAGATTTTTTAAATATTTTTCAAAAATCCGTATTTACACATAATATATATAAATATTAAGGGCGCAATTTTTGACAAAATCCATCATTATGGCACAAAAACGACATCACAAAATTGGAATCCCGTGAGAATTTTTGACCTCACGCATCACAAAAACGCTGTTAAATGAGCCAACGCACTCGATATTTCCCAGTTTTGTGCGCATAAACTCATGATACGACTCCATGTCGCGCGTGTAAATTTTCAGCGTGAAATCGTAGTCGCCACTGGTATTATAACACTCGGTTATCTCCTCAATGTTCTGAACGGCCTCCATAAACTCGTCCATAAGGAGCTGGGAGTGGCGTTTGAGGCGCATGTTGCAGATAACGATTATGCCCTGATTCATGCGTTTTGAATCGAGCACCGCCTTGTACCCCTTGATAAATCCTTCACGTTCGAGGCGTTTCTGGCGCTCGAAGGTTGGCGAGGTTGAGAGATTTACGGCAAGAGCCAGTTCTTTGACTGTCATCTGCGAATTTTCCTGCAATAACTTTAGTATCTGACGGTCTGTTTCGTCGAGTTCGTCGTAATTTAGCATTTTTCTTTTGTTTGTTTCTGCAGAATAATATTCTGCAATCAGGTTTATATCCGGCACAAATGTAGCATATTTTCCTTATTTTACAAAACACATATACAAGATAATCTGTTTTACAATACATTTGCATCAAATTTCATAAACAACAAATTACAACACAATCGAATTAAATAATGAACATTCTTGACACCAAAGTTACAGCACCGCAGAGAGCCGACCATGTTGGCAGTTTCCTCAGACCTTCGGCTTTGAAAGAAGCGCGAAAGCAGTTTGAAGAAGGAAAAATTTCGGCAGAAGAGTTGAAAAACATCAGACGAGATGCCATCAAGCAACTTGTGAAGAAGCAGAAAGAGGCCGGTCTGCGCATAATCAGCGACGGAGAATACAACCGCACATACTGGCATCTGGACTTTATGTGGGGATTCGAGGGCGTGGGACACAGCAAAGGCGGCGGCGTTCCGTTTCATGGCGAGATGGCGGCGCTCGATAAGACTTTCCTGACTGGCAGAATCAAGCCTCTGACTCAGCCTCATCCGTTTATCGACGATTTCGGATTTCTGCGCCAGTTTGAGGAAGAAGGCATCGCGGCAAAGCTCACCGTTCCTTCGCCAGCGCAGTTCTTCCAACAATTCTTGATTCCGCAGAACTTCTTGGAGACACGCCGATTCTACCCTACCAACGAAGAACTGATTGCCGATGTTGCTGCAGCTTATCAGAGCTTCATCAAGCAGTTCTACGCAGCTGGCGGAAGAAATCTTCAGTTTGATGACTGCACTTGGGGAGCGATAGTCGGGGATGCTGCCGAACTTCGATACAAATCTGTCGGACTCGACCTTGAAACAATAAAAGGACAGCTTCTGGAGGTGAACAACAGAGCCATCGAGAACCGCCCATCAGACTTAACGATTACGACACATATCTGCAGAGGAAACTATCACTCAACTTACTTTACGAGCGGCCCTTACGACTCGGTTGCCGACTATGTCTTTGCTCGCGAGAATGTCGATGCTCTGTATCTGGAATACGACGACGAGCGTTCGGGCAGCTTCGAGGCTCTGAAGAAGGTAAGCGAGAACAAAAAAGTGGTTCTGGGACTGATAACGACAAAGAATGCCGCACTGGAAGACCGCGAAACGATAATCTCTCGCATTCGCGAAGCATCAAAATACATTCCGCTGGAACGTTTGTGCTTATCGCCTCAATGCGGTTTTGCATCGTGCGAGATAGGAAACAAACTTACCGAAGACGAGCAATGGGCAAAGATTGCATTGGTCCAGGATATTGCCCGTGAGGTTTGGGGATAATGCCTTAATTTGAAAAAAATGAAAGGAAAATTGACTTAAGATTGTGACTTTTTAAACTGAAGCCCAAGCCTTACGCTGAAGATAGTAAAACGGCAACAGAATTGTTATGCACGAATTAAAAGAATAATTATACATGTTTGTCTGTTACTGTTGCCGTTTTTACTATCAACTTCTAAAAATATTCTACACCATACATATCTGATAATCAAAATCTTTTGCACCGCCGTTCATACCGAATAGTTTTTGCAGAAGGCGGACGCGGAGGTTTGTTACCGACTGCGGAGACGATGACGTGAGAATGGCAATCTCGGTTGGCTGAAAATGCTGGCGGATTAGCAGACAGACGGCTTGTTCGCGACTGCCAAGCGGCTTCAGAAGCGAAAGCAAGGCTGGAGATGCCGCATAGCTTAGCTGAGCAAGCGTGCTGAGGTCGTCGTCGGGCGCAGGAACACCACGGTCGGCCGATTTGTGAAGGCGTGCCACGACATCCTTCATCTGGCGCGAGTTCTCGCGAGCCTGAACAACCTTCTGACGCTGCATCTGAACCAGTTCGCGATGGCTGGCAATATAATACCACGCAACAATCACCGCAATTATTATTGCGATGATTAGAGCCGTGAGCAGGCAGATTGTAAGCCTGTACTGATGCCGTTCTTTCTGCTGCTCGTCGTACTGCTACTGCATGTCTATTATTCCGGCGGCATCGCTCTTCTCGTAATTTTCGCTATAGAAGGAGTTAAGCCGTTTACTAAGATTCAGAGCCATAGCGTAATACATGTTGCTGTGGTTCGAATCCTGAGACGCCATTCGCTCGTAATAGGCAATAAGCCTGCGATGCGAGTCTATTCGGATTGAGTTGTTCAGCGACTGCTGCATCTGCGACCAGTACATACACGCATGATTCATATCGCCCTCTCTTTCAGCAATATCGCCAAGCAGTTTTATTGTTTTGTCGATATACGACGTTTGTTTTGATTTCAGCAGATATTCCTTTGCCTTAGGCAGATTTCCCTTTCGGAGATAATAACTTCCGATGTTTGAGAGAAGCGTTGCTCGAACCGTTCCATCGATGCTGTCGAGCAACGGCAGACAGCGGTCGTTATACAATTTCAGACTGTCGAGCTCGTCCATCTCGTCGAAAACCGTGGCGATATTGTTTAGCTGACGGGCTATGCACTCGGCACTGCCCATGCGCTCGGCTGCACGAAGCGAACGGTGATAATAATCGAGCGTCAGCGTATTGTTGTTGGCATTATCGTTGATGTCGCCCATCACGGCAAAGAGTTCATAGTCTATGGCATCGTCGCCAAGATTACGAGCCATTTCTTCCGAACGCTTCAGAAGGCGGAAAGCCTCGCCGTATCGCTGCATTCCGTAGAGGATGATGCCGCGATGCAGGCAGGCGCGTGCCAGCAGGCGGTCGTCGCCATTCTTCTCGTAGAACTGCTGACTGAAGGCGACGAGCGAATCGGACTTGAGGGCGAACCCAACGCGGTGCACAGCCTCGGTGAAGACGAGCGAATACAGGGCGCGGTCGGCATCGAGAGTAAAGCTGTTTACATCGACATAACTGAGCTCGCGGACTACCAAGTGCGGATTCTGAAAACACAGAGAATCGGCTTTGAGCAGCTTGCCATTGCGGCAATGCTCCGAAGAGCACGCCGCAAGCGCAAAGCATAGTATGATAACGAGATATCTCATTACAATTTAAATACCACAGGAAGTGTGAACTTAACTCTAACAGGAACGCCTCTCTGAGTGCCAGGCTTCCACTTCGGCATCTTTTTTACCAAGCGCATAGCCTCATCGTCGAGCGACGGAAAAGTTGGCTTGGCAACCTGCACATCGGTTATCGTGCCGTCTCTCTCCACCACAAAAGTCACTAATACGCGACCCTGCACTTTGTTTTTCTGCGCATCAGCAGGATATTTCATGTTCTTGGCAAAGAATGCTATCATAGCCTCGTTGCCTCCGGGATATTCGGGCATGTTTTCAACTACCATGAACACCTCAGGTTTCTGCTCCTTCTGCGAAACAACCGTCTTTTGAGCCTGAACAGTCGCGAGGCTGAATGTAGCCATCAGCGACAACAAAATTAGTCTTTTCATTTTTCTTAGTCTTTTTGGGTTTGTAAAACTTTTAAGTTGTCCGGACTTACGGTTGCAAATGTAGAAAAACTGCCGATTGACGCCATATTTTTCTTTACATCATATTACACAAGGCAGATAACATACTGATTCTCTTCTGTTTATTTTTTAAGTTTTCAAAAGTCAATCAGCACGCGCCAAACAGCTTTTTATTGTTTGTAGCGCGATGAACGGACTAATTACATCGAAATGTTACAGGAACTCTATATATTACACGCACAGGCTGATTCAACTTTATCCCCGGCTTCCATTTAGGCATCATAGAAATAACACGTACAGCCTCAGCATCGAGCAATGGATGAACAGACTCCACGACTTTAATATTCGAGAGAGAGCCGTCTTTCTCAACAATAAAAGAAGCGACCACCTTTCCCTGTATTTTTTTCTCTTGTGCTTCTATCGGATATCTTATACTAGAGGCAAGAAATTTAAGACAAACAGACATTCCCCCGGGAAATTCAGGCATTACGTCTAAGCTCTTTAATTCATCAGCATTACTGTCGCCAAACAAATGTTCTTCTTCATACGATTTGAAAGTGACTGGTATTCTGAATTTTGAACGCGCAGGTTTACCGTTTCTGAAACATGGTTTCCATTTGGGCATCATGTTAATAACTCGAAGCGCCTCGGCATCGAGTAATGGATGAAGCGGATTCTCTACGACTGCATTTGTGATAGTTCCATCCTTTTCTATATCAAAAAGGACTTTTACCAACCCTGAAATATTCTTCTTTCTTGCCTCATCTGGATAAGTTACATTCTCGCTAAGATATTTTATTAATGCCTCACGTCCGCCAGGAAATTCAGGCTTGATATACAAAGAATCGGCAGATACAATCTTTTCGTCATTATTTAGTTTGAACGGTACTGGAATTATATATCTTACGCGGACTGGCTTCCCATGATAATATCCCGGCTTCCATTTCTCAGGCATTGAGGCTACAACTCGCACAGCCTCTTCGTCAAGCAGTGGATGAAGAGATTTCTCAACCTTAACTTTGGAAACAGTTCCATCATCATCAATTACAAGAACAACATTCACACATCCTTCTATTCCCTTTTCTTTAGCCTCATTCGGATATCTTAAATTTTTTCTGATATATTCAACGACGGCAGGAAATCCGCCTGGATATTCGGGCTTCCTGTCTATCTCCGTTACTGAATCTATTTTTTCAACAATTCTTTTTTTACTTTGTGCATGAACCATAGTCACGCTGAATGCTGCAAGAAGTAGCAAGAAAGTGATTTTTTTCATTCTATCAGTTTTTTGTATTTATTAGATATTATCGTCGGATGCACCAGTCGCGCTGCCCTTCTCCAGCCGGAAATATATGTAGCTAATGAGGAACAGCAAGATGCCTGCCACAAGGAAGCTGACAGGACGATAGAACGCATTATCGAATACAATATCGAAGAACAGCAGCTTGCCCACACACAACATAGTCAGCACCAAACCATAAAGGCGCATTCCCTTTAGTCTGAAGCGGAATCCGGCGACAATAAATGCAATAGCGAGCAAGATGCCAGCCAACGAAATGAGATATGACACCACAGAGAATCGCCACAAGATGACAATCAATGTCCAAGTGAATTTGCCTCCGTTGTAGACGCTTACACAATATTCCGGCAGGTAGCGCATCAGGCCGTTTACCCTCTTCAGGTTGCTGACAGCCAGCATGAGCGCAAGCACCACGAGCAAGACGGTTACGACAGTCTCTGTGCCGTCAATAGCACGACCAAAGAAGAGCGGCTCGTGACAAGACAAAAGCAAGAATGTGCCAATAAGCAGTAACACTTCGTGCGCACCGTTACAGATGCAGTGCGATAGCAACTCGACTTCTCCGCTATGCGGATTGCGCGAGAAGCGGGATATGCCGCAGCCCATGACAAACAGCGCACATAAAGCCCAACATTCTGCAATATTCAGAGCCTTCATAACACCGAGCATACAGACGAAGAAGAGCACCAACGCTGCCAGACACAGCTTGTCTATCTGCGCATAATGGCGCACCGTCCAATAGATGAACCACGCCAGTCCAACAAGATAGAGACACCAATCCATCATATTCAAGCCGAGCGAATCGCCAGTACTTACACCCAGATTTATGGCTAACAGAACGTAAGAGAGCAGTCTCATGTTGCGCGATGCCAACGCATTAGCCTGCGTAAAGAGCACGAGCGATGCCGCAAGTCCGATGATTGGACTTCCATAATCCTTCGGCATAGAAAGTAAGCCCGTATGCATGTCGTAAGCTGACCTGACAAACAGAACAGCCACAGACAGACATGAGCACAATAGCATGATGTTTTCGCGATTCAATAATTGAGTGTCCGGCATCATCTTTGGCAATATCTTGAATATCAGCACTAAGCTATATGCGCAAAGCAGCAGATAGCAACATCCCATATCAACCCAATTGCCAATGGTCAGAGTAATAATACCCCAAGCGCAGCAAGCAAGAATGATACTCTTTTCGATAGTCTGACAGCGTCGCCAAATCCACGCGCCGAAGCCCATCAGCAATGCCCAGTACACAAAGACGCTGCACTTAAGGTTATACGTCAAAGCACCATTCTGTCCAATTCCTTCGGAATAAGGAATCTCGAGGCGAGGAACACACGCCAACGAGTAGAGGAAGAGATAGGCATAGCCTAAAAATCTGAATTCCTTTATATTAAAATAGTAGCCAACGCCCAGAACCAACACGGCAGGAACAAGATGAGTGCTGCACCAACCGTTGTAGAATGTTCCGTAATTAAGTTCAGGGACATACAGAGCCGTAAAGCCAACCATGATAAATATCAGGACCCTTTCGACCAAACTGTCATAAAAACGGAAGCATTTCAGATACAGAGCACACATTCCAATAAGCGTGCCGCCCAGCAGAATGCTCCATGCCCAATGATTGCTGAATATCGGCTTACCAAAGTATTCAAAGAACAGAACATAATCAAGTATTCTAACATTGTCGAACCCTACGGCACACGACAGGAACACAACAAACGAGAGGACGGTTGGCACTATGAAAATTGCCTTCTGCCCTACCTTGCGACTGTAGAAAACTATGTGCCCTGCCAAGACGGCGGCTGTAGTAAGGAAGATGACAAGCCGCGAGAAAGTGCTGCTATCGTAAGTTCCTGACATTGCCCACATTACAAGCGGATATTGAATAAGCAGCCAACCGTCGCGTTTGTAGCATCGGGTTACGTTTGCCATGAACAAAGCCGAAACGCTGACGATATACACCCACAATCCTATTGGCGATTCGCCCCACCGCAGCACGGTCATACAAGCCGCAACAAGAATTCCGACGTAACAGATGTAGCAGAAAATACGCGACTTAAAGCGACTGAGTGCCGTCATTGCAGCAATCCAGAGGACTACGCACGCCATCAATCCCAATTCGGGCAATACGCCGAGCACGAAATGCGAAACCAGCGCGGTGATGTAACATGCTGCCGAACCGCATCCTGCCAAGGCTGCAAAAAGAGTGTAATAGCGGTTGCCCGACTTCATCTTCCATATGCCAAAGGCGGTAACTGCCAGACTGCCCACAGCCATCAGAATGGCCTTCATCATGTCGGTAAGATGCGGCTGAATCAGGCTGCCGAACAAAATCAGCGCAAATATAATGAGCGCAGAGCCTGCCACCGGAATAATCAGCTTGCCAATCTTCGACTCCAATGATTTGGTTTTCCTCTTCGATTCTTCAGGGCGAAAATCGTCGGCGGCAGTTTCCATCTGCACGATTTCCGGCTCTGGTTCGGGCTCTTCAGGAGCGATATCTGCCACGACAGATTCGTCAACGATGTCTTCGGGACTAATCTCGTCGACGACTGGTTCATTCTCGACGACAGGTTCTTCCTCGGCAGCAAGCATTTCTACAGGCTCATCCGGCACGGTTTCAGGCTCTTCGCCACTCAGCAATGCCACCTTCTGCCGTAGTTCCGCCACCTGCGCCTCCAGTTCGCATACGCGTTCTTCCAAGCTTTGTTTGTGTTCTAATGTCTGCATTATTGTAACGATTTAATCGTGACATTTACAGGACGATGCCACAACGATGATTATTTTTTCTTAATGAATTTCTCGCCGTCCCATCTGAATTCTTCATCCTCTATTTCAAGTCCGTTATCATCGGTAAATTTCACTGGACTTGATTTATAGACACGCACATTGCCGAGCGGCTTTTCAATATCCGGGTCGTTCTTCAGACGGGTAAGTTTTCCGTCTTTGTATCGAAAACAATAAAAATGGAACGACGTTGGAATTTCATCCTCGCCCGAGGCATTATATCCCAGCAAATTCGCCACATATTCGTACACTTTGGCAGAGCCGTCGGCAAGCGGATAACATTTAAAAGCATGGCAGTAAGCTTCGTCTGCTCCCGAATCGAAGATGCAGACTCCGGCATCGGTCTTGTTTTCTTCGTAATATCTGTCGGCTTCATCGTCGTAGTTTAGAAGCGGATTTTTGCCGCCCTTCTTTTTGTGTTCCTTTATCAGCAGATTCCAAATCAGTTTGTTTATGTCGGCTGATGATTCGGAATTTTTGGCCAAGCCGTCAGTTCCGTTTTTTACTCCTTGTGCGTTGGCGGCAGTAAGGCCGAACGCCGAGAAAATCAAAAAGAACAGAAATCGTTTCATATATTTTGCTATCTATTACTTTTCGGAAGAGTCTACCCTTTTATTATCTTGCAGATAAAGATTCTGGAATTTTGAAATTTATAGGCAAAGAATACTTTACGCGCACAGGTTTCCCATCCAGAATTCCAGGATTCCACTTTGGCATTGTCTTGACTACACGCAAAGCCTCTTCATCGAGCAGGTAGTGAACAGACTTTACTACGTTGGCATCAGTAATAGAGCCATCTCTGTTTACCACAAAATCAACGATCACACGTCCCTGAATTTTACGTTTTGCCGCCTCTTTTGGATATTTGACATTTACTGCGAGATACTTAATACAAACATCAAGTCCACCGGGAAATTCAGGTTTTCTATCCAATTCATCAATCGAATGTTCAGCAACACCGAAATTAACGGGAATTGTAGTTTTGAGTCGCATAGGCTTGCCATCCTTTATTCCTGGTTTCCACTTTGGCATTGAACTGATTACACGCTTTGCCTCCTCGTCAAGAAGAGGATGGACTGACTTCTCAATGCCCAAAACTTTTACCGTGCCGTCTCGGTCAATGCCCGTAACGACCAACACCCTTCCCCTGATGCCTTGTCTCTTTGCCTCCTCTGGATATATTAGATTTTCGGCAATATACTTTTTACTTGCCTCAATACCGCCAGGAAATTCAGGTTTACTATCCAAATCATTAACAGTATGTTCAGCAACACCGAAATTAACGGGAATTGTAGTTTTGAGCCGCATAGGCTTGCCATCCTTTATTCCTGGTTTCCACTTTGGCATTGAACTGATTACACGCTTTGCCTCCTCGTCAAGAAGAGGATGGACTGACTTCTCAATGCCCAGAACTTTTACCGTGCCGTCTCGGTCAATGCCCGTAACGACCAGCACCCTTCCACAGATGCCTTGTCTCTTTGCCTCCTCTGGATATATTAGATTTTCGGCAATATACTTTTTACTTGCCTCAATACCGCCAGGAAATTCGGGTTTACTATCCAAATCATTAACAGTATGTTCATTAACGCCAAAATTAACTGGATTTGGGATTTTGAAAGTTACTGGTATTGTCTGACAGACAGACATCGGCTTGCCATCCATCATTTCGGGATTCCACTTTGGCATTTGCTTTACAACACGCACAGCCTCGGCATCGAGCAATGGATGTACAGATTCCACAACTTCGACATTCTTTACCGAGCCGTCCTTGTCGATAGTCGCCGAAATGCGAACGCATCCCTGAATATCCTGTTTCAGAGCCTCTTCTGGATACACCACATTTTCTGCAAAGAATTTGAGCATGGCTTTCCTGCCTCCCGGGAACTCTGCCGACTGGTCGACATTAGACACTGAATTTCTGTCAGCCTCCTGTGCCCTGACGGTTGCAAGGCAGAATGCCGAGAAAATCAATAAGAACAGAAATCGTTTCACTTTGTATATTTTTTAAGATTTTGTTTCCTAATATTGAAAATGGAAAAGCATAGGAATGCTGCATCTGACACGCACAGACTTGCCGTCCTTCATTCCGGGATTCCATTTTGGAATCAAGCCTATAACGCGAACATATTCGGCATCGAGCAAAGGATGAACAGATTTCGTAATTTTTATATCCGTAATAGAGCCGTCTTTTTCAACGATGAAAGAAGCCGCCACTTTGCTTGGAATCAGATCTTCCGACTCGAGTCCTTTTGGAACTTTCAGATTATTACTTATGAATTTAAGCAATGCAGCCATACCTTCAGGATATTCTGGCATCTGTTCCACCACATCGAAAATCTTATTTTCATCCTCTTCTTGCAACACTACAGAATCTTGCGCCCTTACGGCTGCAAGGCCGAACACCGAGAAAATCAATAAGAACAGAAATCGTTTCATATATTTTGCCATCTATTACTTTTCGGAAGAGTCTACCCTTTTATTATCTTGCAGATAAAGATTCTGGAATTCTGAAAGTTATAGGCAGAGAAAACTTCACGCGCACAGGTTTTCCATTCATAATGCCCGGATTCCACTTTGGCATTTTCTTTACCACGCGTATAGCTTCTTCAGCGAGCATATAATGAACAGACTTTGCAACATTGACATTGGTAATAGAGCCGTCTATGCCTACCACAAAATTAACGACCACACGCCCATAAATTTTACGTCTTGCCGCCTCTGCTGGATATTTTAAATTTACAGAAATAAACTTCAAACAAGCATTAAGACCTCCGGGGAATTCGGGTAATTTATCACCCCTCTCCAATACAAACTGATTAACCATCAGAGCAGAATCGGTCTTGAAAACGACAGGAATTGTCTGACAGACAGACATCGGCTTGCCATCCATCAATTCGGGATTCCACTTTGGCATTTGCTTTACAACACGCACAGCCTCGGCATCGAGCAATGGATGTACAGATTCCACAACTTCGACATTCTTTACCGAGCCGTCTTTGTCGATAGTCGCCGAAATGCGAACGCATCCCTGAATATCCTGTTTCAGAGCCTCTTCTGGATACACCACATTTTCTGCAAAGAATTTGAGCATGGCTTTCCTGCCTCCCGGGAACTCTGCCGACTGGTCGACATTAGACATTGAATTTCTGTCAGCCTCCTGTGCCCTGACGGTTGCAAGGCAGAATGCCGAGAATATCAGCAAGATTAGTAGTTTTTTCATCTTGTTTCGTTTTATTATTAGATTACAGATTGCAAAAGTCGGAAAAATAATTTAATTGGGCAAAGAAATCGATTACATTGTGGGGCAGATGTTTTCAAAATCGTTATCTTTGCGAGCAGTAGTTCAAAAAAACTTAATCTGCTATAGAAATGAAACAAAAACACGTTGTAATTGTGCTGTTTACACTCATCGTCTCGTCGTGCCTTGCCAGCATTGGCAGTTACAAATCGGCAAGCCTGACGGTAAACCGCGAGATGGACAGAGCACTTGCCATGACCATGCGCGAGCAGAAAAGCAACATCATAAGCCAAGATACGATACGCACCTTTAACCGCCACTTGCAGATTGCCGAACTGCGCGGAAAGGCAACCATTGCCGTTGATGCACGTTCGCGCGAGTTCAGGGCTTACGCCCGATGCTCGGAAGCCACAATCTTCGGACTGTCCGACCAGAAGCCTGCCTTGGCTCTGTGTATTGCAACGCTGCTGTGGGCATTGTACGCATGGCACAAGCGCGATAATATGCCATCAGATGCGACGGAAAGCAGCTTTGGCGGATTGCATTTCGACAATGTCGAAGGACGGTTCGTAACTGCCGACGGCACACAGATTCAGCTAACGCCGATGCAGCAGAGGCTTATGGAGATGTTCTTCAACTCGCCAAGCCACTCGCTGACGAAAGCCGAAATATGCGATGCCTTCTGGCCTAAGAAGCCCGATGCAAGCGAGACGCTCTACACTCTTGTGCGAAGGCTGAGACCTGTCGTAGAGCAAAATTCGGACATCAGGATTGTCTCAGACCGCAACAAAGCCTACCGTCTGGAGGTAAAATAGACTGTTTCTTACTGATTATCAATTCAATCCAAAATCTTTTGATAGGCAATATACTTCATTCTTATATTTCAGTAACAAAACCTTGCCGTTTGTATAAGATTCAAAAGCATCTATATCTAAAGAGTCTTCTTTAAAAAGACTGTATTTAGACGACAGTTCTTTGTATTCCGATTTTTCGTAATAGGATTTTATAACTACAGCGGTTGAAGATATATGCAACCTAATTTTGCCAGTAATGTCGAAAGACTCATCGTTTCCCAAAGAGTCTCTTACACTTAGAAGTCGCCATGCGCCATACATAGCTGGTTCTATTCCATTTTCAACCTTTTCGACATTCGCCAATTCCGGCGGAACTGTATTTTCATTACCTTCATTCTTATTTTTCAATAGAACTACGCATGTAATTACGATAGCGAGTAATACTGCAATTTCAATAATAATTGTTTTCTTCATGATACTATGATTTTACACTGTTTCCATCTTGGATAGTCCAGCTGCTGGACATATAGCTTGCATATACCTAACATATAGTTTACATATATTTTGGCACCATTTTATATATACAAAAAGACAAAATACCCCACTTTCGTGGGTTCAAATCCCTCCGCTTTCAGCCTCTTACAGAAATAAAGAGTAAGGTTAACATCCCCGACACCTTTCCGGGGTTAATTGTCAATGCCTTACTCTTTTTTCCAATTACGACTCTTACTTTCGGCTTGCTATCCTCTTGCTACTATCTTGCTACCTTCTTCCTACCTTCTTCCTACCTTCTTCCTACTATCTTCCTACTATCTTGCTACCTACTTCCTTCTGGCTTCCTTGGACGTACCTTGGACGTACCTTGGACGTACCTTGGACGTACCTTGGACGTACCTTGGACGTACCTTGGACGTACCTTGGACGTACCTTGGAC
>Ga0256405_10009382_pt1 | contig 13419 bp, 12 predicted proteins | sample RumenRJG_02DNA_FD_189096 | JGI IMG/M metagenome (GOLD analysis project Ga0256405, IMG submission 189096) | Bovine rumen microbial communities from Lethbridge, Alberta, Canada - RJG_02 | ecosystem: Host-associated > Mammals > Digestive system > Stomach > Rumen | place: Canada: Alberta...
TTATATGGCTTCAAAATTAGCCTAAATCAGGTCAAAATCCCTTTGAAATCGGGAGTTCTCGGACGGGCTGGGGGGGGTAATTTGTCTTATGTAAAGTATGGCGAAAATACATCCCTCAAAAATTATCATGATTACCTCATTGGTAAATATAGTGGTTATGTTTTTGTAAAATTGTTAGTCAAAGTAGAGAATTTATATAAAAGGATTGCTAAGAAGCTATTTGGTTGATATAGAATCTTGGTAATCCTCATGGGTTATCAAGAATGGAATATATACAACTATCGAATGGCAATCGGATGCCTAAAATTGGACTTGGAACGGATGATGTCCTATTCGTTCGCAAACTGAAAAGTAGTGAAAACAGGTATATTAGAAAACTATTAGATGTTTATCATCACCGTCTATTAAAACCTTATCTAAATCATCAGCTATCTAACTCAATTGCTGATGCAATAAAAATGGGGTACAGGTTGATAGATACTTCAGCCGCCTACTCTAATGAGGAGGCAATAGGTAGGGCAATTAGAATCTCTGGAGTTGACAGAAAGCAGATTTTTGTTACTACTAGAGTGACTAACAGACAACAATATGCACGACAAGTAAGAGAAGCATTTTTTAAATCCTTGGAAACTCTTCGTTTGGATTATATAGATCTATATATGTTCCATTGGCCTGTAACAGATTTGTTCTTGGACACATGGAAAGAGATGGAAAAACTATATGAAGAAGGTTACGTGAGGAACTTAGGTTTTGCAAATTGTCATCAGCACCATATCGAAGACATATTAAAAATATGCAAGGTAAGGCCAGTGGTCAACCAATTTGAAGTCCATCCTTTATTTACGCAAAAACCTCTAATCGATTATTGTAAATCTCAAGGTATTCAGGTTGAAGCTTATTCTCCTATTGCGCAGAATAATGACAGGCTTCGAAGGAATAGAGTGTTGCATGCTCTTGCTGATAAATACCACAAGACGACAATGCAAATAATACTTCGCTGGCATATTGAGAATGGAGTTATTCCTATTCCGCGTTCTACAAACATACAACGTTTGAAACAAAATATTGATGTCTTTGATTTTTCTCTCACCCCCGAAGAGGTGGAGAACATTGATAAGATTAACATTAATTCAAGACTCAGGTACGATCCGGACAATTGTGATTTCACTCTACTTTAAGCAAGATTAATGGAGACAACATCTACAAAGACCATAGCAAAGAATACGGTATTTCTATACTTCCGAATGGCATTGGTAACAATTGTGGGGCTTTATACCTCGCGTGTCATTTTGCAAACTTTGGGGGTAGAAGACTTTGGCATCTATAATGTTGCAGGAAGTGTGGTCGCTTTGTTTGGTTTTGTTACAGGCGCTTTAGGACAATCATCTTCACGATATATAACAGTTGAAATAGGAAAGGCAAAGGATGATGATATAGCACGGTTGGTTAACTGCTTCCGCACAACAAGGACCATTCATGGTATTTTGGCTATACTCATCATGGCAGTTTGTGAGACTATCGGTCTTTGGATTTTGTACAAGAGTGAAATACCCGAAGATAGGATGCAAGCGGCATTCTGGGTATATCAGATATCTGTCGTAACTGCAATGCTCAATGTGACTCAGATACCATTTACGGCTTTAATCATCGCTCATGAGCGGATGGGGATTTATGCGTATATCAGTATCTTTGAGGTAATAGCCAAACTGTTGGTATGCTATATGTTGATAGTATCACCTATTGACAAATTGGTCTATTATGCTATACTTCTATTTGTTGTACAGTTTATAGTACTTACTACTTATCGCATTTATGGTAAAAGACATTTTAAAGAATGCTCGTTGACCTATGGTTTTGATAAAGCCTTTTTCCGTCCTATTCTCTCGTTCTCATTTTGGAACCTTTTTGGGTCATTGTCATTTGCAGCATTGACGCAGGGAACAACAATATTAGTAAGTTTCTTTTTTGGGCCAGCAGTGGTTGCTGGACGTGCTATTGCTAATCAAGTGAAGTCGCATGTTATTGGCTTCGTAACTAATTTCCGAATGGCCATTAATCCGCAAATTCTTAAGCGGAATGCAGCAGGAGAGAAGGAGTCATATAAACGGCTGTTGCTGTGGTCAACGAATGTTACATTTTATATGATGTTGATATTTGTATTGCCACTTGTTTTTACCTCCGATTTTGTCTTGAGGGTATGGCTAAAAGAAGTGCCTCCATATACAACACCATTTCTGCAGATTGCACTATTGGAGATGTTGTTTTATGTATATGATGTTACTTTTTATCAAATATTCCAGGCAGAAGGACGTTTGAAAGAGAATGCTATCATCTGTCCGATAATGGATTTCGTTGGTTTAGCCATCGTATATGTTATCTATTTGCTGGGTGGAAGTGTTTTAGCGATAGCATGGTTGATGCTTATCTTGACAGTTGCACAAGGCATGATAGTAAAACCTTGGCTCGCAGTAAGAATGTTTGGTTTTAAGTGGTGTGATTTTATTTCTGTGTTTTTGAACAACTTTAAAGTAACGATAGCCTCTGCTTTTTTCCCGATGGCAATATATTTCTTGGTAAAGCCGTCTCTCGTAATGAATATTTCACTTATATTGATATCGGTATTGACGGTAGGTTTGGCTTCATTCTATATAGGTATGACGTCTGTTGAGAGGGTAAAGTTAGTGGGGTTGATCCAAGCTAAAATTCATCGTAATAAGTAGACGAAACAATGCTGTTTAATTCATTCGAATATCTTTTATTCTTGCCAATAGTATTCTTGCTTTACTGGTTCGTATTCCGTCAACTCCGGTGGCAGAATCTACTTGTGGTAGTTGCAAGCTATGTGTTTTATGGATGGTGGGACTGGCGTTTTCTTATCCTTATCGCCTTTACAACGCTTTGTAGTTATCTTAGTGGCCTACAGATAGAACGGTGTAGGACTAGTGGGGGGGGCAAAAATTATGCCATCGCTAATATCTGCATTAACTTAATAATACTTGGTGTTTTTAAATATTATAATTTTTTTGCAGAAAGTTTAGCAGCCGCCTTTTCGGGGTTAGGCATTACGTTGCATCCCGTTACACTTCATCTGGTTCTGCCAGTAGGTATTTCGTTTTATACGTTTCAGGCTCTTTCATATACAATAGACGTTTATAGAAGAAAACTTAAGGCGACAAATGATATTGTCTCATTCTTTGCTTTTATCAGTTTCTTTCCACAGTTGGTGGCAGGTCCCATAGAACGGGCAACAAATCTGCTGCCACAATTCCAGAAATCGAGGACTTTTGATTATGCGACCGCTGTAGATGGAACAAAACAGATTCTGTGGGGACTTTTTAAGAAGATGGTTATTGCTGATAATTGTGCAGATATTGTTGATAAGGTGTGGTTGGATTATAGCCAGCATTCGTCCATCATGCTGATAATTGCAGCAGTATTGTTTTCATTTCAAATATATGGAGATTTCTCTGGTTATAGTGACATCGCTATAGGTACAGGAAAGTTGTTTGGTATCAGGCTTATGCGTAACTTTAACTTGCCTTATTTCAGCCGATCTGTAGCTGAATTCTGGAAGCGTTGGCATATATCTTTGAATACATGGTTTGTAGATTATGTTTATATCCCATTAGGAGGAAGTCGCGAGGGAAAGTGGAAAACGTTACGAAACACCTTTGCGATATTCTTCTTGTCTGGCCTGTGGCATGGTGCGAACTGGACTTATGTTACGTGGGGCATCTACCATGCAGCCTTGTTCTTGCCAGTGATTTTTGTAAGTAAGCGAAGAAAATATAACGACGTTGTTGCACAAAATTCTATATTGCCATCGCTGAGTGAGGTGCGTCAGGTGGTTACTACATTTATATTGGCAGCCTTTGGATGGATTATATTCCGAGCAAACAACATCTCAGAATTCATTGATTATGTAGCAAGTATCTTCATGAATGTTAATGTTCATGATGAACTAGAAGGTAAAAAAGCCTTGTTTTTTATAGCTATACTTTTATTAGTGGAGTGGCTGAACAGAAGGCGCGAACATGCCTTCGCGTTTCATGTTCAAAGCAAATGGCTGCGTTGGAGTGTGTATATAGTAACAGCATTTTTATGCCTGACCCAAGCAGGAAAGCAGGTTCAGTTTATTTATTTTCAATTTTAAGGGGTATTTGTCTTTATGAGGATATACTTACGTAAATTATTATATATAGGTTCACTGCTGATCTTACTGCTTTTTATTGTAGGGTTTATCAGAATGAGGATCATTCAAAGTCATTCATGGGTATTGCCAAAGCAGGTACACGTTTTATTTATGGGGGCATCGCATCTTAATCACGCTATCGATGATTCGATGATGAAGACAGCCATTAATTGGACACGAGGCAGTGAAAGATATATGTATACGTACATAAAGTTGCAACATCTTATACCGGTTAATCCACAGATTGACACCATATTTCTTGAACTTGCCCCAACAGACTTGTGGGAAGACACGGATTATAAGTATCATGTGCTGAACGAGCAAAGTGGATATGTGAAAACATATTGGCCGTTTTATAAAAAAGAGCATTGGGAGATAGTGCTTGAAGAACCGGTTCAAGTAGCAGGATTGGTTCTAGGCTCTTTGCTTGATATCGGTGATTTGCAACAGGAAAAGTGGTGGCATCATCTCGGGAATTATTTCCACGCAGAAGGTGAAATGGACAGAAAGGAAGTTAGGCCAGCTTTAGAAGTTAGTTCTGGTCATGGGCATGAGGTAAATTATTATTACCTTCGTCAGATTATCGCTTTGTGTAAGAAGAAAAAGATTAAATTAATGTTTTTAGAGACTCCAACCTTTCATCCTGAATATTACTATGATCAAGATTATTTCTATAGGGCATATAAGGAAAATTTTTCGGAAATAGAATTTTATGATTATAGTAAATGGCCAATGAGTGATAGCGAAAGATGGGATGCCCATCATTTAAATCACCAAGGCGCAAAGCGTTTTACTAAAGAAATAATGAGTCGTTTCCATATACAATAACTCTTGGCGAGTGTTATTTTAAGGTGGAATATAGAGGGCTAAGACTTCAAGAATTTCTATAATTTTTCATAAAGCTAAATATGGCATTATCATTAATAGCAGAGCAGAGGAGCATATCAAAGTTATTCTTGCAGAGAGAACAATATGTGATACCTGATTTCCAACGGCCTTATAGTTGGAAACTGGAGCAGTGCAGGAAATTAATTGATGATTTGGTGGAAGCATACAACGCGGAGACAGACTATTTTCTCGGCAATATTATTATTGCTGTTGGTGAAAAGAAACGTGAGCAGCCGCACGTAGTGGATGGACAACAAAGACTTATCAGTATATGGCTGATATTAAAGGTGATGTCTGTTCTGAAGCCGGAAGTAAAGACATTGAGCGATGCTATCTTTACCTATAATTGGGATGGAACTCAAAGTGATTTGAAGATTGCTTCAGAAGTGATAGAGTCTGATCTCTTTAATTGAAAAGAGTCATTTACTGTCATTAGTATTGTTTGGGAAAAATAAATGAAGATAGCATTATTGAATCTACCGTACGACAATAATTATGGAGGAAATCTTCAACGATATGCGCTGATGAAGGTCCTTCAAGATATGGGGCATGATGTGACGCATATCAATCTGCGATTCCACTGGCGCTTGCCATGGTATAAGATGCCATATGTATATGTAAAGAGGGTAGTAAAGAAACTTATTATAGACCACCATGCATGTGTTTTCCTAGAACAAAAACTTAACGACAGATATGAACAATTATGTAAAGTAACGGATCCTTTTTATGAAAGGTACATTAAGCATACGGACGTTATTCCCGATTTAAAACAACTTTCGGAGTTGAATGGGTTTGACGCATTTGTTGTTGGTAGCGATCAGGTTTGGAGGAAGACTATCGCAAACAAGTATTTAAAGACCATGTTCTTGGATTTCGTGCCAAAGAATCAAAACGTTTTAAGAATTGCCTATGGAGTCTCCTTAGGTTCTGATAGGAATGAACTCTCTGAGAAGGAGATTCATTACTTGGCAGATTTGTATAAATTGTTTAATGCAGTATCTGTAAGGGAAGAGTCGGCATTGAGACTGTTTGATTCTTATGGCTGGAAAAATCCTAAGGCAAGTGCTGTTTTAGACCCAACATTGCTGCTTGACAAGGATGATTATATAGAGTTAATTAATAATAGTACGACGGTTCCATCAAAAGGTAACTTGTTTTGTTATATCCTTGATGAAACAAAAGAAAAATGGGAAAAGATTCGAACAATGGAACAAGAGTTGGGCCTAAAAGCATTTGAAATATCTCTGAAAGGCGAGTGCTCTGTCAGTATAGAACAATGGCTCCGCTCTTTTAACGATGCTGAATATGTAATAACCGATTCATATCATGGCTTACTCTTCTCTATTATCTTTAGAAAGCCTTTTTATCTGTTTAAGAATCAATATAGAGGCAATGCGAGATTTGATTCTGTATTGGATACCTTGGAAATTTCTAATAACATAGATATTGATTGGGACCAATTGAGTAACCAATTAAATGGCAAGAGAAATCAATCATTGCAGTTTATATCTAAAGTTCCATAATAATGAAAAATATACTTATAATAACATCTCATTTACCATATCCGCTGACATCTGGTGGTAATCAGGCTCAGTTTTATATTGATGATTATCTTCGGAAGTATTTCAAATTACATCTGTTGTATAATGAAAATAGTGTTAACAATAAAGACGCTGCAGAGAAGTTACAAAAGAAGTGGCCGGATGTTACTTTAGTACCTTATAATTGGAAGAAACAATCAGATCGGATATTTGTTATTTGGAATAAGCTTATAAAGAGGTTTACGCCTAATATCTTAAGGGCGACAGTGAGCTTTGTAAATGTTTTACCGGATGGGGGAATTTCGCCTTCATTCATTAATTTCGTGTTGAAAACAATTAATCAAAACAAAATTGATTTAGTTCAAGTCGAGTTTAATCAGTTTTTGCCAATTGTTAATATTCTACCCACTAATGTTAAGAAGGTATATATTCAACATGAAATACAGTATGTGAGGTTTAAACTTCAAAATAAAGATTCCAAAGGAGAAGGAAATGGTTACACATCTTTTGTAGGAGAGATGTTACGCAATATGGAAATCTCCTTTATGAACAAATATGATACTATCATAACTTTAACAGAAATAGATCGGCAGAAACTATTAATAGATGGTGTCAAGACAAAGGTAGAAGCTTCACCAGCGTGCGTGTCAGACAAAATAAGAAATATAGAATTTACACCAACATCAACAAATTTAGTGTTCGTAGGAGGAAGTAGTCACTATCCCAATTATGATGGCTTGAAATGGTTCCTGGATGAGGTGTGGAATACGATATTGATAGAATGCCCAAACACTAAATTACAGATTGTTGGAAAATGGAGAGACGATATAAGGAATACGTTCCTAAATAAATATCATTCCATAGAGTTTTTAGGCTTTGTTGATGATGTGGCTGCAGTATTGAACCATTCTGTCATGATAGTTCCTATACGGATAGGTAGTGGTATGCGGATGAAAATAGTAGAAGCGGCGAATATAGGTTGTCCATTCGTATCAACAACAGTAGGTGTAGAAGGGTTGGAATTTGAATCTGGAAAAGATTTTCTCCAAGCCGACAATTCAAGAGAATTTGGAGAACAGTTGCTAAAACTTCTCGATTCAAAAAAAATGCAGACACAATTTTCAGAAAGAACTAAAGCTATTTTTAGGGAAAAGTATTCTATTTCTGTTCTTGGAGAACATAGGAAAAATATCTTAAATTCAATAATAGCGAATGCAGAATAGTACTCTTTTCCTGAAATATGGTCATTCTTTTTAGATGTTGTTGTATATGGTTTATAGACTTCGATACCTCTTTGTACAGTACTACTATTTATTGTTTATCCTTGTTGGATTGTCTCAAATGCTCAGAATTCAGGGAGGATGGACGATACTTAGTTATATTTCTTTTCTATTAGGTCTAACAGTTATTGCAGATTTCAAATATCATGTATGCGACTTCCTTGTTTGTTTTTTCATCATATATAGTATTTTCTCATATTTTCTGTTTGGAGATTATCCAGTAGAGGTTTTCATAGCTTCCATACGAGATCAAATATTTCCAATATCATTTTATTTCTTTGCAAGGAGTAAGCATATGAGGAATTGTGATTTATTACAAAAGGCCATAATACCTCTGATGGTGGCTTATTTTGTTGGTTTCGTTTTGTTCTTTACAGCTCCAGGTTGGTATATAGATTATAGATTAGGGGGCGATTATAACAGAACGGTTAATGGTTTCTATGAAGTAACAAGATTGTCATCATTTTGGACTAGTTCTTATTTTGTAGGATTTTCTGCATTGTTTGTTATTATTTATGTAATCAATAGGAGATTCATTGACAATTATGTTGTGAAAAATTATAAAACAATTTTGGTTATTTCATTTTTAACTCTTTTTTTTACTCAACAAAGAATCTCTATAGGTTTTGTAGGCCTTTATTTGATAATTCTCTCTCTAACTTTAATATTTAAAGGAAGACTCAAACCGATTACTTTTATTAAATATTTCCTTTCTGCTTGTTTGCTGATAGGGATAATTGCAATTCTTGTGACATTCTATACGGATAAATATTATGTTGACTATATCGTGGGGAGGGTGACAGGAAGTGAAGATGGAATGATAGAAGACAGAGTTAATTTGTTTGAAAAATATATCTCATCTATTTCCTTCTGGGGAGACGGGATGGGTAAGTATAGTCATAATGCATTGTTATATGATTTGCCAAGTATAACGGATTGTGAATATATAAGGACCCCTAATGAGATAGGTATATTTGGCATGATCTTGTTTTTGTTGATAGCATTATTGTCTTTCCTTCGCTTGATAAAAAAAAGAAAGATTTTGTGCTTCGAATCTTTTTGTTTAGCTTTTTTCTTGTTGGCGATGATTGGCGCTACCCCTTTAGAGGTTTCTCAACAACAGCCTTTCATGTTATGGTATTGTATTGGCAAAATTCAGAATTATGGTTGATGTTAGTATCGTGATTGTTTGTATGAACAAGCCGAAGAACCTTTATCCCTGTTTGAATAGTATAAAACAGTATACAAACATAGTTTCATACGAGACTTTTGTTGTGGCTTATTTGTTTTCAGAAGAAAATCTGAAGAAGGTTAAGGAGGATTTTCCTTGGGTAAAGTTCATTGAGAGTAAAGAAATAAGAGGTTTTTCTGAAAATAACAATTTAGCTCTGAGGCAAGCGAAAAGTAAATACTGTTTTGTGGTAAATGACGATACAGAAATGAAGATGCCTGTGATTGATGGGCTTGTTGAGACGATGGAAAATCTTCCAGAAAATGTTGCAATAGTTAGTCCAAATATTCTAAAAGCTGACGGTAGTGTTCAGTATTGCGGAAGACCAAGGCAAACATGGAAGACAGTGATCTCGAATGATTTGTTTCGCTATAATATGAATAGGAATAGTCCTTATATCAATAAGACAGGAACTTTTAAATCTTATAACATATTAGGGGCCGCCTTTTTAATCAAGACCGAGATTTTTAGTAAATTTGGTTGGTTCGACGAGACTTATTTCTTTTGTCCCGAGGATGTGGCTTTATCTACTCAGCTTAATGAGGCGGGATATGAATGTTGGGTAAATGCAGACATTTCTATTATACATTATGAAGGGGATAGCGGGAAAAGTAGTTCAATGATAAGGACGGCCACAAAACCAGCCCATCGAAGAGGAAGTTTGATTTTTTATCCGAGAGGGAATAGGTATATATGGCTTTTAATGTCTGTAGCATATTTAGTTTACGATATTATTTTATATATGGTTTACTGGTATAAGGTTAATGTCAGTAAAGAAAAAGGAGTATCTCTTGTTTCTTACAAGTCGTTGCAAAATTTGTTAGGTGTAACATTTAGCAAGGCATCACCTAAAGAAATTTTTATTAAATATTATACACAAATGCAAGAAAAGAAATAAATTTCAAAAATGGTGAAGTCATGTAACAACAATATTACTGAAAAGTTTAGGAGTAATGATTCGTTAAGATTGTTTGATTCTATACAGGAAGTAAAGAAAAGAAATAATTTAATATAATTGATAAATAATAAATATGAAGTCCCCTAAAATCATAGCAGAAATTGGTTGCAATCACAAAGGTGATATGCAAATTGCGAGAGAAATGATAATGACTGCTGCTACTTATTGTAAAGTAGACGTGGTCAAGTTCCAGAAACGCTGCAACCGCGAGTTGCTGACACCTGAGGAATATAATGCTCCGCATCCTCATCCAGAGAATTCGTATGGTAAAACATACGGTGAACACAGAGAGTTTCTAGAATTCACGCTCGATCAGCACCGCCAACTACAGGCCTGGTGTAACGAGTATGGCATCGAGTACTCCACGTCCGTCTGGGATGTCACCTCGGCCAAGGAAATATGCACCCTGAAGCCGAAACTCATCAAGGTTCCCTCTGCCTGCAATCTGAACAAACCGATGCTGACTTATCTTTGCGACAATTTTGATGGAGAGATACATCTTTCTTTTGGTATGACTACCCGTGAAGAGGAAGAAAAAATTGTTTCTTTCTTTGAGGAAAAAGGGCGTAATAAAGATTTGGTCATCTACGACTGCACCTCAGGCTATCCCGTTCCCTTTGAGGACATCTGCCTGTTGGAGCTGACAAAACTCCGCGAACTGTATGCCGACCGTGTGAAGGCTATCGGTTTCTCAGGTCATCATCTTGGTATCGCCGTTGACTCTGCAGCCGTAGCCCTTGGCGCAGAATGGGTGGAGCGTCACTATACGCTCGACCGGACTTGGAAAGGAACCGATCATGCAGCATCTTTGGAACCAGATGGTGTTCGTAAACTCGCCCGTGACTGCCGAGCAGTCGCCAAGGCGCTGACTTATAAGCGTGAGGACATCCTCGACATTGAGAAAGTGCAGCGCAACAAACTGAAAAAGAATCAGGTGAAATGGTAAGGAATCAAAAGGTAATAGCATTCATACCTGTCCGTGGGGGAAGTAAATCTATTCCCCTGAAGAATATTAAGCTCTTCTGTGGGAAGCCACTGGTATGCTGGAACATCGAGGCCTTGGAGGCCTGCGATTTCGTGGATGAGGTCATCGTAGCCACCGACTCCGATGACATCTGGAACACCGTTGAGGCTCGCCACTACAAGAAGACCACACTCTATCGCCGTTCTGCTGAGAATGCCTGCGATACCGCCAGCACTGAGAGCGTGATGCTGGAATATATCCACTATGCCCAGTTGCCGAGTGAGAATATCTTCATGCTTGTGCAGGCCACATCGCCGCTGACTGAGGACATCCACTTCACGGAGGCCCTGCAGATGTACGGTAAGGGTGAGTTTGACAGTATCCTGACTTGTGTCCGCAACTATCGTTTCTTCTGGAACGAGGACGGCACGTCGATGAACTACGACTACAAGAACCGCCCCCGCCGCCAGAACTTCTCCGGCATGCTGATGGAGAATGGTGCGTTCTATATCAATACCGTAAAAAATATTCTGCAGTCGGGCAACCGCCTCAGTGGTAAGATTGGCATCTATGAGATGCCCGAATATACTGCCACCGAGATTGACGAGCCCGATGACTGGACGATTCTCGAAAGTCTTATGCAGCGTCATGTTCTTTCCAAACGTCAGCAGAAAGAGAAGCAGGTCAAGCTCTTCCTGTGTGATGTTGATGGTACATTAACGGACGGTGGGATGTATTATTCAGAATCAGGTGATGAACTGAAGAAATTCAATACCCGAGACGGAATGGGATTTCAACTACTGAGAGAGGCAGGTATTAAGACTGGTATTATAACCAGTGAGAATACCAAGATAGTTGAAAAACGTGCTAAAAAATTAAAAATAAACTATCTGCGACAGAGTAAGCGTGATGGGGGAAAAGTGGCAGCAGCGAAAGAGATTTGTGAAGAATTGGGTATATCGTTAGATGAAGTTGCATACATTGGTGATGATGTCAACTGCTATGATTTACTTTCTTCTGTCGGATATGCTGCATGTCCAAGAGACGCTTGTGTTGAAGTTAAAAATATTCCTACTATACACATATCTCCATTCAAAGGTGGAGAGGGTTGCGTTCGAGAGTTCATTACAATGATTCTGCAAAAATAAATTATAATTTATCAAGTTCAGACGCATAAGATGACAGGAGCTGCTCGAAAAACTGAGATTAAGTGAATAAGTCAAATGTTTTGTTGAACGTGAACAGTTTTGACTAATAGCAAAGACTGTTTTAAGTCTGGACATCCAAATTGAACGTTTGCATAAGGGCATGAGAAATGTTTTTGAATTTATCCTATTGGGATTGTTTTGTGTTGGGTCAATTAATTGCACAGATGTTGATGAGTTAGATTATACTGGGCTTAACTTAGATAATAAGTGGGACGTCTCAAGGAAAGTGATTATAGATAGGTCAACTTTTGCAAGCTATGTGAATAACTATTTTTTGAGGATTCCCTTTTGTGAAGTAACGAATAGTGGAACAATTTTAGTTGGGGCGGACATTAGAGAAAATACAATTAGCGATCTTACTCATATTAGTATAGGCATAGTTAGAAGTATAGATGGAGGAAAAACATTTAGTGGTTCAAAAATAATTATACCGCACACAAATGAAAGTGTGTACGACAGAACAATGGATGCAACGATATTGGTCGATAGGATAACAGGTCGTATATTTGTGTTTGCCCATCGTGTAGTGTCAACTTATGTGTGGGAAGAAACACATGTCATCGGAGAATACGGTTTTGATTGTGTTTTTGTTTATTCTGATGATGATGGTTTATCATGGTCTACCCCCGTTAGTTTTAAAAAGTATTTAAAAGGAGAACTAGAGAATGTTGTGACTATTTTTGGGGGAGTCGGTCATGGAATAACAATGGAAAACGGTACACTTGTATTACCTATTCAATGTAAGATGGCCACAAGTGGTAATTCAAATACATTTAATATTCAAAGTGGTATTGCCTATTCTACAGATAGAGGGCAATCATGGCATATCTCGAAATCTCTTGTCCCATGTTATAGCAGTGAAAATATGGTAGTAGAGAGTTTAAGAGATGAGTTAATAATTAATTGTAAAAGTTATATTGGGAAAAGGAGAGTTTTTATGACTTCAGATATGGGAGAGTGTTGGGTTGAGCATCCTTCAGACAGAACACTAATTGAGCCATATGCCTGTCAAGGAAGTTTTCATAAAAAGAACGACATAGGCTTCGTCTCTGCGAAGCAGATATGAAGCAAGGTGTTGTACTTCCGCCGCATGAGTAATATCTATGGGGTTAGATGCCGGTTTTTCATGGTAGCCTGAGTGTCAGGCGGTGGATCTA
>Ga0256405_10009384_pt1 | contig 13416 bp, 7 predicted proteins | sample RumenRJG_02DNA_FD_189096 | JGI IMG/M metagenome (GOLD analysis project Ga0256405, IMG submission 189096) | Bovine rumen microbial communities from Lethbridge, Alberta, Canada - RJG_02 | ecosystem: Host-associated > Mammals > Digestive system > Stomach > Rumen | place: Canada: Alberta | collected...
CTATCTGATTTAATTCGCTTCTGAAATCATGTATGCTATTTTTAGGTTTAACAGCTTCCATAGCTATAACATCGCTAGAAATGGAAGCAAATATAGCTATAGAACTACCTAAGCCTAGCCCCCCCCCGAATAAACACTTCTTTTTGAACATTTCTATACACCTCTTTAAAATAAATTACGGGCATCAATGCCCTCCTATAAATATTCTAGCATATTTTTCATGGCTATGCAAATTATTTTCAGCCGAAGACTATTCCGCCCGTCAAGGTCAGCAACCAGCGGTCATTGACCGAAGGTCGCTGAGCGTATGCGTACCTTGACAGGCCTTGGGGCGCGATGCGGTAAAATAAAAACATACCACATCGCGCCCGAAAATACTTTATTAACTAATTTAATCACGTTTTGTATGAAAGGTTGAGGTGTATTCTTTATTTATATATTCGTCAATCCTAAAAATCTTGCAAGTTCTCACTTGTAATAAATTCAACAATAATTTTTTTTAATATGAAAAATATATGCCGAAATGACATCTTTTCAAAGATTTCGAGATTGCTAGTAAAGATTCGGAATTTCCTCCATTTGTTCTACCACCTGCAAAACCGACATACAACGACCAAATCGAACGCAGTAACCGGGCGGTCAGAGAGGAATTTTACGCTGAACTGTCCGAAGATACTATCGTCGAAGCGCATCATGAACTCATGAATTTTTTGCAAAAATGCAACATCTATCACCCCACATTCCGCGTTGGAGTATATATTCTATATATAATCCCGGAAGCCCTTTTTGTCTCACATCTGTTTGAACTTGAACAACTCGTATCAGTAAGCAATATGACTTAGAAAGAATGCTGTTTTTTTGTAGCAGATTATGTATAATCTAAAGTAGAGCCCGGGTGGTGGAATTGGTAGACGCGCACGCTTCAGGTGCGTGTGGAGGCAACTCCGTGGAAGTTCGAGTCTTCTTCCGGGCACCATAAGATGGAAAGTCCAATGATTTTGATAAAAAATAAAAATCTGAAAGAATCGTCAAAAAAATGGTTGCAACGGCAAATGAGCGATCAATATGTAGAAAAAGCAAAAAAAGCAGGTTATCGTTCGAGAGCCGCCTATAAAATTTTAGAAATACAGCGTAAATTTAAAATTTTAGATACACGTTCTATCGTCCTTGATTTGGGGGCTGCCCCAGGGGGGTGGTCTCAAGTCGTGGCCAATATAGCTAAAAAAGTGATCGCAATTGATCTTTTGGACATGGCTCCTATCCCAAATGTACATTTCATACAGGGGGACTTTACTGAAGAAAGAAATATGCAAACTCTTATACAACTCTTAGAAAAAGAAAAGGCTGACGCTGTTTTAAGCGACATGGCGCCAAATACCTGTGGCATAAAAAAAATTGATCATATGAGAATTATAAACTTACTTGAAGATGTATATGATTTTTCTACGAAAATTTTGAAACCAGGTGGCTCACTGGTAGCAAAGGTTTTTCAAGGAGGCGCGACAAACAATTTGTTGCAAAATTTAAAACAAAGTTTCACTAAGGTTCGGCATTTTAAGCCACTTTCTAGTCGGAAAGAATCACCGGAGATATATCTCATTGCACAGGGGTATAAAAAATAACTCCTTTGAGTTTGGAAATTATATTACGATTTTCGAGAGACATGTTTTTTAAATATTGTGTCTTTACCTCAATTTTGGAGCCATTTTGTTTGCGTACAATAAAGGATATTGCATTGTTTCCATCAGGTATTTTTTCTAAAGCGGCGTATAAATTATCTATATCTGTATTTTCAGATACTTCTATAAAAACCTTCTGATTTTCTACAATCTTATCGATATTTTGGACTGAAGTGCCGAGGATTTTCAAATTATCTCCGTCGATTTTTATGTTCGCGTCAAAAAGTAACGAATTGCCAACAACCAGCAAATCCTTTGACTTTGAAAAAACGTCCGGAAATACCGTCACTTCAAATGAATTATCCTGATCTGAAATAGTCAGGAAGGCGTATTTTTGCCCATTTTTAGACAATTTTTCCTTTTTGGATAGTAAAACCCCCGCAATTTTTATATTAGATTCACTATCCCGAAAGTCTTTACTCCTCGTAACATTGTAATTTTCCAGAAATTCTGCATACACATCCATTGGGTGAGCATTTAAATAAAATCCAATGGCTCGTCTTTCATAATCCAACTTTTCGATAGAATTCCATTCAGGCACTTGCTTTAGCTCCACAATACTCGGTTTTATATCAGCAAAAAGAGACATCTGTTTCGTTTCACCATTTTCTGACGCATTCATTAAGCTTTCTAGCGATTCGAATATTTGTCGACGATTTGGATGTATTGAATCGAATGCGCCGGCGAAAGTTAGTATTTCAATTTGTCGCTGTTGTGCCCCGACTGACTTTGCACGCTTGATAAAGTCGTGAATATCTTTGAATTTTCCATTTTGCTCGCGTTCTTTAACGATGTTTTCCATAACAGCAATTCCACACCCCTTTAGCGCACTCAGAGCATAGCGTATTTTATTTTTCTCATCCTTTGAGCCTGAAAAATATGCTTCAGACTGATTTATATCAGGAGGCAACACTTCGATGCTTGAATTCTTAGCATCCTGAACAAATACTGCAATCTTGTCAGTATTGATTATATCCATATTCATGGATGCTATATAAAACTCTCGTCTGAAGTGCGTTTTCAGGTATGCTGTTTGGTATGAAACGACTGCATACGATGCTGCGTGAGAGCGGTTAAAACCGTATCCTGCAAATTTTTCCATCAACGCAAAAACCTGGTCTGCAACGCTCTTTGAAATACCTTTTTTTGCGGCTCCCTCTGCGAATATTTCGCGATGTTTGACCATTTCCTCCTTAATCTTCTTTCCCATAGCGCGTCGCAACAAATCAGCGCCTGCAAGGCTATATCCCCCCATAGCCTGTGCCGTCTGCATAACTTGCTCTTGGTATATCATGATTCCGTAGGTGTGCTTCAAAATCGGTTCCAATAGCGGATGCAGGTACTCAGTTTTTTCTCTGCCGTGTTTTCTTGCGATGTATAGCGGAATATTATCCATAGGTCCTGGGCGGTATAGCGACACTAAAGCAATAATATCTTCGAGGTTATCTGGCTGAAGTTTTTGTATAACATCGCGCATCCCCGTGCTTTCAAGTTGGAATACGCCAATCACATCCGTCGCGCAAATAAGTTTAAAAACAGCTGGGTCTTCCATATCGATTTTGGATATATCGATATCAATGCTGTGATATTTCTTGATATATTCACAAGCGTGTTTTATGACAGTCAGCGTCTTTAGTCCCAAAAAGTCGAATTTTACCAAGCCAGCAGATTCAACGAATTTCATATTGAACTGAGTTATCGCTAAATCCGTTTCACCATCTGAATACAGCGGCACTAGCTCATCAATATTTTCATTACCAATAACAATTCCAGCAGCGTGCATTGACGCATGCCGATATAGTCCTTCGAGCTGCAATCCGGTATTTATCAAGAATTCGACAGTCTCATCTTCTTGCATCATCTGTTTCAACTGAGGCTCTATTTCGAGAGCCTGCGCTAAATCTACCGGATTTGTTGGATTTTGTGGAACGAGCTTCGTGATCTTATCAACTTGACCGTATGGCATTTGCAACACTCGTCCGACGTCACGTAATACATTTCGTGCTTGCAATTTTCCTAGCGCTATTATGTGAGCGACTTTGTCTTTACCATATTTGGACTGGACATATTTGATGACTTCCTCTCGTTTTTCCTGACAAAAATCGATGTCAAAGTCCGGCATAGACACGCGCTCCGGATTAAGAAAACGCTCGAAAAACAGCTTGTATTTTATCGGGTCAAGTTCCGTTATGTATAGACACCATCCAACCAGCGAGCCAGCTCCGGAACCACGCCCAGGCCCCACCGGGACATCGTGTTGTTTCGACCACTTGACGAAATCCGACACTATCAGGAAGTATCCACTAAATCCCATATTTTTTATAACGCCGAGTTCATATTCTAAACGCTCGGTATATTCTGTCTCGACCTCTTTTGGATTGCGATTTAGGTTAACTTTGTATTTCAATACTTCATCCTGCAACCTCCTTACGAGTCCTGAATGCGCCTGCCTATCGAGAATGTCGTCCTCATTTTCGCCAGATTCATCGACAAATCTCGGCAAAATCGGTTTTTTCTTTTCAGGCATAAACGCGCATCTCTGAGCTATAACGGATGTGTTTATGACGGCTTCTTTAACATCATCAAATAATTCAAACATTTCATCCGTAGATTTCAAGTAATGCTCAGCTGAAACTCTTCGTCGTTCTTTAACGGTCATATAAGTTGCACCAGCAATACACATCAGCGCATCGTGAGCAATGTGCATCGATTTATCCAAGAAAAACACTTCATTTGTTGCGACAAGCGGAATATTATTTTGAAATGCATAATTTACGAAAAATTGTTCGCAATGCCTTTCCTCAGGTTCGCCTGTTCGTGAAATCTCAACGTAGCAATTGTCTTTATAAATAGCATTTATTTCATCAATAGTTTTTGTAGCCAGTTCGTTATTTCCATTTAAAATCAAGCTACCAATCAAGCCTTTAGCCCCTCCGGTTAATGCAATTATCCCGCCACTATATTGATGCAAATTTTCCAGAGTAACAAACCTGGGCTCTTCTTTACATGTGATATAAAAGCAAGTCATGAGCTTCATCAAATTTTTATACCCAAGCTCATTTTTTGCCAATAACACAATAGGGGCGATTATTCCGCAGTGTCTCACATCAAGTTGCAGTCCCATTATTGGCTGAACGCCAGCGCCAGATGCTTTCGTCGCAAATTCCAGCGCTCCAAACATATTGTTTGTGTCCGTGATTGCTATTGCCGGAATTGCGCTTTCCTCACAGGTATGTATTAGGTCTGGCAACTTAACTGCCCCTTCACAAAGGGAATACGCGCTATGCAATCGCAAATGTATGAAGGGAAGCGACATGGTTTCTTAGAGTGGATATACACTTCTGTGATTGTAACACACCACCTCCTTTGTGTCTCTATCAGAAGCCATTTTTCTGTTGCTTCTTACTGTTTATAGTTTATATGCCACCCATCTTTTGCGTCGTAGTACATTGATTCAACATCAGCTGGCTTCTTCCCATTTGCGATATATTGGACTACAGTTGATATGTCTTTTTGTAAAAGCCCGGATAGTTTTGTGAACTTACGTTTTTCGTCTTTGCTTTTATTTTTTATTATCCACAGGTCATCAACCTCTATTTTAATAATCTGGTCAGAAAAACTTATGGGCTCAATTTTTATCTTGTATTCCTCTGGACAATAAACAACTCCATTCAAGGGGACGAACATACCAACATGTTTTCCGAGTGGTTTTCCTAAAAAGCTGATGTTATAGCCGGTATATAATCTCCAACCCCATGGTTCAAATTCCAAGTCTTTAACAGAGATATCTGCAGCATTCCCTGCCATAGATTTCGGGGATTCAAAAAGCCATTTTTTTGCTTTTTCATTGAGTGTCAATCCAAATATTGGTGTCAATTTGTGGCTCTCTTTTTCAGTGATTTTACCAGTATCCGACAAATTTTTCGCTCGCCATTCATCTAGATCCTTCTTTGTTTTGAGAAAATTCTTAAAATAGGTAACAAAATGTAATTTTTTCACATATTCATTTATCTGCTCTATAGAATCATTTACCATTTTGTTGATATTCTCTATTTTAGAGTATTCATTTTTTACGCATTCCCCGACTGTCTTAAACGCTTTTTCTATATCGAATTCACTATCGAATTCCATATCGAATTCGTCATATTTTTTGTATTCCTGTTTGCAAACATGTATCAAATTCCACAACACTACTGCGTTCCAGTTTGCCGGGCTATATTTTACCTTTGTAGGATCCGCTTTAAACTTAATAACTTCATTTTCTTTTTTACCTGCAAATTCATTATCCTCAGTTAAACAATCTGCAATTGCCTTGCCAATAACATTACGTATCGATTCACTGTATTCAGTTTTAGTAATCCAACTACCTTTCTCTGCACCTATTACCTCTCTGTTGGCAATGACGCGCCAGCTGAGCTGGTTAAGCAAATTCAATGAATCATTAAAACTTAAGCATTTATCCTGAGCAATACTGTTTTGTGTAAATGCAGATAATGCTAATACAGTATTAACTACCCCCACGAATAAATACTTTCTATTTAACATTATTTATATCTCCTTTTCTAAAAATATATGAACGCCAATGATCTACTCTACCTAACAATTAGGTCTAACATATTTCTCATGGCTAAGCAAATTATTTTTGTATAAGTTCATAACAAATGAAACGAAATAATGTTATTCATCTCAAACCAATCTCGGCTCACATTTTATGAAGCTGTACACAAAAACAAAAAAAATACATGCTTATGCAAATTTTGTGCTAGAATGAAGTTAGGAAGTTTAATTTTTGGTTTTTTAATATGAAAACGAAGATGATTACAAAAGCGTTGCTGTGTGCTTTGCCAGTAACTTGCATACAACAAGGGTACGCTATGATAGATGAGAACTATGCAAATATAAGCAAAGAACAAAATAATGAGAATTTTTTATTTCGAGGCAAGGCAAAACTGCAAGAAAGTATGTTGGCAATGTACATGATTGACAACCTTAAACGCAATAATGCAAAGCAACAGTTTCAGGAAGCAAATATAAACATTGATGAACTTGTCTTAAACACTGCGCATAAGGTAATAAATGCTATCAATAAAGCAGATGTTTTTGACGAAAAGGGTGAGACTATTCCCATTGTATCTAGTTCAAAAACAGTGACATCAAGTCCTGTTTATTTAGGTGTTGCAGCCTTGCACGCTATGTCCAATGAGGAATTGGCTGAGTTCATGCTGAATAATTTGATTGCCCATTTAGTTCAAAATAAATTCGGATTCAGCGAACAAAATGCCATAGAAGCTCTCCCCCAAATAGCGAAAATGTTACTATTCAAGTGGATTGAATCCAACGAGTTAACTATAGAAGACTACTACAAAGATAATCAGTTTAAACAAAATGTTGACAATATTAACAAAAAACTGGGTTCGGTATTATCATCACTAACTAAAACAATGACTATTTTGGGATTGGATAAAAGCGTCGTAAACAAGCTAAATGAGATAAAAATAGAAGAAGAACAAGGTGTTTTATCGACAACACTAGACAGTGGCTGGTCCCTGAACTGTAGCAAAAACTTAGGCAAAAACGGTGAATTAGTCCTTACTCTCTCTCGAGAAGGCAATTCGTTTGAAGATTTTATAGAACTTGACACACTAAGTGGAGATTTCTTAAACATGAATAGAGATTATTTTCCTCCTAGACAAAACAAAGACGCTTGTTTTGTTGTATCTGACAGATACACAAAAAATGAGAACGTCCATTTCAATGAGTTAGGGAAAAACATCTACAACATTGTTAAGACCATGTATAAAAACACGAATTTTAGAATTCAACTACACCAACTGATGAAATCAGAGGATGTCTCTGGAGAATCAAGAACACTCTCTGAATTGTATGAAATGATTGACACTAACTCTTACTCAAATCAATGGGCCCCATTATTGCAAAATTTAGTTGATAATATAGTTGATAACTATTTGGACAATTTGGACGAAAAGAAAGTTGATGTTAAGAAAGCTTCAAACCTAGGAGAAATATTCAAATGTTTTCTCGGCAAAATATTTCAGGATAAATTAAAAGAAGCTAATTTCCTTTCAATTCAAAATGGTTTGCCTTATGTAAGCACTATTTCCTTAGAAAAATGTTCGCAATCAGATATAGAACAACAAATAAGCCAAGATATAGAAGGCGGAACAGATTTAGGGGATGTGATACCTGTCAGTGTATCTGTTAACCCATTGTTGCCAGCTGAGGGTATGGAGCGGTCTGCGTTAGGACAATACGAATTACCGGGAAGACTTAAGGTTGGTAACGAATGGTATGTGGCGAATACAGCATTTTTGCCGTTCTGTGTCGACGTGAAAAATAAGAGGCAATTTGTAGCAGTTGGCTCAGTATTTTCCAGACAAGATACGGTTCAATATTTTGAACCAGGTCGGCAGTTAAAAAATACATTTAGCTTAGTTCTGTATACGAAAGCAAGTGCGCTTGATTTTGGAGTCTCGGAAATCAATGAAGAAGAAGCAAAAGAAGAACTTCAAAAAGAAGCTGCATAACAGATATATAGAGTAGAGCAGGCTGATAATAAAGAAAGTAGGATTGAAGGTAGCTCCTGAAATGGAGCTATCTTTTTTTTATTCAATGAAAAATTAATAGCGAATTAAATAACTGCAAACAAAACAGGAGAGGGTCAGTTTGAGGACTAGTAAATAGATATGTATATCGTAGGTTTAAAACTATTCATGTGGAATAAATATTAGAAATTAAATATAAAAATATAAGGATGATAAGAAAAATCAAAGTATAAATATATCGCACTATTAGACATTATCTTCAGAAATGGAATGAATTTAGAAGGATTGCCCGCATTCTGGAAAAAATCCAATAATTTGGACTATTGTCGATATGGGGGATAATTGAGTTAAGGGCTGAGGAAGCCTCAGTTTTAAGGAAATTAATCGATAAAATAATCTAAAAGTTGTCTGCCCAGATAGGAATTTTCGTATGAAGAAGAGCTGGACATGAATGCCGAGTTCAAATACGTCATCAGCAAATCTGAGACTTGCTTGTTCGAGATTACACCGCAAAACTAAGCACTACGGCAAATCTATTCTCATGTTGACCATTTCTGTCAAGCTACTTCTTGCGTATAAGTGCGACCTCTCACGGAATGGTGTGCAATCCCAATATCTGTGCTGAGGGAATTTTTTATGAAGAAAAAAGCCAGGTATAAAAGCAAATGTAAAACATGCCATCAGCTAGTCAGAAACCTGTTTAGTCCAGAGTTATAATTCAGTCCTGTGCTACTACCTCGCTAGGTTACCATCCCCGCAAAACTAGGGTTCATAGCAAGTTATTACAGATGCTGGCTAGCGCTTCTAACCTCCTTTCTTTTGAACAGCAGAAAACTTTGCTGTTAATGTTTTGGTTGAGTCCGTTAAATTTTATCAGTTTACGAGACATGAAATTTTTTCATATACTGGCGTAAATTGGATTTAGAGTATAGGACTGCCATGATGGAAAAATTGCCTTCGGGTAAATCATTTCAAGATATTATATTTGGGTTGGAAAAATATTGGGCAGATCAGGGCTGTGTCATTTTGCAACCCTATGATACGGAGGTTGGCGCCGGCACATCACATCATGCCACTACTCTAAAAGCCTTGGGGGATGGATATTGGGATGTGGCGTTCGTGCAACCATGTCGTAGACCAAAAGATGGACGGTATGCTGAAAATCCAAACAGGACGCAGTATTATTACCAATATCAAGTAATCTTAAAGCCTGCACCAAAGAATCCGCAAGAGCTGTATTTGGAAAGCCTGAAGTCCTTAGGAATAGATTTATCTGTTCACGACATAAGGTTTGTTGAAGACGATTGGGAAAATCCTTCTCTCGGTGCATCAGGTCTTGGATGGGAAGTGTGGTGCGATGGTATGGAAATTACGCAATATACATATTTCCAGCAGGTAGGAGGAATTAACTGTTCCGTGACTCCTGTTGAAATTACGTATGGTTTAGAAAGAATTGCAACATTCATTCAGAAAGTTGGAAGTCACTTCGACATAAATTGGAATGGACGACTGGATGAAAAAAAATTGACATATGGCGATGTTTTGAAGCGATTTGAACGTGAGTTTTCATGTTATAACTTTGATGTTGCCTCGGTTGATATTTTATTGGAACACTTCTCGGATTATGAAAATGAGTGTCAGAAGTTACTTGCGCATAATTTAGTTATGCCAGCATACGAACAGTGCGTCAAAGCAAATCACTGTTTCAATCTTCTGGATGCTAGAGGAGTAATTTCTGTGACTGAACGAGCAGGATATATAGCAAGAGTTAGAGCTTTGGCAAAGGCATGTTGCCAAGCATGGTGCGATTCATTAAAGGAGGCGGAATAATGCGTCAGGAATTGTTATTAGAGTTTTTTTCTGAGGAAATCCCTGCGAGATTTCAAAAAAAAGCGATATCTGATTCTAAGGAAGTTTTCCTTAAAATTTTGACGGATTATGGAGCTATATTTTCAGATATCGAAACATATGTTTCTCCAAGAAGAATTGCTATACGAGTATTGCAACTTGCGGATAGAACAAAAGATACTAGAGAAGAAAAACGCGGGCCAAAAGTATCGGCTCCACAAAATGCAGTCGAAGGTTTTTTGAAAGCAAATAAGAAACAAACTGCCGACTTATTTGAAAAAGACGGATACTACCATCTCAACATAGACACGGAGGGGCAAAATATCACAGATATCATCGGAGAGATTATCGAAGAATTTATAGCCAAAATGCCTTGGCAAAAATCTATGAAATGGTATGTTGAGGAAGAAAAAGCACTAAGCGCTTTTTGGGTTCGTCCGTTACGCTCAATTTTATGTGTATTTGGCGAGAAGGCAATCTCGACATACATAAAATCAGTAGGTATAACCACAGGAAATTACACTTTTGGACATCGTTTTTTGGCTCCGGGGAAAATTACGGTTTCGAGTTTTAGTGATTACATGGATAAACTCGAAAAAAACTATGTCATTTTGGATTTTTTTAAAAAACGTGAATACATAGACAAGGAAATGACTCAAAAAGCTGCATCGATGGGATTGCATATTGGCGTTGACGAGACTCTACTGGATGAAGTAACAGGATTGGTTGAATATCCATTTGTACACATTGGGGCGATAGAAGAAAAATTTATGTCGTTGCCATCAATCGTTCTTTCCACATCCATGAAAGTGCATCAAAAATATTTTACACTTATGTATCCGGGAGATGTCGTCGCGCCGTTCTTTGCGACAGTGACAAATGTTCCGGGAACAGATTTGATGCATGAAGGATTAGAACGTGTTTTGCGAGCAAGGTTAAGTGATGCTATGTTCTTTTATAAAGAGGACACTGATGCTACATTGGAAGCATTTGCTCAGCGATTATCTAACGTTGCATTCCATGAAAAACTCGGTTCTATTGCTCAAAAGGTAGACCGAATGATGTCGATAGCAAATACACGAGAAGAACATCGCGTAATCGCCCTTTGTAAAGCCGATTTGATGTCACAGATGGTAGGAGAGTTTCCGGAATTGCAGGGTATTATGGGAGAGATATATGCAAAGGTTCAGGGAGAAGAACCGGAAGTTTCTCAGGCAATTCGGGAACATTATAAGCCTGTCGGCGCAAATGATAAGCTACCTATAACCAAAACGGGTGCTCGTGTCGCGTTTTTCGATAAGCTAGACACACTTGTTGGTTTCTTAGGTGTTGGCATATATCCAACAGGTTCAAAAGATCCATTTGCATTGCGTCGTGCTGCGCTTTGCATCGTTCGCCTCCTTTGCGATTTTGGAGAAGATTTGCTTGACGGTGAAAATTTGACTTGGTATATCGAGACATTGATGACATCATACTCTGACCAGGGAGTTGCTCTGGAACAAGAGACCGTTATCGAAGTTGAAAAATTTGTTGTAGAGCGTCTAAAGGTATACATGTCAGATAGACTTGATATACCTGCTGATATTGTTGAATCGATCATATCATCATTCAAGGGATTAGATTTTGATTACAAATTAGCTATATCTAAGGCTCAAAAATTATACAAATTATCGCAATTAGATAGTTTTCAGATTGTGAAAGAAGCATATAAACGTGCTACTGGTGTAGTAGGTGATTCAGACGTTGAAGAAGGTGCTTTAGAGCCATTTGCAAATCCGGATATGCAACGACTTAAAGAAGATGTAGAAAATTTGCAGCAGAGCGATAAGGAAAATTTTGAGTTGTTCGTAAAAGCTTCAAAATCAGTATTGACGGCAGGCGACAACGTCTTGATAAATGACACCGATGAAGGTATAAAGACGAGAAATCTAAGGTTATTGAAAACTTACACAAATCTCATTCGCACAAATATCGGGAACATTTAGGGGAAATTGAGGCGTATATAATTACGCCTCAGGACTAAACTTTTGTAGAAAATTCGAAAGCCTGTTTAACATCATCCTGTTTGTAAAAACTGTAGATGTGGAAATGTTTTTCTAAAATAGGTGCGACAGGAAGGAGTTGAGCATCCCTTTTATGATTTAACCGAATTTTGCCGACAAATTCATCATTTGATTCAAAACCGTACAAATGGGACATTGCATCATTTATCGGTTCATATGCAAATTCATAATTAACAGCGTCTTTAGGCTGAACAATATCCTCGTCATCGAAGTTGATATCTATCGGCTCTGACTTTATGCTAAAGGATAGGCATGGAAAACCATACATTCCCCACATCTCGGTTGTATTATCATATACGCCATGCAATGATTGATGCAACGCCCACCCCAGACATTCTATAGATTTATTCGCTTCTTCAATACTGGCAAAATTTTGTCGTAAATTTTGTTTCAATGTATCCGAGGTCAAAAAATTTAAATCCATTTTTTGAGTTATTGGAATGAGCCTTTTATTCCTTATTCCATCCTCCATCAAAACAGCATCCATAAAATGCATTATTTCATGCGTCAATTGTCTTTTAATCGACACTTGGTTAAAGTCTGTTGATTGCTTATTGCCAATATTAAAAAACGCGAATGGTTTTTCTGTTTCATTTTTCCAATCCGGACGGAGATTGATCTTCTGGTTTCCAATATAATGCTCATATGATTGCATTCCTCTCCTATAACAACATTTGTCGTCACGGCGTTTTGTAATTTCACATTTTGGTAACATCTCCGTATAGTGGCAGTACCACAGATATTTTGATAAAAGCACTTTCATTGCGCTTGCAACTACTGGATTTTTGCTGATTGATTTAAGCAAATCTTCTGCCTCAGAGTGACTAAAGTGGTCAGGAGAATTCTTATCAAATTTAAAGCAATTTTTTGCACAACTTTTTGCGAGAAAATCTGTATCATCTATACTTTGATTTTGAGATTTACACCAACTATTGTAAGCTCTAATATCATCTTTATGATCGATTACTTTCAATCTCCCAAATAGCCCATGTTCAACAGTCATTGCAACAACTTCAGTTACGTTTATAAACAACATAGATATAACAAAAAGTTTCTTTAACATATTTTTTTCAAAAATTAAGATATTAATTAACATAAATGTATTATATTAAAATAAATTTTAAGCATCAATAATGATTTTATTTCTTTAAGCTTAATTTTTTAGCTTTTGGGAAAAGTGTATAAAAATTTTTAGTTGTTATATCAGAAATTTCATCAATAGTCTTTTCTCTCAGGTTTGCGAGGCATTCAGCTATGAGCGAA
>Ga0256405_10009387_pt1 | contig 13413 bp, 9 predicted proteins | sample RumenRJG_02DNA_FD_189096 | JGI IMG/M metagenome (GOLD analysis project Ga0256405, IMG submission 189096) | Bovine rumen microbial communities from Lethbridge, Alberta, Canada - RJG_02 | ecosystem: Host-associated > Mammals > Digestive system > Stomach > Rumen | place: Canada: Alberta | collected...
GGTTCGCTTCTATGGCTGGCCAAGGCCTTGATCCAAAATTCATCGGAGCAGCTTCAGTTGCACCAGAGGGTAAACTGTGCGGTCCTCTTGCCGGAACGATAGGGACTTATATTTACGCTGTGAAGTCTCGCGATACGGGTTCGTTCTATACCGAGGAAGACGCTAAGAATAACTTGGCTCAGATGAATTCTTACGCATCTCAGATGATACTTCCTGTCATGATCAACGATGCTGACGTGAAAGATCACAGGGCTAGATTCTATTAATAGGAATCCCGACTATTACGAATAAAGGCTGAGTCATTGACCCAGCCTTTTTATTTAGACGTTGAAAAGGAAGTGCATGATGTCTCCGTCTTGAACGACGTATTCTTTGCCTTCTGTAGCAAGCTTGCCGGCGGAGCGGACCGCTGCTTCGCTGCCATAATTCACGAAATCTTCATATTTGATGACCTCTGCGCGGATAAAGCCTTTCTCAAAGTCTGTGTGTATCACCCCAGCTGCCTTAGGGGCTTTATCGCCTTTGTGAATAGTCCATGCGCGGCATTCATCAGCTCCTGCCGTGAAGAATGTCTGCAACCCGAGCAGGTGGTAAGCCGCTTTGATGAGCCTGGACACTCCTGATTCTTTCAAGCCGAGTTCATCCAGAAACATCTGCCTGTCCTCATAGCTGTCCATCTCTGCGATTTCAGACTCAGTCTTGGCAGAGATGATCATGATTTCCGCATTCTCGTCTTTTACGGCCTCTCTGACAGCATCTACGTAGTGATTGCCATTCACGGCAGAAGCATCATCTACGTTGCAAACATACATGACTGGCTTGTTAGTGAGCAGAAACAGGTCGTGAGCCAATGGAACTTCTTCGTCTGTCAGTTCCACCGTCCGGCAAGATTTTCCTTGTTCCAGTGCGGCTTTATAACGGAGCAACAGTTCCAGGAGTTTCCTGGCTTCTTTATCTCCGCCGGTAGTGGCCTGCTTCTGGGTCTTGGATATTCTCGATTCGATCGTTTCGAGGTCTTTTATCTGAAGTTCTGTATCTACTACTTCTTTGTCTCTTACAGGGTCTACGCTTCCGTCTACGTGAACGACGTTTCCATCGTCGAAACACCGCAGGACGTGCAGTATGGCATCAGTCTCGCGGATATTTGCCAGGAACTGATTGCCAAGCCCTTCTCCTTTGCTTGCTCCTTTCACTAGACCGGCGATGTCAACAATGTCAACAGTTGCTGGAATGACTCTCTGCGGCTTGCAGATTTCAGCTAGTTTCTCCAGTCTTTTATCAGGAACATTAGTTGAGCCAAGATTGGGCTCTATGGTGCAGAAAGGAAAATTGGCGCTCTGTGCCTTTCCCGAACTTATACAGTTGAATAATGTTGACTTACCCACGTTTGGAAGTCCTACAATGCCGCATTTTAATGACATCGCAAAAAATTTTTAGTCTTACAAAGAAATTTCTTTGCAAAGATAGTCAAGGTTTTTCTGTTTCTTGAAGAAATTTTCGTTTTTCATTGCCATATTGCAAAGGGATAGATCCTAAATCAATATATTATTGAACATGCGACACAGAATATTCATATCTCTTCTTATTGCCTTTTTGCCGATGGTGGCGGAGGGGATGGAGAAGGACTCGCTGCTGGTGATGTTCTGGAACCTGGAGAATCTGTTCGATTCCAGGGTGGACAGCGCATCGGATGCTGAATTCTCGGCGGAGGGGAAGAGACATTGGTCGGGCGGGAAGTTTCAGGCAAAGTGCAATGCCATTTCTAAGGCAATATTCTGGATCGCTGACGAAAAGGGCAGGATGCCTGATGTGATAGGGGTAGCCGAAGTGGAGAACAGATACGTGCTCTGGAGACTTGTGAATTCAACTTTGCTGAGAAAATATGAATATAAAATAGTCCATTTCGATTCGCCAGACCCAAGGGGCATAGACGTAGGGCTGCTGTATCTGCCGTCTAGGCTTGAACTGCTTCGCTCGTTGCCTCTGCGCGTTGGTGGTGAAGAGTTTAGGACAAGGGACATTCTTCAGGCGGAATTCGAGATATTCAAAGACACCATAGCCATATTAGTCAATCATCATCCGTCGAAGTATGGCGGGGCTGCATCCTCACCAAGGAGGATTGCGGCAATGAGGGTGCTCGCTGAGGCTGCGGATTCATTGGAGAGGGCGGGGATAATGAACATAATAGCGATGGGGGATTTCAATGACACTCCAGAAAATCCCGCTTTCAGGCTGCTGGACGGTATATTAATTAACCTTGCCGTGCCGCTGGCGGAGAAAGGTGAAGGAACGATTCGTTTCAATGGAAAATGGGACATGATAGATATGTTCATGGTGTCTGAGAATTTTGGCGATGCCCGGATGGAAATATTGCATATTCCTTTTCTTTCAGCAAGGGATAATGCTCATTCCGGAGAAAAGCCGCTAAGGACTTTTTCGGGCCCAAGGTATCTTGGAGGAGTCAGCGACCACTGTCCGATATTATTGAATATTCATTTATCTCGTGATTGAAATTTGGAAAGGTATATTCATTATTATTTCATAAATTTGTCTACAGCTTAATGTGAAATTCTTAAATCACATAATATGGAAATGAAAGATAAGATAAGAGAGAAATTCAAGACTCTTTATGGCACGGAGGGCGAGGTTTTCGCATCCGCAGGTCGCGTGAACCTCATTGGAGAGCACACGGACTATAATGGTGGCTATGTATTCCCTGGGGCAATAGACAAAGGGATAATGGCTGAAATCAAGTTGAATGGGACCCAGAAAGTGAAAGCTTTCTCCTTAGACTATGATGAATATGTCGAATTCGGCATGAATGAGGAAGACAAGCCTCAGCAGCAATGGGCTCGCTACATATTTGGCGTCTGCAGGGAGACGATTAAGCGTGGCGGGAAAGTTGAGGGCTTCAATGCCGTTTTCGCAGGTGATGTTCCGCTCGGAGCCGGCCTTTCTTCTTCCGCAGCTTTGGAAAGCACGTTCGCATTTGCCATAAACGAACTGAATGGCAATAAGATAGATAAATTCGAGCTTGCTAAGATCGGTCAGTCCACTGAACATAATTACTGTGGAGTCAACTGCGGCATCATGGATCAATTCGCTTCCATTTTCGGACAAAAGGGCAAGCTGATTCTTTTGAACTGCAAAACGCTTGAATACAAGTACTATCCATTCGATCCGAAGGGATATAAGCTGGTGCTTATTGATTCTTGCGTGAAACATGAGCTGGCATCTTCGGCGTATAATAAGAGAAGGCAGTCTTGCGAGAATGCTGCTAAGGCGATAAAGGCTAATCATCCTGAAGTCGAGTACCTGAGTGATGCGAAGAGAGTATGGCTTGAGGAGGTGAGAGATAAGATTTCTTCCGAGGATTTCTTGAGGGCTGAATATGTGATAGGGGAAGTTCAGAGGGTCCTGGATGTTTGCGATGCTCTTGAAAGAGGCGATTATGAAATCGTGGGCGAGATGATGTATCAGACGCATTTCGGGCTTAGCAAGCTGTATGAGGTCAGCTGCGGGGAACTTGATTTCTTGAACTATTTAGCTCGCAAATGTGGCGTGACTGGCTCAAGGGTAATGGGTGGAGGCTTCGGTGGCTGCACCATCAATCTGGTTAAGGAAGAGCTTTACGATGGCTTCCTTGAGGCTGTAAAGGAGCAGTTCCCTGCTAAGTTTGGTCACGAGTATAAAGTTTACGATGTGGTGATCAGCGATGGCTCCAGAAGAGTGGAATGATTAATAATACTTAATACGACAAAGGGTCGCACGGGATTGTTCCTCTGCGGCCCTTTTTTAGGGGGCTCTGCCCCCTGAGAACCCCCGCGGCTCCCGTCCTTGTGGCATTCGCTTGGCAAGGCGACTTGCCAAGCGAATGCCCGTCCTCCGCCGGTCGCCCGACGGCGACATGGGCTCTGCCCCCTGAGAACCCCTGCGGCTCCCGGCCTTGTGGTGTTCGCTTGGCTAGTCGCCTCGCGAATACCCGGCCTCCGCCGGTCGCCCGATGGCGACATGGGCTCAGGATTTATCTGAAGAATTTGTGTACCCAGGTGGGATCGATTTTGGCGAATCCGGAGTCTGGTTTTATCTGAGGATTGCGACGTATGATGGCAGCGCAGTCCTCATAGACGTTGAAACCAACATTCAAAATATTCATTTTCCCATCCTTAGGAAAACTGAAAATGATGTCATGATCAGCCCCATCAATCTTGAAAAACTTCAACGAAGCACCGCTAAAATCGGCCTTTTCTTCGTTATTCAGGTTCAGCTTGCTCTCTACGCTCAAAGGATTCGGCATGCCCTTGTCCTGAAGCTCGTTCTTTGTGACATATTTGCAAAGCTCAATCGTAAGATCGTCCAGGCCGGAATCGAATATATTCACTTTCTCAATCAATGAACCCACATCCTCAACCCTACGCAGCACATAGTCACTGAGAGCTTCCTGACCAGTTAATTGATCCTCTAAGGCCGCAATCTGGCTTTCCTGCAATAAACCTTCAGGCAAGCACCAAATCATGATTTTCGCATCAGGATCATGGTACAACGTCATATAATGCGCCAGGTTGGATGTGCCGCAATGAGGACACTCCCAGACGAAAAGAGAGCCGTCTTTCACTTTTGGCTTCAGCTCAGGATTATCACTGACATTGATTCTATCCCATATTTCTATATCATGCCTTTCTCCGCAACTGCGGCATGCAGCAGACACTTTTGCTGGCATATTCATAGCTATTGATGGCTAAAACCAATCATTTCTTGTCAATATATTTCCATAACCAGTACATCAATGCTCCCCAAGCGAGGAACAGCGCCATGTAGACCCAGAAGGGGAGCTTGGCAGCGAAATGGGTCTTTTCGGTATATTCCTGGAATTCAGGGATGTCGGCGTAGTAGTAGGCTCCAGCGCCGAAGTCCAAGCTATCCTGCAGCCCCAGTCCCTTAAGCATGATATAAAGTGCCGTGACGATGCTTACCACCCCAACGAAAATCGTCAGAATCTTACATGCCCTCCTGAAATTTATCGTACCTGCGTTCATTTTTTCTGCTGGCTAGTCGAGGACCGGAACAGGGAAAACGACGCCGGAAAGCAGGAACCACACGGCGAACAAGGTCAGGCCGATGTTGAAAGTCTGGCCGATTATGTAGAGCCATAGAACTTTCCCTCCCTGCATCTGCCTGGCTATTTCCTTGAAATTGGTGTCTAGGCCTATGCTGGTGAATGCTAGCACGAAAGCCCAATTCTTGTATTGATCCAGCACCTTGTTTATTGCATTCACGCTGTCCCCGCCGAAAATTGGCTGAATCAAGAAAGACGCAATCAGCGAAGCGGCGAAGAAACCGAGGATGAATTTAGGGAACCTGGTCCAGATTTCACCGGCGCCAACTTTCTGAACGCCTGAATTTTCAACCCTGGTGGCAAAGAATATTGCCACGAAGAAGGCGATGAAGCCTATAAGAATATTCTGAATCGACTTCACCAGAACCGCTGCCTGCTGAGCCTCAGGTCCTAAAGCAGTACCCGCAACCACCACGGCTCCTGTTGAGTCGATTGTGCCTCCTATGAGAGAGCCGCCCATGAGCTGATTCATTCCGGCTGCCTTGATGATCATCGGTTCAAAGACCATCATTATGACAGTGAATATTATGGATATCGAAACGGCAATCGAGAGGTCGTTTTTCTTTGCGTTGGAGGCAGCGGCGGTTGCAATCGCAGCGGAGGTGCCGCAGACGCTGGTCGCAGTCGAAAGAGTGATAACCAGTGGCTTGTTGTCGATTTTCAAGATTTTGGTTCCGAACCACCACATGAATATGATTACGATCGGGGTTACTATCCAGGCTATTCCAAGGCCGTAAAGCCCGAATTTGGCTATATTTGAGAACAATACCGAGAAACCCATCACCACAAGACCTGTCTTTATGTAGAATTCTGTTTTGATGGCTGGCTTAAGCCAGTTCGGCACACCGACCGTGTTGGAGATGAGAAGACCTATCAGCAGAGCCCAGAATGCCCATTCCAAGTAACGGTTGAGGGTGAACTCGGCACTTACCAGGCGGACGAAAAGAGCTATGCAGAACAGCCCTATGAATGCAGGAATATATTTTTTCAGGCTTTCGCCTTGCAGTTTCACGCCGATGGAGAATAATATTCCGAGCGTCAGGAAAGTCAGTATGAACTTCCGCCAGAACACCCCGGAGGCGAGTTGCGTTCCCAGAGGGATGGAGCTGGTGGCAGCGGCCTCCCCGACCGACCATGTAGAGAATTTGACTGCTGAAAAATCGAATGCTTTTGTCAGGACTGCGATGCAGGCTATCACTATGATTATGAACCCGATCCAGATTGCTTGCCAGTCCTCTTTGCCCCAGAAATCAGGGGTCTTCTTCACTGTTTCCATCTAAATTTGAAAGATTTTAGTAAAACAACTTACTAACTGCAAATTTAGCAAAAGAATATTATTTGGCAATATTTTGTCGAGTTTGGCTGATTGATGTTCCATTCGCAAAAGGGGTGACCAAGAAGGCCACCCCAAATATTCATTATATTATTGACTATCAATAGCCGCTGTTCTGCTTGAGATTTGGATTCAGCGCCATGTCGGACACTGATATAGGATGGAAGTACATTCTGTCATTCCACTGGATTTTGTCGACCATCATATCAAACAGAAGGGTGTGTCCATCTTCATCTACTGTCCAATGCGAGGTGTAGCCGCTGCCTTTATCAAGCTGGACGTATTGGTATACCACATGGCCTTCTGTCTCGGCAGGCTTCAATGAAGGGTCTGTGTAAAAGAATACGTCAGGAGTGCCATCTTTGTCAAGATCTATGTTCTGGTTGAATTCCTTGACGTAAATGCCCTGCCATTTCATTCCAAGAAGGTTACCAGTTGCCCAGCGCTGCAGGTCGCTTAATTCGGAAGGTGCATCTTCCCAGACAAGTTCGATAAGGCGCTCACGGCGAACTTCAAGTATGGTAGGATCTGTAACTTTAGGAAAGAAGTTTGACTGGAGGTAAGTGTCGACCGTCGTAGGTTTTGCGCTGAGTCCGCCTGTAATGCCGCCGCGTGCGCGTAGAGCGCCGATGGTTCTAGCCCAGTCTTCGTCCGTAAGGGTTCCGAGTTCGGCCTTCGCCTCAGCGTAGTTAAGTAGAATCTCGGCATAACGCATCCAGATGTAGTTGTTCTCGTTCATGTACTTGCCATCAAGATCAGCATCATCCGTGCAGAATTTCTGTCCCATGTAACCAGTATATGTGACTTGCCAGTCAGGATAGGCAGGGCCGTTGGAGCGTACAGTGCCGGGTATGCGGATTGTCTGTCCTATGCGGGTATCTCGACCATCAAACTCCTCAGAGAATTCCTGAGTTTTGTAATCCGGATTGTCGGTGTAGCGAGAGCCATCAAGATTGAGGTAAAGGTTCATGAACTGACGGATTGGAGAGAAAGTATTTCCGAGGGTAGAGGCCGTGCAACGACGATTCTCTCCGTTGACGAGACCTTCGGATGCGTCATAAACGGTGGCTAGCATGGTCTCAGTGGAAATAGGGGTCTGAGTGATGAAGAGTTCCCTGTAAGACTTGCTTGTTCCCTTTCCTGTGTAGATGGCATATTTCCCACTATCAATGACGATTTTAGCAGCATCGGCTGCTCTCTGGAGCCATTTCTCTGAATCCGCTTCACCATGGTACTTGCGAAAAGTCCCCTCCCATAGGCAGAAACGAGATTGCTCACCGGCTGCCACAAGGCTTGTCACTACAGAAGCGGTGGAGTTGTAAGCCTCTGAAATGTTATTGATGGCAAATTGCAAATCCTCATAGATATGTTCTGAGATAACTTCGCGCGAATCCTGAGTCGCAGTGAGCAGCGCATCATCTACGTCGAGAGCATGGTCAATCCAAGGAACATTATTGTACGTGCGGATCTTGTCGAAATAGAATACGGCTCTCCAGAATCTCGCCAGTCCATTGTAGTTGTTCCTGACGGATTCGCTGACGTTATTGTTCGTATTGTTATCAAGGAAATAGTTGATGTTGCGGAGGGTTCCCCAGCTCCAGGAACTTTCCTGGCTTGGCGTGTAGTTGTCGGTATAGAATGTACGGACGCCCATGTAGGCGGTGACGGCAGAATTGGCGGTGTTTCCCCATGTGGTCATTCCACTACCGAGTCCCGGCATTACATCGTAGAAGGAGTTCGTGTACATCATGAGGCCGTTCTCGCTTGCAAACAACGCATTTTTGCCGATTTGTGCCTTCGGGTTTTCATTCATGTCGCATGCTGTTAGAGCCAACAACATCGCAGAGGCTATACAGATATATTTTTTCATTGTATTCAAATGTTTAGAAAGTTATGGAAATACCGAATGTCATTGTCTTCAGGATAGGATAGCTGTAGGTAGAGCCACCATCGCTCATGATAGGGGAAGAGTAGAGACCGCTGCTTATGAGAGACTTAGTCTCGGTATCCTCGCCGTTTATGCTGTTCACGTCGAATTGCTTGCTGTGCTTGTAGAGAGGAGACCAGCACCAGAGGTTTTCGCCTGAGAGATAGACTCTCGCTGCCTGCATGCGTAGTTTGCTTATTACAGACTTTGGAAGATTGTATCCTATTTGAATATTCTTAAGACGGATGTATGCGACATTCTGCAAGTACTTCGTCTGCGCAAGGTGAAGGGTGCGGTTAAACTGATGTGCGATGTATCCTCTGTACCTAGGCCAGTATGCATTAGGATTGTCCTCGGTCCACCATTTGCCGACCATGTCGGAAGGAATGTTGGAATAAGGACGGCTATATTGGCCCCAGAACATGGAGTTGTCGCCGCCTGCCCACCAATCCTGCTTTCCTACGCCCTGAAAGAATGCGCTTACGAATATTCCATTCCAGTCTGCGCTCAAATTGAAGCTGTAGGTGTAGCGAGGAAGGCGGTTTCCGATGACCTTACGATCTCCGGAGTCGCCAACCTTGGAATTCCCCCAGTCTATCTTGCCATCGTGGTTGAGGTCCTTGAACTTTATGTCTCCTGGCTCCCACTTGTTTGCGTTGTTATTCATGACCCAGCTCTGGTCGGGTCCGGCTATCTGATTGCCTTCGGAATCGAAGTCTGCGGCGGTAAAGTAGCCGTCATTTACGAATCCCCAGATTTCTCCTAGAGTCATTCCCTTATAATAGTTGACATTGGTAGCATAGTATGTATTTGAACCGATATTCATTTCTTCGTTAGGGTAGCTGTCGATCTTCGACTTTGAGTCTGCCAGGGTACCCTTGATTTCGTAGTTCATTGGCTTGCTGCCAATGTTGATCTTGTCCTTCCAAGTGAGTGTGATCTCCCAGCCTTTAGTAGTCATATCTGCATAGTTGCCTTTTGGAGCGGAGGCCCCATAGACGGCTGGGAGCTGATTCCCTTCTACGTACATGTCAGTAGTTTTTCTGATGTAGAAGTCGGCATTAAGATAGAGCCTGTCTTTGAGGAAACCTGCATCCAATCCGAAGTTCGCAGTAGTCGAAGTCTCCCACGTAAGTCCTTCAGGAATAGGGGACGGAGCACTTGTATAGAGATTTTTCGAGCCATTAAGAAGCCTGTTCTGTTGAGCGATAGTGAACAGTTCTTGGAACTTGTACGCAGCTATGTTTCCATTTCCTAGTGACCCGTAGGAAACGCGAAGCTTGAGGTTGGAGATGGAATTGTCCTCGAGATGCCACCAAGGTTCTTGGGAAATTCTCCATCCGATCGACGCTGATGGGAAGAACTTCCATTGTTGTGAGGTAGGAAACTTCGATGACCCGTCGTAACGCCCGTTGACTTCAAGAAGATAACGGTTGTCATAGACATAGTTGGCTCGGAAGAACCCACCACCAATGCGCCACTTATAGTAGTCGCTGCTGATTTTGGTCGAACCGCTTGTAAGGTTAATGTTTTCGGCACCTTCGTAAATCTTGCTGTTCCTGTGCGCGAAGTTGTAGTCGTAGATTTCCTGCTCGTAGTTCATGCCGACCATGAGCTTGGCTTCATTTTTCCCGAATGTCTGCGCATACTGGCTGTAAAGGTTTGTCGCAAGGTAATTTTTCGTGGACACTGAGTTGTAGATGCCATCAAAGGAACTTCCCATGTATTTTGTCTTTCCATTTTGTTCCGTGGTGTAAGGGACAGGGGACTGGACGCCATTCATCCTGTCGTCCGTGTAGCGGAAGGTCACGTCGCCGTTGAGGGTGACGATGTCTTTGTAGAGGTTGGCGATGAAACTCGTGGTGTTGCGGAGCACTCGCTCGTTCGTATCCTGATAGTTGTTCTTGTAAATGAAAGAACCGAGGATGGTAGCTCCTGCCTGTGTGAGGGTTCCGTCAGGGTTGAATGGAACATTGACAGGCTGGCCTTCAGACTCTATCGCGTACCATACTGAACCTTCGCCCACGTTCATCGGGTTGTGGTACGTCATGTTGCTGAACTCGAAGTTGTTAGTGACTTTGAGCCAGTCGGTTACCTTTATGCTGCCTTTTGCGCGGATGTTGAACATCTTATATTTGTCAGGGTCGTAATTGAATATTCCGTTCTGAGTGTAGAAACGACCGGATACCATAAAATTAGCCTTTTCTCCGCCTCCCTGAATGTTGATGTTTTGTTCTTGGCCGAAAGAATGGTTCTTGTACAGAAGATCGAACCAATCCGTGCTACCGTAATAAGAATACTTTCCGTTGCTTTCCGTGACGACACCGGTCGCTCCGTTGCGTAGGTTCTCAAGCCATGCGTCAGTGATTTTGAGCGAGGAGTGGAACTTGCTCGGAGCGGCATACTGCCATCCACGATAAGCTTGAAGGTAATATTCCGTAAACTCAAGCCCATCGGTGACGACATCTGGTACTACAGTAGGAGATTTCATAAGGAAGTTCGAGCTGTATGTCACCGATGTCTTTTCCTTATTAGGGTCTTTTGTCGTAATTAGAATCACCCCATAGGTTCCACGCGCACCGTAGATGGCTGCCGATGAGGCATCCTTGAGAACGGAAACGCTGGCGACGTCGCTAGGGTTCAGCATGGCAGGATCGCCCTCTACGCCATCGATGAGCACAAGGGCCGAGCCTCCTTGTCCAATCGATCCAGTACCTCTGACCTGATAGTCGGAACTACGATTCGGCTTGCCGTCAGCGAATGTTATCTGAAGGTTAGGAATGGCACCCTGCAGGCCTTGCGTGAGATTGGATACGGGACGATTGTCGAGGACCTCGCTTGACACGACATCTACTGCTCCGGTTAGGTTGACTTTTTTCTGCGTGCCATAACCGATGAACACAGCTTCATTCAGAAGCTGGGTATCGTCGGAAAGAACGACGTTTATTACGTTTTGATTGCCGATTTTGATTTCATGTGTCGTGAAACCTATCATGGAAACGCTGAGCGTGCCATTCGAAGGAACGCTCAAGGAATAATTCCCATCAATGTCGGTGAAAGTGCCTGTCATCGTTCCCTTTACAATGACGTTCGCACCGACAATGGCTTCTCCTTTGGAATCCCTGACAGTACCTGTCACGGTTTTTTTCTGCTGAGACTGAGGTGCTTCGTCAGAACCAGGAAGTTTAGATGCTGCAGATGTTTCCATGCACGGAATGACTGACAGCATCATTGCACATAAACAAGCCTTTAACTGAGTTTTTTTCATTCTACTCATAGTTTTACTTTATTAATTTGTGTTTTGAATATAGTCTAACCATTAATGGCAAATCCTTAATAAAAAAACTTTAAATCTGCGCAGGTGGTTTCTGAGCTAAATCTGACCCTGCAAAAATAATATTTTTGTGTAAAAAGTAGTTCATTGGAAATCATTTTGGCTGGGCTGGCATACTTCACCTTAACCGACAATGCCAAAGAAAGATGGGGGAGGCTTTGGCTTTCCCATGGTGCAGAAATGCCGTTGCTTTATGAATGTATCGACGGCATAATATTAAAATACTATGACGTTTTTGGCATAGCCTTGAATATGAGGGCAAGTTTTAGTAATTTAGTTAGAAATTGAACAGGATTAAGGTTGCTTAAAATAAGAACGCATTATGGATAGACGTGATTTTCTGACATCTTCTGCAGTGGTTGGCGGCGCATTTTGCATAGGAGGGATTCTCGGTTTTGGCGCAGCTTTCCTTAAAGGGAAAACACATCCGGAGGCTGGTAAGGTCTGGCGCGGATGGAAGAAGGGCCGATTCCAGGTTCATTTCATCTACACTGGCGTAAGCGAGTCTGCTTTCTACATATTCCCAGATGGCACGACGATGCTGTTGGATTGTGGTGACCACAACGCAATTGGCCGAGGACCGCTTGCCGTGCCCGTGCTGCCTAATAGCAAGCGTCATGCTGGCGAGTGGATAGCGCGATATGTAAAGCGGGTAAATCCAAACGGAGCAGATGTTGATTATATGATGCTGTCACACTATCATAGCGATCATGCTGGAAACAGAGCATTCTATGCGTCTAAGGATGTCCGTGATGGAAAAGACTATTATCTGAGTGGTTTCTCACAAGCCGCAGAGACTCTTAGTTTCAAAAAAGCAATAGACCGAAGCTGGCCGGATTTCAGCGACCCTCTTCCGATGCCTGATGACTTTGACAGCGGAGTCGTAGGCCACATGAAGCGCTTCTATGAATATCAGATGAAGCATAACGGCCTTGAAGTAGAGAAATTCCGCCTCGGTGCCACTGACCAGATTATTCCGCTAAGGGGAGAATGCAAAAATTTTTCGGTCAGGAATATTTGTGGCAACGGCCGTGTCTGCTCTGAAGATGGCACGGTTACCGATTTATATGCAGGAAAAATCGCAGCGGAGCATCCAGAATCATTGAATGAAAACGGCATGAGTCTCGGCATGATAGTCTCTTACGGCGACTTCAAGATGTACACAGCTGGTGATTTTTCGGACAGCTGGAAACTTCCTGACGGATCAACATACAAAATCGAGGATTCAATCGCCGACGTATGTCCTCGAGTGAACGTCGCCAAAATCAATCACCACGGCCATTATTCAATGACGCCTAAACTTCTGAAGGTTCTAGCGCCCAGAGTCTTCGTAAGCTGCGTCTGGGACCAGCTGCATAATGTCGCTCCTGTGATGGAAATGTGCACTGACAGGTCTATTTATCCTGGTGAGCGCATCGTGTGTCCGACAATCATGCCGGCTGAACGCAGGGCAGAGGATGCCGGGGCATCCTGGCTCAATGATGTGGACCCTTCTTCTTTCGAAGCTGGTCACGTGGTCCTGAATGTAGAAGAAGGTGGCAAAGAATATTCAATTTCATACCTTACGGCGGACGATGAGTCTATGATAGTCCGGAGCGTGATGAATTTCACTTCTGAAGAATAACTCTTGAATATGCCGCTGGCTGCTGCTGTTACATTCGCCATCCTCATTGCATCTTACGGATTCTGTTCTGGGGGCCTGA
>Ga0256405_10009388_pt1 | contig 13411 bp, 1 predicted proteins | sample RumenRJG_02DNA_FD_189096 | JGI IMG/M metagenome (GOLD analysis project Ga0256405, IMG submission 189096) | Bovine rumen microbial communities from Lethbridge, Alberta, Canada - RJG_02 | ecosystem: Host-associated > Mammals > Digestive system > Stomach > Rumen | place: Canada: Alberta | collected...
TTGGGGAGTGGGGGATTGGGTTGTGGGGATTGGGGATTGGGGATTGGGCCCAATCCCCAATCCCCAATCCCCAATCCCCAATCCCCAATCCCCATTTAAAGAAATTAATGTTTATATACAATTAAATTTATTTAACTTTTAAAGAATTTGATTCAATAAAAATTAGTTGTTAAATATATATTTCTTTAAACTATAACAAAATTCTACTTTATTACAAGTTGTTATAGTATATTAATAACAAATTTAATTATTTATTCATTAAGTGAGCAAATAACTGCAGTTCCTCTTTTAACCCAGTGCTCAGAATTATACTTCTCATGATCAAAAGGTAATTCCATATTAATTAAGAAATTAGTCGATTGTCCCGTAGTTAATAATTCTCCACTTCTTTTACTCGTCCTATAAACCGGACAAGAATAATCAACTTCTTTTTTATTTTCATCTTTCTTCGTCGGTTTGAACCAAACATGCGGCATTTCCGGTAACAAAATTTTAGGCAAAGATTCATCCAATAATTTCGTTTCCGAATTCCATCTTGCACCTTCGATATAAAATCCATAAATATAAGCACCTTCTTCCGGTTTCTTGGTTAAATCATACTCTTTGATATCACTCATAACAGTAAATTCGAAAACTAATTCATCAATAGCAATATTATTTTTTCTTGCATAATTTTGCAAAATACCAGTTAAGAAGGAATGGGTGAAATAAAACGCACTTATCCAGAATGTAGTGGGAATGCCTTTATCTATCCAATTTTGTAAAAATTCCATTTTTTTTATGAAATCATTAACCCAAGAACTAAATGGCATCATTGATGGATAAGATACTTTGCTTATTTTTTCAGGGGTTTTATTATCATAAACACTTTGAAGCATTGATTCTATTTCATTTGTCATTACACAATTTCCATCAATGGCATCTCTTATACTTTTCAAAGATGTCTTAGTTATACCTAATAAATTATTAAATCTCATTAATTCCTGATGTAATACAGAATTCAAACTTTCTTCTAATTTATTCGGATGTTTCATTCTTACATCATCAACATCATATTTTTCCGGTAATTTTTTCAATATTTCTATGACTCTTTCTTTGACTTGATCTTCAGTGCTCATTCCCGCCTTGGCCGAAACAGTTCTTGGCAAAGTTAAAAGCGCCGTAGAAAATAGCGAATTCGTATCCGATATTGCACAGGTAATATCTGCATTATCATTTAAACCGAAAACTTCAGGAGTTGAATTCAATGGTATTTTATTATTAATAAATTCTTCATGTTCTTTATATGAGCCATCTAATGGAACAGGATAATCTTTTAATCCACTGAATAAATATTTATCGTCTAAAATTTCTTCACAGCAAATATCCTTAAATAATATTGCGATAAGTCTTCTATCCGCAGGGTCTGTTACTCTACCACCATAATTTGCTTCAGCGATCATATAATTCATTGCTGTATATTGAATATCGTCATAATCTTCTAAGAAATTCCTTAATTGTGCTAAAGATATTGATAAATCACTGTTGGAAAATTCGTAAGGAATATTCCATCCCAATGGACCATATTTTCTTCTTTCTAAAATCAAAGCGTGGAAAAAGACAAAACCAAACGCGAATCTTTTGAACAAAACTGGCTTTACAGCTTTATCGTAATAATTTTCATCTATTGTATTAAATGTTCTTTGCAATGATTGTTTCAATCCTCTCGGGGGTTCATTTACTATCTTGATTGAGTCTTGTATAATTGAAATTGGGATTACTTTACTTGGTAATGCTGTTAAGAAAAGTCTAAAGGATGAACCAGTTTCGACAATTTCGTCTACTTTTTTTTCTAACATGGTCATAAAAGATTTAGCCAAATGACAATTTTGTAATAAAATCCATTTTTCTTGGTCGCGAATTTGGGCTTTGTCAATAGCGTCCACTGCAATTTTTTCTTGGCCTTGTCCCAAAGATAAAGTTCTTACATTTTCTTCGAAGTCTTTTTCTTCTCTTTTACACAACTTATCGATTAATATTAAAGGATCAGCTCCTGGTGATATGATAAATAATATCGGAGTTTTATTTTTACTTTCATCATAGGCTTTACCAATATCAAATACTGGGGAAATGACATACTTATCTCCAATGTTTTCTGCTATGTATTTTTTAAGTGCATTAACCGTTTTATCTGGACGAAGAATTCTTAAAACAATTAATTTAAAGAAATCAGTTAAATTATCGAAGGGTTGTGGATATGTTTCTTCGAAGGGATTCGTCGAGGAATATAATACCTGTTTCCATTCTGAAATTTTTTCCGTAAAGGATCTTTCTAAATCTTTAAATATTTCTATTTCCTGAGATAATTCACATATACTATGCCATTGAACATTTGTTATCCAATGATCCTCATCTTGGGCTGCGGGATTGGGGATCTCGAATTCTTTACCTGAACCACCAGTTACCAAGAAACGAACTTGTTTATTAAATTCAGCTTTTTGCTCATCAGTCATTGGAATACTTTTTAACTTAGTATTCATCAAAAATGAAAATACGAGTTTATCTTTCTCGAATAAGGACATACATATTTTATCATATAATATCGAATTAAAATTCAATTTTAATTTATCCAATCTTGCCAATTCTTCTTTTTCTCTTACTTCTTTTGATTTCGTTTCACCTTTTTTATCTTCGATTTTCGGGGTGGAATCAATCGCTAAACCGAATATGTCCCTATAAAATTTAAGTGAGTATTGATATACAGGTTCAATCGAGCTCAAATCACACACAGTGAAAAACAATTGCGCAACGTGTATAGATACAGGCGATAAGAAATTTCTTTTTTGTGAAATTTTATTTTCTGTTTCTCTTTGTTTTATTAGCGTTTGGGCCATAGCTATACTTGTTTGATTTGACTGTTTTAATTGATCGATTAATTTCTCATTATCTAAAATGGTATTATCTTCCGTTGCATTTCTTTTACTTTCATCCAATTGGAATAAAATTTCCGTCTCGATTTCTTTCTTCTTACGTTCAGATGAATTTTTCGTATCAATGCAATTTTTCCTTAATGCACTCAAAGTGGGATCTTCCTTTTCTACTAAGTAATTCAGCATCTGATCTTGAAGACCTTCTTCTGTAACGGTGAAATTGACTAAGGTTAGGGAAACACAAATTTCGGGTAAATAATGCGGCTTAGGTAATTGGGTTATAATATAAAAACGGAAATTGTCATTTACCTCGATTGGCTTTTGATTAATATTAACAAATAAAGCATCTCCATCTTTATAAAATTCTTTTTTGTATAAATGGGAAATACTCTGGGATAATTCTTCTCCGACATTTTCATATATTAAACTTAGACCTTTATAAACACAATCAGATGTCACATCACATAAAGTTTTTACATCCATTGTCGGCTTTATTGTATAATGAGCTCCAGTACCTCCGTCTTTTCTTTTTTCTTTCTTTTTTTCTTCTTGTCGTCTTTTTCCCTGCTTTTCCATCGCTTGTCTCATTTCTGTTTCTTGCTTTATTTTTTCTTTGAGCCATTGCAAAGCTTGATTCTGTGGATCTATTAATAAACAATATCTTCTACTTTGGGACATGATTAAGGCATTATCTGTTGAGAAATTATCATTTGGTAAATTCTGACTTTTCCATGTTTCGATTTCCATATCATCTCCTATGATGCCTCTCATGATATCATTCGCTGATTGATTTTCGCCTCCGAATGAGATTGGGATTTTATCGTCCTTGATTTTTTTGGCCCATTCGTATATTATTTGTTCTCTATATGATTTCGTGAAAGCACCTAAATATGATATTATACCTGATGATATTAATATATCTCCGATAATATTTTTTGCGAATAATTCCAAAGATAATTTTTTCTTTTTCCATTCTTCTTTTTCATTTCCGAGAGAACTGTTTAATATAGTGGCGTTCTTTAATCTGGTACTACATTGATTTTTCTTTTTTTCTAATTTATCTATACGGGCTTTCGCTTCGGCGATTTCGTTTTCTTTTTCTTCTTTGGTTTTTAATGTCGCTTGTAATTTATCTTGTATTTCTTTCAAAGACGCTTCGGCTTGTCTTAATCTTTCATTACTTTCTTCCGCTTGGCGTTTTAATGGTAAATAATCTTGATTAATGAAAAAGACTTCATTATGCGTTTTAATTACTTCAAAAATATTTTTCATTGCGAGGGATTTTTTCGCCGGGTCAAATTCTTCAGGTGTGAGAGCTTCTAATTTATCTCTTAATTCTTTCATTTGCTCTAGGGGCATTTTCGTCGAGTCGAATTTTTTTAAAAATTTTAAAAATTCTGTACCACTCATTTTATTCAACTTATTTTTGCAAATATGGTCGAAATAATTATACACCGGTGGGTCTTTTGGATTTTCTGGTTTCGAGGGTTTGGGCTTGGGATTACTCAGACATAACATGCATAAGAAATAACTAAATTTCATCATGGTATTATCTACCTTGTATTTTTTAATTTGTAATACATCGTCAGGTTTTATCTCATTCAGTTTAGATTCAGCATCGATTTTTTTCGCTTCCATTATCGCCGCTTTTTCATTAGCAATTGTACTTTGCTCTTCTGCTTCTTTTTTTACTATTTGCGCTTCGGCCTCTTTGGCTTTTCCTTCTTCTTCGTCTTTTTCTAATTGAATTTTCAGTTCATTCAAAGCCACCATTTGTTTACTGGCCTTTTCTTGTTGTTCTTTTAATTGAGGTTCGAGTTCTTTAATATAAGCACCCATCTCCGCCGCTGTTTTTTCTGACTCGGCTAAAATTATTAAACCATTACCGTATCTATTAATTTCGTTGTTTATTTCTATTGTTCTTTTTTGTAAAAGATTTTTGAATATATTTAATAATTCAATAAAGGACATTGGTGTTACATAATTATGTCTTCTTAATTCCTGATAATATTTATTCGAGTAAGAAATTACACGATTTTGCATATCGACGCAAATGTTAATAATACTATCGAACATTGATTTCTCGATTTCTTTTGTCCCGTCTAAATAAAATTTAGCGACCGAATTCAAGGCTTCTTCTGGCCAGGATAAATACCAATCAATACTTGTGCAACTTACCAACGAAGGGAAAGTCAAAATTCTTTTTCTGAATCCATCCCCAATAGGAGATAAACATATTACAAAATGAATTTTCGCTTTGCAATTTTCAATAAATGCCGTCATGGTTTCCTGATCATTCGTTAATTTTTTTCCCTGAGTAAATTCAGCTGGAATATTATCTCTAATTATTTGCAAATCTGATGAATCAATTAAGTTTGGAATTTCACCATTATTCAACATATTATTTAAATCTTGAATTTGTTCATCGTTTATTTGATTATCAGCGACTAAAAACACAACTTCTTTATTTCCTAATTCTTTCATCATTTGTTTCAAAGTCCCAGTCCAATCACTTTCATATTTCCATAAAGTCATACCATAAATAAATGTCGCTAATATCGTCAATGATTTTCTTCCTGATCCACCAACTCCAACTAAAACAGCATTTCCATTATAGGTCGAAATGATTCTTAAAACACGGGATAAATGCTCTATGGCATAATTGAATAAAACTAAATTCAAATTTCCCGCTGAGTTCTCACCTTTTGGTGCTGCATTATATGCTTCTAATTTATCATTCAAAGTCTTTTTTAATATTTCTTCATTATCTAATTCGCAATATTGTCCTTCTATTACTCCTTTTTTCGGGTCATTATCTATGAATATCATCGGGACAAAATCACCCCATAAAATAGTTTTTTCTTTGTAATTATTTTCACGTCTCATTGAAATTTTCATAACTTTTCCTAAAATTTCGTCATAGATTCCTCGGTCCTTTTCGTCCACTAAACGATCTTTGAAAACTCTTTCGCATTCGTGCATCCATAATTTAATCAGATCTTCTTCGTCTTTTATTGTTCTTGCGTTCCCTCTCGCGATACCTAAAAATATTTTACTAATATCTCTTAAGTTAAATTGATAATGAGTTTTAGCCGGAGTTGCTTTAAATGAAGAGGATACTTCTTGATACATTTGAATTGCGGAATTTATTAATTGGTCTTTGAAATTAATTACATTATTAGTAAAATTGGGTTGCTTTGTTTTAAGGAAGAACCACTCGGTTATTTTTGAATATATATTTATCATTGTTTTTTTACTATAAGTATCCGCATAGTGAATTAAATAATGTCTTAAATATCTCGAACTCACAGTACGTCCAGAAGCTATCGAACCCATAGATGCTAAGAAAGATACATCTACAACATTAATGAAATCTTTATTATCACTCATTAAATCATACCATCCACCATAATCCATCCATTGTCTTAATAATTCTATAGGAGGTTGAGCTCCGTATTTTTCTTTTTGTGGCATATTTAAATCATCAACGAAAATAACTCCTTTTCTTCCCCCATTTGGCGAAAATTTCCTGAAAGTTTTTTGCAATTTTTTCTCGATTGCGTCCTGGACAAATTTAGCCGAAGTTTGAGCTGTCATACTCGTCTTAATATAACAGAAATAATCATTGTCATAATTCGATTGCAATGTAGAAATTATTGTCAAGGTTTTTCCTGTACCAGTTGGTCCGGTTAATAAAAGATGCTTTTTATTGGGTACTACAGATGTAACTAGCCATCCCATTTTAATCGTGTCTGAAGTTGGTATGACTAATTCATTAAATTTTAATGAGTCAGTTATTTTTAAATCTTGTCTTCCTGGCATTTCCATCCATTTATGCCAATTTCCAGTCTCGATTAAATAGACATAATCCCACACGTTATCTAATTGATGTATATTTGTATTTATTCTTCTCGGTTCCCAATTATATTTATTTGTAGAAAATTCCCCATTGAAATTTAATTTATAATCCTTATTAACATCGTTTCCTAAACACATATCGAATAAAAATGTTTGCAATTTTTGTGTTTTTACTACAGATCCAAGCATTCCTAACATTACACTTGAGATAATTAAATCATCGATTTTATTCGCGTTGAGTTTTCTATCATCGGATAAAATTTCATCTGGATTATTATAATCTTTCATATAACAGTCGAATATTCTTAAATAATTATTAACCAAATGAAATTTATCACAAGGTAATCCCCACTCGACATTATCTTTAAATAAGTATTCAATTACTGTATTAGTAACCCAGATTGAGTTATCTAAAAATTGATTTATTAATTTTTCATTGAAGTATTTACTTGGTAAATTATTCACGAAAGATAAAATCAAATCATCTGTTGATATTGTATCTTGTTCGCAAAGTACCATTCCATTCCTTGATACTGTGGCAGGCGAAGCCTCTTTCAAATCATCAACTTCAAAAACGATATTCATATTATCAGCTAAGAAAATTGAGGACGAATCTTCCAAGCATAATTTTTTATTATCATCTAAAAGCGAATTCATATTCTCGATCCATAAAGTATCTACCGGTCCATCAAATATAAGCCATTTTAATTGTTGTTTGGGTTTCTCACATAATTCGGTCATTTTTACTTGCAATAATCCTTTTTTCCATTCTTTAGCGTCAGTGAAAAATCCATATAGTTGTTTTTGTTCTATACTTTTAGGGTTTAATATTATAGAATCAACTTTGTTATATCCTTTTTCCACAGGTAAATCAGACACGGCATGTTTTAAGGTTAATATTACTTTACTTTTGGTCATACCAGCTCTACCGACAATCATAAGGGCATGACGGACATTCATCGTTTCGTATAATTGTATACATTTTTTTTTGAAATTCTCAGTTGGTTGTAATTTTAATAATTTGCATTTTTCTATTATCATATTTTCAAGAAGAGATAAATCTAATTCCAAAGGTTCGACTGATGGGAATAAATCGTGAATTAAATCATAGAAAAGAGGTGTATCATTCGATGTGAATTTAGGTAGATTTACATCAATTATAGCTCTTAAGGAAATTCTATCTTCAGGGAATGTTGGATTATTTTTCTTTTCTTTACCTGCCGCAACTAATATGGCATTTAATGCCCTCATACCGAAATCGTAATGACTTTGGGATGATAATTGCTCTGAAGATAATTTAAGACATGAGACAATCTTAAATGAAAGACTTTTAGCTGTTTGGAACCCGAATGAATATAATTTAATTTGAGCTATGAGAGAATAATCAGGAACCATCATTGCACATGGTCTAAATAAGGCTTTTAAATTATCAGGTAATTCATTTCTTCCACTATATGATGGATTCATTGTGATATTTATAGCACAAGTATCTCTCAAGGCGATTTTTTCTTGTTCCTCGAAATAGAAAAAGTCCAAATGAGCCTTCAAGGCATTTTGTATAGTTAAAATTTGTTGCGCGATAACTGATAATACTTCAGTATCAATTCTATTAAATTCATCAAAACAACACCAGCAACCAGATGACGCCAAACCTTTAAAGAATTTCGACATACCTTGGATTTTAATACCTTCAGTACAATTAAATACATTACACATAACTCCAACACATTTTGATAAATCTTTTACTGATTCAGTCTTTCCTGTTCCGGCGGGCCCCTCTGGTGCACCCCCATATTTTACGTTATATGCTCCGAATAAAGTTCTGAAGCATCTATCAGTTAAAGGGGTAATGACTAATCTTGTGATATTTCCTAAATATTCAAAACCGTAATTTAATGTCGTGGTAATCATTGATACAGTAATAGGAACATAATTTTCTTTCTTTTTCTTTCTTTTGTCTTTTTCATTTTCGGGATGATGGAAATAATAACGCATTTCCGCCTTCCATTCAAAATCGGTTATTTTTTCTATTTTTTCCCTAAGTAATTTTTCTACAATGTCTCTATCATGGACACTTACAACAATAAGTCCACTTAATGTCAGACTTAATAAAGATGAAATATTAGTTCTAACCAAATCGACAACTTCAGAAAGTTCTAAATCTAATTTGTCCAGAAATTCCTTTAATTTATTATCCATTATACCACTTTCGACTCCCTGAGTCCAAACGACTTGATCGATTATTTGTATCAATTGTCCAGGCCAATGCATTTCTTTAATCCAATCAATTCTTTTTTTTGTTCCGAGATCAACCAAAGCATCATTTGATAATTTTTTCATGGTTTCAATCATGCTTTGCTCTAACATGCCCAACCAGACTTCGACATTCCCTCTACATACGTCACTTACTACATTAATCTGCTCGACTAAAGGCACTACTTCATCTTTCGATGAGACCATTTCTTGTATTATTGTATTTGTCTCGTTGAAATTGACATGGTTTATTCCCTCGAAACATTTGGATAAATGCGGTTGTACTAATAATGGATTTTTACTTTGAGCTAAGATACGTAAAAGATCTTCATCAGAAACGAAAAAGAATCTTGGGAATTCGGTACGTTTTATGTTCAAATATTCTTGTAAATTCTTTATGACTTCTTGAAGTTGTTTATTATTATCGTTTAAATTCTTATATAAGTTATTGAAATTCTCTTTTTCCATAAAGGAAGCAAGTTCCCATGCGCATCCTTCGAATTGATCCATAAATCCTCGCCAAAATTCATGAACTTTTTTAAATACAGTTTTTTCTGCTGTTAATGCCTTGTTTACTTCATCCGCATTAAAAATTGGCTCTAAATATAAAAAGTTAAACTGGAATTTAATTACTTCTTCTAAAATAATTTGGACATTTTTTATTTTTTCGTTTAATTGACGCGTATCGTTTTTTAATTTAGGATCACTTTGTGTTACAGGGTTACCCATTATATTTACAAGGTCATTGCTTACATCGTCTAATAATATCAAAACATCATCTATTTTACTTAATCCTAATTTTCTCTCATCTTTAGGCTCCATAATAATGCAGGAATATTTAGCCGATAATTCTTTATATTTCGCCACGAATCCAGCTCTTCTTGACGCTTTTGATTTTATTAATTCAATTTGTTCACGATGTTCTCCGATTTTCATTTGCTCTAAATCGATCAATTTGCATTTGCCATCGATGTTATTATTGTTCATTATACGACGAATTTCTTTCCAATCATCTTCTTTTAAACAAGCACTATTTAGGCATTGAATTACCCAATTGAAACTTTCATAATAAACTAATTTTGTTTTTAATTGCTCTATTAATTTTATTAAGGTGGTATCATATGGATTTTCTTTTTGAACTTTTTCGATCTTGGCTCGGGATTCTTCTAAGTCTTTTACATAAACGAAAACCTCTTTTGTACTTTTTTTATCTTGATTGGGAATTAATTCTTTTAATTCTATAAGAGTTTTTTGCTCGACTTTATTTTGGTATTCTATCATTACATTTGTATCCTCATTCCATAATATTTTAAATGGTTGGAAATCATTATAGATATTTCCTAATTTTTCGAACTCGGGTAAATCTTCTGTTCCTTCGTCTATTTCTTTGGCTTTTTCTGGATGTAAAATTTTCATTTCTTTTTTTATTTGGTTCTGATGCTCTCTGGCTCTGTTAACTGATTCATTGAAGTCTTGAATAATATTTGATACTTTTCTTCCTTCTAATTCCTCAGTGAAATTATCCACTTTTGATATATAATCAAATGTTTTTTCTAATTTCGATATTTCAATTTTGAAATTACCTTGACTTTCTTTCAATATATCTATATACTCCGCTTTTTTTAGTTCCAAGTTTTCACTGGAAGTTTTCGCCACATCTTGAATTTGACTTGGGATCATCCAACTTTTAAGTAATTTTCGGAAAAGTTCTTCGACTCGCTTTATCGAGTCAAATTTCTGTTGTTCAATTTTAGTCAAAATTTTATCTACATTTTTCAATTCTTCATTTTTTACTTTTACGAAGTCAGGAATCGTTGCAAGCAAATCAAATAAGTTTTTATATTGATCAATATTGGTCGTTTCTTCTTTAAGTTTGTCCATTTTTTCCTTATTTTGATGTTCTAATTCATCAGTTCTATCAATACAATAATCTCCCATTCTTTGCAACATTAATTTTCTTATTTCTCCAATACGTTTATTTATATCTTCTTTTATCTTATTACTATCGATATGGAAAAGTCTGACACTTATTTCACTTTTTTTCGAGTTCAATATATCTGTTAATTCATCTAATCTATCCAAGATTTCAGTGCATTTATCCACATTTAAATTTTTCTTAGTTTCTTTCGCGTCACCTATTCGTGTTTTTACATATACCTCCACTGAATCTTTTAATATTTCCATAAATATATCATATTCTTGTCTTTCAATTTCAGCTAATTTTATTGATTTATCCACAATCTCGGTGAGTTCTTCTAAAGCTTGTTTATATAAAGGATAATCTTCATTTAATGAAAATATTTTTTTATCTTCTATATCTACTAATTTAAAGCAAAGTCCACTTAGATTTTTGATTTCCTTAGATACCATGTCTTTTATTTGGGTAAAAGATTTTAATAAATTTGTTTTAATTTCTTCTAAAGATGGTTTGAATATTATATTTATATGATGTCCTTCTTTTTTTTTCTTATCTCCTTTTTCTTTTTCTAATAAAATCGATGTTTGAAATAAGGATTTTTGGGATTCGAGAAAATGCGTACCGATTTTCGAGAAAAGTTCATCACGTCCTTTAGTGCTATAAGAGCACTCTCCGAATTTTTTAAAGAAATTCATAAATTTTATAATTGAATTATCCACTAATTCTTTAAGTTTAGTTTTTAAAATAAGGTTACAATAAATAACAACTCTTCTCGCTAAAGTTTTTTCATATTCTTCCTTAGTCGCGACATAATAATCATATTTTAATTTTACTTTATTATCATTATTTTCCTCAAAACTTCGAATAATTCCCGGCAATTTAGAACAGCACATATTTCTTAAATTGGAACTGCTCTTTTCGAAGTAGGCTTTATCTAAATTTTTGAAATCTTCTAATTTCATTGGTAATAAATTATCATCTATATTAGATAAAATTAAGGCTAATTGTTTCATATCTTCGCAATTCTTGAGGAAACCACAAAGTAAAGTCTTGACGAATTTTTCATCTTCGAAAAAAGTTTTTTTATTGATTGTTTCTAAATGTTTTAAAAAGTCCGGGGATTTATTTATTATCGCGACTTTTTTCGTAGGAATTATTTTATAAAACGGTTTTATCTCAAGTGATCTTTCTTTAAATTTAGTTTGATTTGTTGGTTCTTGCATTTCTAATAAAAGTCGGCATTTTTTCATTTGTCTAAGATAATCTTGCTTTATCACGTTTAATTCTCGAGTAAAGGAAGGATTGCTTTCGTTGAAAATGTAATTAAACATTTCACTTAATCTTTTCGTGGTAAATTTCACTTTGACTTCAATTTTTTTTTCCCACTCTAAAGCTAATGTTGAGACAATATCTGTCGGGACATTGTCAACATATCTGGTAAAAAGGATAAATTGATCTACATGATTTCTTCTTTTTTCGCAAAGGTATTTTCTGAATTCAAATTCAGTTTTATTTTCCCATTTAAACAGGAGGGATAATCTTGTAACTTCTTTTTCAGTCTGGACAAAGCGAACTTTATATCTTTGTGTTTCAGGATTATAATTAAGTACCTTTACTGGGTTCCACATATATTTATCTGTGGTATGGTCATACATAGGAGAAGTCCCGTCATATTCTTCTTCGTTTTTTTGACACATGGCGAACCACTCTTCGGGGGGCTTATCTTCCCAACAGTCATACCTGCCTAAATTTTTAATATTGATTAATTTTATGGACGAATAGCATTTGTCATAATCAGCTTCTAAATAACAAATATTAGTCATGTCTCTGTTTTCATTGTCCATGAATTCCTCAAAGCATGATATTCTTAAAGGTTCTTTGGGATAAGGAGTGCGATAGTATTTAAAGTATTCAAGAAGGTCAATGTGGTAATACTGCTTCACCAAAGACATAATTTGGTTTGTTTCTCTTTTCTCTCTTTGCTCGTGGTGACCTAATAAATATATAGGGGTTGACTCCTCTTTAGGATTGTATTTGAATAATTGTGTGGATGATACTGGAGAAGCCTGATTCTCTTCGAGCTTTTCTGTAACTGGCACAAGAGTTTTGGGTTTAGTTATGGAATTTGTTGCCTTCTTACGACGCTCTTTTTCTTCTTCGCGACGTTTTTTGGATTTTTGTTCTAAATCTTGAGCTATTTTTTGACTCAATGCGTGGAAATCCACGTTCTTTATCTTAAATATTGGGTCTTTGCTTTTGCCCAATTTCTTTTCGAATTTCTTATTCATAATTTAATTTATTAATTTTAGATATTTAATTTATTTATATTTTTATGAAAAATTTAAATTTTTAAATTATTTTTATTATTTTAATATTTATTATAATTGGGGATTGGGGATTGGGGATTGGGGATTGGGGATTGGGGATTGGGGATTGGGCCCAATCCCCAATCCCCAATCCCCAATCCCCAATC
>Ga0256405_10009389_pt1 | contig 13407 bp, 10 predicted proteins | sample RumenRJG_02DNA_FD_189096 | JGI IMG/M metagenome (GOLD analysis project Ga0256405, IMG submission 189096) | Bovine rumen microbial communities from Lethbridge, Alberta, Canada - RJG_02 | ecosystem: Host-associated > Mammals > Digestive system > Stomach > Rumen | place: Canada: Alberta...
ATCTCGCGCGGCGCAATATCTCTGTCACGGCGCGCATCGAGCAGATCCACGGCAACTTCGACGATCCCGACAGCGAGATCCGCGCGGCGCGCGCGGCGGGCGATTCCGTCGGCGGCACGATCCTCTGCGAGGTGCGCGGCGTCCCGGCGGGGCTGGGCGGCGCGCTCTTCGGCGGCGTGGACAACGAGCTCGCGGCGGCGATGTTCGCGATTCCCGGCGTCAAGGGCGTGGAGTTCGGCGACGGCTTCGCGGCGACGCGCCTCACGGGGAGCGAATACAACGACGCCTTCACCGTCGCGGACGGCGCGGTGACGACGGTGACGAACCGGCAGGGCGGCGTGCTGGGCGGCCGGACGAGCGGACAGCCGATCGTCCTGCGCGTCGCGCTCCGGCCGACGCCGACCATCTTCAAGCCGCAGCCGAGCGTGGACCTGGCGACGATGCAGCCGGCCGTCTGCGCGATGAAAGGGCGGCACGACCCGTGCATCGTCCGGCGCGCGGTGCCGGTCGTCGAGGCGATGGCCGCGTTCGTGATCGCCGATCTGCTCATCGGCACCGCGGCCGTCGTGCCGCAGATCTGCCTGACGCTGACGGGCGCGACGCTCGCGGAGGACGTGGCGCAGTTCCGCGCGCAGCGTTACTTCACGGACCTTGTGGAACTGCGCGTCGACAAGCTGGCGGAAGCGGAACGCGCGCGCGCGGCGGACTTTCCCCGGATGGTGCCGGTGCCGGTCGTCCTCACGTTCCGCCGGACGGCGGACGGCGGCGACTTCACCGGTGACGAGGCGGCGCGCGTGGCGTTCTTCAGGCAGGTGTTGGCCGAACGCAGTTCGGCCATCTCCACGCCTGGTTTCGCCTATGTCGACTTTGAAGACGATTTCCGCAATGCGGAACTTTCCGCGTTGGCGCGCGCGGCGGGCGTGCGCGTGATCCGCTCGCTCCACGACTTCACGGGGCCGGTCCCCGATATCCTCGCGCGGTGCCGCGCGCTCAGGGGCGCGACGGACGAGATCCCGAAAATCGCCTTTCAGCCGCACTGCGCGGCCGACGTCGAACGTCTTTTCGCCGAGACGGCGAACGACCGCTCCTTCCCGCGCATCCTCTGCGCGATGGGCGAGCTGGGGCTGCCGTCGCGCGTGCAGGCGGCGCGTACGGGCTCGCTCTGGACGTACGCCTCCGTCGGCGGACTCGGCGCGATCGGCCACGTCACGCCTTCCGATCTCGTCAGAACCTACAACATCCGACAAGCATGAAAAAGTTTGCCGTCATCGGGCACCCCGTCGCCCATTCGCTTTCGCCGACGATGCATGCGGCGAATTTCAGATCGCTCGGCTACGACGCGACGTACGAGAAGTTCGACGTCGCGCCGGAGAACCTCGCCGCGTTCGTCCGCGAAAAGCAGCGTGAAGGCTACGCGGGGCTGAACGTCACCGTGCCGCACAAGATCGCGGTCATTCCGCTTCTGGACCGCACGGACGAATCGGTCGCGCGCTACGGCGCGTGCAACACGCTCAAGTTCGAGCCGGACGGGACGATCGCGGGCTACAACACCGACGTCATCGGTTTCGTGACGGGCCTCGCCGCGCACGGCTTTTCCCTCGCGGGAAAGAAGGTCGTCATCATCGGCTGCGGCGGCGCGGGGAGCGCGCTCGCGGCGTGCACGTGCTACGAGGGCGCGGCGGAGCTGAAGGTCGCGGATCTGCGCGGCGCGGCGGTGACGGCGCTCGTCGGGAGGCTGACGGCGCTCGGTCTCGGCACGCGCGTGAGCGGCCTCGACGTGCTCGACGGCACGGCGAGCGACGCGCAGAAGGCGGTCTGGGGCGCGGCGGCGGAAGCGGCGGACCTGATCGTGAACGCGACGCCGATGGGGCTTCATCCGGGCGAGCCGAGCGCGCTGCCGCCGAGCTGCTTCCACGCCGGGCAGTTCGTCCTCGACATCGTGCCGACGAAGGCGTTTCCGCCGACGGCGGCGGCGGCGGTCCGCGCGGGCGCGACGGCGACCGACGGCCTCGAATTTCTCGTCGGGCAGGGCGCGAAGTCGTTCGAGATCTGGACGGGCGTGACGGCCGACCGCGCGGCGATGCTGGAGGCGATCCGGCGATGAGAATCGGTTTCGGCTACGACTCGCACCGCTTCGAGGCGGGACGGCGGCTGGTGCTCGGCGGCGTGACGATTCCGGACGCGACGGGCCTCAGGGGACATTCCGACGCGGACGTGCTGATCCACGCGGTGATCGACGCGCTGCTCGGCGCGGCGGCGCTGGGCGACATCGGCTCGCACTTCCCCGATACGGACGCGACGTGGAAGGACGCGGATTCGGCGCAGCTCCTGGCGGCGGTCGTCGCGGAGATCGCGGCGGCGGGCTGGCGCGTCGGCAACGTCGACGCGACGGTCATCTGCGAGCGGCCGAAGCTGCGGCCGCACATCGACGCGATCCGCGCGCGCCTCGCGGCGCTCCTGGGCGTCGGCGTCGGCCAGGTCTCGGTGAAGGGCAAGACGAACGAGCGGATGGACGACACGGGCGCGGGCGTGGGCATCGCCGTCCACGCCGTCGCGCTCCTCGAACCGATCGCGATGCAATAGGTTTTTCCGATGGATGCGGTCAAATAATTCCGATTGGCTATGAGCGCGCGGAAGATGGTATAATGTGCGGCGTCGGCGACAGGCAGGGACGGTCCCGGTCCGGAACGATCCGAACGTACAGAAAGGAAGACAACATGGGTAACATTGCACAGAACATTCTGGCCAAGGTGGGCGGCACGCCGCTCGTCGAGATTTCCAACCGCCTCAACACGGGCGGCGCGCGGGTGCTCGCGAAGGTCGAGTTCTTCAATCCGGCCGGCAGCGTCAAGGACCGCATCGCGGTCCGGATGGTCGAAGCCGCCGAGGCGGACGGCACGCTGAAGCCGGGCGCGACGATCATCGAACCGACGAGCGGCAACACGGGCGTCGGCCTCGCGCTCGTGAGCGCGGTCAAGGGCTATCACCTCATTCTCACGATGCCCGAGACGATGTCGATCGAGCGCCGCAAGCTCGCGGCGGCGTACGGCGCGGAGATCGTGCTGACGCCGGGCGCGGCCGGCATGAAGGGCGCGATCGCCAAGGCGGAGGAGCTGCGCGCGGCGACGCCGGGCGCGGTCATCCTGCAGCAGTTCGAGAACCCGAACAACGCGCCCGCGCACTACGAGGCGACGGGCCCGGAGATCTGGGCCGACACGGACGGCGTCGTGGATGCGTTCGTCGGCGGCGTCGGCACCGGCGGCACGGTGACGGGCACGGGCCGCTTCCTGAAGGAGAAGAATCCCGCGCTCAAGCTCTTTGCGGTCGAGCCCGACACGTCGCCCGTCCTCTCGGGCGGCCAGCCCGGCCCCCACAAGATCCAGGGCATCGGCGCGGGCTTCATTCCGAAGGTGCTGGACCTTCAGCTCGTGGACGAGGTGATCCCGGTGAGCGCCGACAACGCGGGCCGGACGGCGCGCGCGGCGGCGGCGCAGGAGGGGCTGCTCGTCGGCATCTCGTCGGGCGCGGCGCTCTACGCGGCGCTGGAGATCGCCAGGCGCGCGGAGTTCGCGGGCAAGACGATCGTCGTGCTCCTCCCCGATACGGGCGAGCGGTATCTGTCAACGTGGCTGTTTGAATGACGCTCCAGCAGCTACGCTACGTCGATGCGGTCGCGACCTGCGGGAGCTTCAGCGAGGCGTCCCGCAGGCTGTTCGTCACCCAGCCGACGATGACCGAATCGATCCACGCGCTCGAGGAGGAGCTGCGCTTCGCCCTCTTCTCGCGCACGAGCCGCGGCGTGACGGTGACGCGCGAGGGCGAAGAGTTCCTCGCCTCGGCGCGGCGGATCCTGAGCGACGTGTCGGCGATCCAGGCGAAGTACACGGGCAGGGGGGTGCGCCTGCCGCAGTTCGCGGTCTCGTGTCAGCACTATGCGTTCGCGGTCGAGGCGTTCATGGCGGTCGTGCGCGCGAACGCATCCGACTCGTATGACTTCACGCTGCGCGAGACGGTGACGAGCGAGATCATCGACGACGTGGCGCGGCGGCGCAGCGAGATCGGCGTCCTGTACCTCTCGAACCGCAACGAACGCGCGCTCCTCAAGATCCTCCGGAAGGAAGATCTCGCGTTCGAGGAGCTCTTCGTCTCCCGTCCGCACGTCTTTCTCGGCAAGAAACATCCGCTCGCGAAGGCGAAGAAGATCAAGCCCGCGCAGCTCGACGCCTACCCGTTCCTCTCGTTCGAGCAGGGCCAGGAGAACGCGCTCTACTTTTCCGAAGAGGTGATGGACGCGATCGAGCGCAAGAAGAACATCCGCGTGCGCGACCGCGCGACGATGACGAACCTCATCCTTGGACTCAACGGCTACACCGTCGCGTCGGGCGCGCTCTCGCGCGAGCTGAACGGGCCCGACGTCGTCGCGGTGCCGCTGGCGCTCGACGAGACGATCCGCGTCGGCCTCATCTACCGCCGGGGCGTGAGCCTCTCGCGCGTCGGCGAGACGTTCGCGCGGGCGATCCGCGCGCAGGTCAAGAAGGCGAGGGGCTAGGAATGGAGTTTCGGATCTTTCGCAAGGAGACGACGGAATCGACGAACCTCGATGCGCGCGCGGGCGTGCACGGCGACGTCTTCACGGCGCGCGAACAGACGGCGGGGCGCGGGCGGCTCGACCACCGCTGGCTCGCCCGTCCGGGCGAGAACCTGACCTTCTCGGCCGTCCTCTCGGTCGCGGATCTGCCGCCTGACGAGGTGATGACGCTGCCGCTCGTCGCCGGGCTCGCCGTGCGGCGCGTGACGGGCGGCGCGGTGAAGTGGCCGAACGACGTGCTCGTGGACAGCCGCAAGATCGCGGGCATCCTCTGCGAGCGCAACGGCGACAACGTCATCTGCGGCATCGGCGTGAACGTCAACCAGACGGTCTTCCCCGCCGAAATCGCCGCGCGCGCGACGTCGCTCCGGCTCGTGCGCGGCGCCGCGCAGGATCTGGATGCGGTGCTCGCGGCGGTGCTCGCGGAACTGGGCGCGCTGTACGAGACGTGGCGCGCGGGCGGCTTCGCGGCGGTGTACGCGGAGCTCGCCGCGCACGATGCGCTCAAGGGCGCGGTCGTCTCGGTCCGCCAGACGGACGGCGATCCGGCGCCGGTGAAGGGGCTCTGCGGCGGCATCCGCGCCGACGGCGCGCTCCTCGTCGCGGGCCGTCCCGTCTACGCCGGCGAGGCCGTCCGCACCGTGCCCGTCTGACGGGTCTTGCAAGTCGAGGCGATTTTTGGCATACTATCCTTGAAACTCAACAAGGAGACAACTCGACATGAATTACGCTGAAGCGGAAAAACTGCTCAAGAGCTGCGGCCAGGAGCACGTTCTCGCCTATTGGAAAAAGCTGAACAAGACCGAACAGGCCGCGCTCCTCCAGCAGATCGCGACGATCGATCCGAAGAACGTCAAGTACTGCCAGAGCGCGCTCGCGAAGGGCGCGGAGGTGCCGGACAGCTCGAAGGGCAGGGCGCCGAAGGTCGCGGTCCTCAAGGGCAGGAAGCTCGCCGAGGCGATCGCCGCGGGCGAGAAGGAGCTGAAGGCCGGCCACGTTGCTGCGCTGCTCGTCGCGGGCGGGCAGGGCTCGCGCCTCGGCTACGACGGGCCGAAGGGCTGCTACTCCATCGGGCCCGTCACGGGCGCGCCGCTCTTCTACTTCCACGCGCGCAAGATTCTCGCGCGCACGATCCGCTACGGCCGCGCGATCCCGTTCTACGTGATGACGAGCGAGGCCAACAACGCGGCGACGGTCAAGTGCTTCGAGGAGAACGACTACTTCGGCCTCAACCCCGACGACGTCTTCTTCTTCACGCAGGGCATGTGGCCGGGCATGGACAAGGACGGCAAGATCATCCTCGACGCGCCGGGCCACGTCTTCATGTCGCCCGACGGCCACGGCGGCCTCATCGCGGCCCTGAAGCGGTCGGGCGCGCTCGACGACATGAAGAAGCGCGGCATCAAGTCGGTCTTCTTCTTCCAGGTCGACAACCCGCTCGTCGAGATCGCGGACCCCGCGTTCATCGGCTACCACGTCCTCAACAAGTCGGAGTATTCGCTCAAGCTCTGCGCCAAGCGCGACCCGAAGGAGAAGGTCGGCATGCCGATGCAGTTCGGTCCGACCTTCCGCATGGTCGAGTACACCGAGATGACGGACGAGCAGTGCAACCGCCGCGGCAAGGACGGCCGGCTTTACTTCCTCTACGGCTCGCCGGCGATCCACGTCTTCGACCGCGCGTTCCTCCAGCGCGAGGCGGGCAAGGCGATGCCGCTGCACCTCGCGTTCAAGAAGATCCCGTACGTCGACGCGAAGGGCCAGGTCGTCAAGCCGACCGAACCGAACGGCTACAAGTTCGAGAAGTTCATCTTCGACATCCTGCCGAACGCCAAGGTCGCCGCGTTTCTCGCGTTCGACCAGAAGGACGAGTTCTCGCCCGTCAAGAACGCCGAGGGCAGCGACAGCCCCGCGACGTGCAAGGCGGACATGCAGGCGAAGTGGAAGAGGTGGCTCGCGGAGGCGGGCGTCGAGGTGAAGGGCGACCTGCCCATCGAAATCGACCCGGCCTACGCGGTGGATGCCGCCGACCTCCGGCGCTGGGGCCTCTGCCTCGGCGCGGACTGAACCGGCCGCCGCGTAAATATTTTCATTTGCCCCCTTGCGCGCAGGCGGCCGATGTGATATACTACGCGGCAATTTCAATACCCCTGCTCGGGTGGTGAAATTGGCAGACACGCATGCTTGAGGTGCATGTGGAGAGATCCTTGCGGGTTCGAGTCCCGCCCCGAGCACCAAAAAGACGACCGCCGAAAGGCGGTTTCTTTTTTGTCTCACAGTGGGACAGGCTGTCGCAGCGGCGGCGGCTTTTCGGATGGCACGGAAGTTGCTAAAGACGGGTGCGGCCGCCGCAAGCGGCTGCAAAGGAGATGTCAACATGAATGCAACCTACGAACCGCCGGAAGACAACGAGAAATGCCTGGAGAAGTACGGCACCGACCTGACCGCGCTCGCGAAGAGCGGCAAGCTCGATCCCGTGATCGGACGTGACACCGAAATCCGCGACGTCATCCGCATCCTTTCGCGCAAGACGAAGAACAACCCCGTGCTCATCGGCGAGCCGGGCGTCGGCAAGACGGCCATCGTCGAAGGGCTCGCGCAGCGCATCAACCGCGGCGACGTGCCCGAGGGCCTGAAGGACCGCCAGGTCTTCTCGCTCGACATGACGGCGCTGATGGCGGGCGCGATGTACCGCGGCCAGTTCGAGGAACGGCTGAAGGCCGTCCTGAAGAAGATCAAGGAGTCGGACGGCAAGATCATCCTCTTCATCGACGAGATCCACACCATCGTCGGCGCGGGGAAGACGGAAGGCTCGTCGGACGCGGGCAACATGCTCAAGCCGCTCTTGGCGCGCGGCGAGCTGCACTGCGTCGGCGCGACGACGCTCGACGAGTACCGCAAGTACATGGAGAAGGACGCGGCGCTTGAGCGGCGCTTCCAGCCCGTGATGGTCGATCCGCCGAGCGAGGAGGACGCCGTCTCGATCCTGCGCGGCCTCAAGGAGCGCTTCGAGAAGTACCACAACGTCCACATCCGCGACGAGGCGCTCGTGAGCGCGGTGGCGCTGTCGAGCCGCTACATCCAGGACCGCTTCCTGCCCGACAAGGCGATCGACCTGCTCGACGAGGCGTGCGCGCGCATCCGCACCGAGATGGATTCGATGCCGCAGGAGCTTGACGAGATTTCGCGCCACGTGCGGCGGCTGGAGATCGAGGAGATCGCGCTCAAGAAGGAGAAGGACGACGCCTCCAAGAAGCGCCTCGCGGAACTTCAGGAGGAGCTGAAGTCGCTCAAGGCGAAGGCGGAGACGATGACCGCCCAGTGGAAGAAGGAAAAGGCCGCGCTGGAGGAGGTGCGGCAGATCCGCACGCTCCTGCAGGAGAAGAAGACGCAGTATGAAAACGCCCTTGCGAACGGTGACAATGCCACCGCGTCCCGCCTCAAGTACGGCGAGATTCCCGCGCTCGAAAAGCGGCTCAAGGCCCATGAGGACGATAAGGCCCATGCGGCGGCCGCGTCCCTGCTGAGCGAGGAGGTGACGGCGGACGAGATCGCCGAGGTCGTCTCGCGCTGGTCGGGGATTCCCGTCACGAAGCTCGTCGAAGGCGAGCGCGAGAAGCTGATGCGTCTCGGCGCGACCCTGCACGAGCGCGTCATCGGCCAGGACCGGGCGGTGGAGGCCGTCGCCGACGCCGTGCTGCGCTCGCGCGCCGGCATCAAGCTGCGCAACCGCCCCGTCGGCGCGTTCCTCTTCCTCGGCCCCACGGGCGTCGGCAAGACGGAGCTCGCCAAGGCGCTCGCGCAGGAGCTCTTCGACGACGAGAACGCGATGGTGCGCCTCGACATGTCGGAGTACATGGAGAAGTTCGCCGTCTCGCGGCTCGTCGGCGCGCCGCCCGGCTACGTCGGCTTCGAGGACGGCGGGCAGCTCACGGAGGCCGTCCGGCGCAAGCAGTTCTCGGTGGTGCTCCTCGACGAGATCGAAAAGGCGCACCCGGACGTCTTCAACCTGCTCCTGCAGGTGCTCGACGACGGGCGGCTCACCGACAGCCACGGCCGCACGGTCAGCTTCAAGAACACCGTCATCATCATGACGTCGAACGCGCCGAAGGACCAGCTCAAGACGATCTTCCGGCCCGAGTTCCTGAACCGGCTCGACGAGATCCTCGAGTTCGATCCGCTGAGCGAAGACCAGATCCGCGAGATCGTGCGGCTCCAGCTGAAGGACCTGACGCGGCGGCTCGCCGACCAGAACCTGACGCTGGTGGTGGACGACGCGGCGGTGGCGGTGCTCGCGAAGGACGGGTACGATCCCGCCTACGGCGCGCGGCCTGTCAAGCGGGCGATCCAGCGCGCGCTGGAGAACCCGATCGCGAAGGGCATCGTCGCGGGCAAATACCCGCCGGGCGCGACCATCCGCGTGACGGCCGAGAACGGCGCGCTGGTTTTCTAGGAGTCTAGGCGTCTAGTATTCTAGGCGTCTAGAATACTAGAATCCTAGAATATGATATACTATCTTCATGCTCAGTGAACATGAAGCGCAGGCGCGGATGGCGGAACTCGTTGCGGCGATCAACCGCAACGACCGCCTTTATTATGTCGAAGCGCGGCCGGTCATCGCCGACGCGGACTACGACCGGATGTACGAGGAGCTGATCCGGCTCGAACACGATTTTCCGCAGTTCAAGGACCCGAACTCGCCGACGCTGCGCGTGAGCGGCGAACCGCTCGCGGGCTTCGCGCCGGTGCGCCACGACCCGCCCATGAAGTCGCTCGACAAGTGCTACGAGAAGGGCGAGCTCGTCGCGTTCGACGCGTTCCTGCGCAAGGAGCTGCCGGACGGCGGCTGGCACTACGTCGTCGAGCCGAAGGTGGACGGCGTGTCGATCTCGCTCCTCTACGAGGACCGGCGGCTCGTGCGCGCGGCGACGCGCGGCAACGGCGAGGTGGGCGACGACGTGACGCAGAACGTGCGCACGATCCGCTCGATTCCAAAGGCGCTCCCCGCCGACGCGCCCGACCGGCTGGAGGTGCGCGGCGAAGTGTACATGACGCGCGACGGCTTCGTGAAGCTGAACGCGGAGCTTGACGAGGCGGGCCGTGAGACGTTCATGAATCCGCGCAACGCCTGCGCGGGCAGCCTCAAGCAGCTTGACCCGAAGGTGGTCGCGCAGCGGCCCCTGGACGCCGTCATCTACAACGCGGGCGGCGTCGGCTGCGACGGCTTCGCGTCGCACACCGAGCTGATCGCGGCGTTTCGGCGCTGGGGCTTCCCGGTCGCGCCGTGGAGCCGCGTCGCGGCGACGATGGACGAGGCGATCGCCGCCATCGACGAACTCGGCGCGAACCGTCACGGCTTCCGCTTCGAGATCGACGGCGCGGTGCTCAAGATCAACGAGCGCGCGTTCTACGGCGCGCTGGGCGCGACGGCCCATTCGCCGCGCTGGGCGCGCGCCTACAAGTACGCGCCCGAACGCGCGGAGACGGTCGTGCGCGGCATCACGGTGCAGGTGGGCCGCACGGGCGTCCTGACGCCGGTTGCGGAACTGGAGCCGGTGGAGCTCGCCGGCAGCGTGATCGCGCGCGCGACGCTCCACAACGCCGACCAGATCGCCGCGCAGGACATCCGCGTCGGCGACCACGTCTGGCTCGTCAAGGCGGGCGACGTGATCCCGGCCATCGACGGCGTGCTGACGGAGAAGCGCGATCTCTTCGTCGTGCCGTTCGTCTTCCCGACGGCGTGCCCCGTCTGCGGCGGCGCGGTTGCGCGCGCGGCGGGCGAGGTGGCCGTGCGGTGCGTCAATCCGGCGTGCCCCGCGCAGCTCCAGCGGCGGCTGGAGCACTTCTGCTCGCGCAACGCGCTCGACATCAGGTCGCTCGGCGGACGGCTCGCGGATCTGCTCGTCGAAAAGAAGCTCGTCGCCGATCCGCTCGACCTCTTCACGCTCGACTACGCGGCGCTCGCGGAGCTGGACGTCGGCGAGGCGGGCGCGCCGCGCAAGTTCGGCAAGAACGCGGCGAACATGCGCGACGCGGTGGAGGCGGCGCGGACGGCGAGCCTCGAACGGTGGCTCTTCGCGATCGGCATCCCGAACGTCGGCGTCACCGTCGCCAAGGACATCGCGGCCGAACACGAGAAGCTGAGCGACCTCCCGGCGAGCGCCGTGCTGCGTCACGTCGTCGCGAACGACGCGAAGAAGGGCAAGGAGCGCGAAATCCTGCCCATCAAGGTCGAGGCGGCGAAAGCGGTGCTCGCGTTTTTCGACAGCCCCTACGGGCAGACCTTCCGCGCGCGGCTGGCGGCGCTCGGGATCGATCCGCGCCGCGCGGCGCGGACGGTCCGGACGGACGGCCCGCTCGCCGGCGTCGGCTGCGTGCTGACGGGTACGCTCTCGCGGCCGCGCGGCGAGTACGCGAAGCGCATCGAGGCGGCGGGCGGCATCGTGCAGTCGGCGGTTACGTCGAAGACGCGCTACCTGATCGCGGGCGCGAACGTCGGCGCGACGAAGACGGCGAAGGCGCGTGCGCTCGGCACCGAGGTGATCGACGAAGCGCGCCTCCTGGAGCTGCTGGGCTGAACGGGCGGGGACGGCCGCGCGCGCTTCCCCTGAAAGTGGGAGTGGGAAGCGGCGCGGAAGTTTGCTATAATTTCCGCATGACAACGACAGCAGCACGCATGGGGGCGGCCCTGTTGGCCGCGTTCGTGTCGTTTGCGGCGGCGGCCGCGGACGACCTCTCGGTGACGGGCGTCGTCACGTTCCAGCGCGGCGGGGACGGCTATTTCTTTCTCGCAACGCCCTCGGATACCGTCTGGCGCGTCCAGCGCGAGGCGAACCGGCCGCCCGTGAAGCGCGGCGACCGCGTGACCGTGCACGGCGCGCGCGTGACCGGCATCCCGACGCCGCGTCTGCGGGCGGATGACGTGGCGGTCGTCGGCGACGGCGCGGCGGATCTGCCGCCGCCGGAACGTGTGGCCCTCGCGGATCTGGTCGCCGACCCGCTGGCCGACGCGGGTGCCGTCGACCGCTACGGGCGCGATGTCACGGTCGACGGCGTCGTGCGCGACGTCAACCGCCGCCGGACGTTCATGCAGCTCGTCGTCGGCGCCGGCGAGGCGAGCGTCCAGTGCGTCGTGCCGTTCCTGCTGGACCGCCCGACGCCGCCCGACCTGAAGCTCGGCGCGCACGTGCGGGTGACGGGCCTCTACGTCTATTCCAACGTCCAGGATGCTGCGACGGGCCGCTGGTCGATGGAGCTGCCGTCCGTGCTGACGCGCACGGAAGACGACCTCGTCATCGTTTCGCGCGCGCCGTTCTGGACGCCGGCGCGCTTCTGGCTGCTGATCGGCGGCATCCTCGTCGCCGCCGCGCTGCTCGTCTTCTGGGTGCGCTCGCGCGAACGCGCGCAGGCCGACGCCGTGCGCCGCGAACGCCTGCGGCTGTCGCACGATCTCCATGACGGTCTCCAGCAGCTTCTGGCCGGGACGATGTTCCGCCTGGAGGCCGCGATGAATTTCCTGCCGGACGGCGCGGACGCGGCGCGCGAGCAGATGGAGCGCGCCTGCGATTCGCTCTACCACACGCAGACGGGCCTGCGCGCGGCGCTCTGGTCGATGACGGAGGAGAGCGAGGGCCCGCGCAACCTCTCGGGGCTCGTTCGGTACGCGGCGAGCCGCCTCGCGCACTGGGACGGCGTCGTCGACATCTCGTTCCGCGGCGAGGAGCGCCACGTGTCGCGCGCGATCTCGGGCGAGCTGCTGATGGTGCTGCAGGAGGCGGTCGGCAACGCGCTCCGCCACGGCGGCGCGACGAAGGTCCGGGTGAAGTTCGCGTTCCGCAGGGACTGCCTCACGGTCACCGTGCGCGACGACGGCTGCGGGTTCGACGTCGCGGCGGTCGACGACGGCGCGGGGCATCTCGGCATCCGCAGCATGCGCGAACGCGCCGCGCGGCTCGGCGGGACGATGCGGATCATGAGCGAGATCGGCCACGGCGTGCTGATTTCCGTCAAACTGCCTTATGGAGGAGCGAAATGATCACCGTGATGATTGTCGACGACCATCCCGTCGTCCGTGACGGGCTGGAAGTGCTGCTCGCGAGCGAGAAGGAGTTCAAGATCCACGCGACGGCGGCGACGGCGGCGGAGGCGCTGGCCCTCTGCGAGAAGAAGGGCGCGCCGGATGTCCTCGTCAGCGACATCCGCATGCCCGAGATGACGGGGCTCGAGCTCCTGCCGCGCGTGCGCAGGCGCTATCCGCAGACGCGCGTCCTGCTGCTGGCGGGCATGCCGCTCAAGTCCGAGGAGGAGGAGGCGCGCGCGGGCGGCGCGGCCGGCTACCTGCCGAAGAGCGCCAAGCGCGGCGTGCTGGCCGCGGCCATCCGGCGTGTCGCGGCCGAACCGGACGTTTTCGTCGAAGAGGGCTACGTGCAGCCGAAGACGCGGCTGTCCGGGCGCGAGTCCGAGATTCTCAGGTACATGGCGCTCGGCAAGACGCGCGAGGAGATCGCCGTGATCCTGGGCATCAGCTTCGAGACGGTGCGCACGCACACCAAGAACCTGTTTGCGAAGCTCGATGCCGTCAATTCGGCCGCCGCCGTGAGCCGCGCCTACGAGCTGGGGCTGTTGCGGGCATAGGGGCGAGTTGAGAGTGGAGAATGGAGAGTTGAGAGTTGAGAGTTTAAAAAAAAAAAGAGAAGGGGAAGAATATGAAAAAGGTGGGGATGTTGCTGGTGGCGGCGGGCCTGTGCGCGCTTGATTGCAGCGCGTACAATGATGCGCTTAACGCCGTCTACCAATGGAGCGTCGAGGTGCCGCGCCTCGCG
>Ga0256405_10009390_pt1 | contig 13407 bp, 7 predicted proteins | sample RumenRJG_02DNA_FD_189096 | JGI IMG/M metagenome (GOLD analysis project Ga0256405, IMG submission 189096) | Bovine rumen microbial communities from Lethbridge, Alberta, Canada - RJG_02 | ecosystem: Host-associated > Mammals > Digestive system > Stomach > Rumen | place: Canada: Alberta | collected...
TGATCAAGTCAGCGAAGAAGATATGTTAGATGCATTAATGTTTGGTCACGAAGCCATTAAGAAATTATGTGTCTGGCAAGAAAAGATTATTAAAGAAATCGGTAAACCAAAAAGACACATCGACTTATATGTCTGTGATCCAGTCATTGAAAAAGATGTTACCGAAAGAGCAGAAGCTCGCTTAGTCAAAGCTATCTCTATCTTTGATAAACTCGAAAGACAAGACGCAATCGATGCGATTGAAAACGAGATTATCGATGATTACGATACAAGAAAATATGAAGATGAGAAAACTCATCAAAAGACCTTGTCAATGGTCAAAGAAACTCTTGAAAAATTAGTCGCTAAAGAAGTTAGAAGATTAATTACTGATGAGAAGATTAGACCAGATGGTCGTAAAGTTGACGAAATCCGTCCATTAGACGCACAAGTCGACTTATTACCAAGAACTCATGGTTCTGCGATGTTCACTCGTGGTCAAACACAAGTCATCTCAGTTACTACATTAGGTGCTAAGAGTGATGAACAAATCATCGATAACTTAACCGATGAAGAAACACGTCACTGGATGCATCATTATAACTTCCCACCATATTCTGTTGGTGAAGTTGGAAGAATGGGTTCTCCAGGAAGAAGAGAAATCGGCCATGGTGCATTAGGCGAAAGAGCGTTATCTTACGTCATCCCAAGCGCTGAAGAATTCCCATACACAATTAGAACTGTTGCTGAAGTTGTTGAATCTAATGGTTCTTCTTCACAAGCTTCTATCTGTGCTTCCTGTATGTCCTTAATGGCTGCTGGTGTCCCAATTAAAGGTATCGTCAGTGGTATCGCTATGGGCTTAATCAGCTCTGGACCATTAGATGGCAAACACCCATACACAATCCTTACTGATATCCAAGGCTTAGAAGATCACTTCGGTGATATGGACTTCAAAGTTGCAGGTACTGAACACGGTATTACTGCTCTTCAAATGGATATCAAAATCAAAGGTGTCACTAAAGAAGTTCTTCGTGAAGCTTTAGCACAAGCTCATGAAGCAAGAGCCAAGATTCGTGAAGTCATGAAGAAAGCGATTGCTGAACCACGTCCAGATGTCGGTAAGTACGCTCCTAAGATGGATACATTCTTCATCGATGTCGATAAGATTAGAGATGTTATCGGTACTGGTGGCAAAGTCATCAATGAAATCATTGCTCAATGCGACAATGTGAAGATTGATATCGAAGACAACGGACAAGTCACTCTCTATCATATGGATAGAGAAGTCATCAATAAGGCTAAACAAATCATCCTTGATATTGTTAGAGAAGCCAAAGTCGGTGAAGACTTCGAAGGTAAAGTCACTAGAGTTGAAGACTATGGTGCATTCGTCCACTTATTTGGTAATGTTGAAGGCTTATGTCACGTCTCTCGCTTAGGCTGGGGATATGTCTCAAAAGCAAGCGATGTTGTTAAAGTTGGAGATACATTAAAGGTTCGTGTTATTGAAATCGATGACCACGGAAAAGTCAAGGTCTCTGCCAAAGAATTCATGGAAAAACCAGCTGAAGAAGAAGGCAGAAAACTTGGTGAAGGTAGAAAACTCGAACACAATACCAAACCAGATAAATCCATCAAAGGTCCACGTAAGTTTAGAAAATAAAACTTAAGTCGGATACATAACAAAACAAATAAACTCTCGAATTTCGGGAGTTTTATTTATATAATAAAAACGTATATGTTAGACGTAGTAATTATTGGTGCAGGCGTTTCTGGCGCTTTTATTGCTCGAAAGTTAGCACGTTACGAACTGAAGATTGCTCTTTTTGAAAGGGAAACAGATGTTGGCAATGTCACAAGTAACGCGAATAGTGCTATCGTTCATAGCGGTTACGATCCTGTCCCACACACCCTAAAAGCGCTTTTAAACGTTCGTGGAAATGCGATGTTTGATACTATCGCTGACGAACTTGATGTTCATTTTAATCGTTGCGGTTCTTTAACTGTTGCTGTAAGTGATGAACAAATGTCCATGCTTAATGACTTAGTTAAAAGAAGTGAAGAAAATGGAGTTCCAGTGAAATTACTTACTGCTGAAGAAGTAATCAAGATGGAACCTCATATTAATAAAGAAGTGAAAGGTGCTTTATTAGCTCCAACAGCAGGAGTTATTGATCCTTTCAATTTAGTTGTTCACTGTGTTGAAAACGCGGTTGATAATGGAGTAGAACTCCATCTTTCCGAACCAGTTATCGATATTAAAGATAATGGTGATTATTTCGTTATTAAAACTAATAAGGGCGAATATCAATCTAAAGTTGTTATTAATGCGGCTGGTTTATATAGCGATAAGATTGCTTCAATGATTGAAGATATCGATTGGAAACTTATTCCAAGAAAAGGTGAATACTTTGTCTTAGACCATTATGATGTCGGACTTGTTAATCACACGATATTCCCACTCCCAAGTGCGAAAGGCAAAGGCGTACTTGTCTCAATGACAAGTAGTAACAACTATATTGTCGGTCCAAGTAGTGAACCAATTGACGATGTAGAAGATTTTGCCACTGATAGCTATACATTAGGTGAAATTAGAAGACAAGCTACTGAACTAGTTCCTGATATTCCATTTAATCAAGTTATTAGAGTGTTCTCTGGCATTAGACCAACTCCAACAACACATGATTTCATTATTCAACCTGCTAAATCTAACAAGAGATTTATTAATGTTGCGGGTATAGAATCTCCTGGACTAGTTTCTTCTCCAGCCATCGCTGAATACGTCTTTGAAAACTATGTATCTAAATTATTTGATTTAGTGGAGAAGAAAAACTTCAATCCACGTGTTAAAAAATATCATCGTTTAAACGATATGACTCTCGAAGAGAGAAATGCGATGATTAAAGAAAACCCAGAATATGGAAAAATCATCTGTAACTGTGAAACAGTTTCTTTAGGTGAAATTAAAGAACTTTTTACTAGAAGTGTTCCACCTACCACAGTTAAAGGCGTAAAAAGAAGATGCAGAGCAGGTTTTGGCAAATGCCAAGGTGGATTCTGTTCTCCTTTAGTGACTTTAATCTTGGCTAAACATTATGGCGTATCCCCACTTGATATCAAATGGGATAAAGAAGCCTCTAATATCCTTAAGGAAGAGGTGAAAAAGATATGATTAAACGTGATTTAGTAATTATTGGTGGTGGATCCGCTGGTATGGCGGCCGCTATCGAAGCAAAGAAAAATGGTATCGATGATATCCTTATCCTTGAAAAAGATGGCGTTCTTGGTGGCATTTTAAATCAATGCATCCATAACGGATTTGGCTTAACTGAATTCAAAGAAGAATTAACTGGTCCAGAATATTTATCTAGATTCGCTAACCAAGTTAAAGAATTAGGAATCGAATATAAATTAGACACTCTTGTTTTAGATGTAACTGAAAACAAAATCGTTACTTATAGTAATGAAAAAGATGGAGTTGTTCTAGTTGAGGCTAAAGCAATTGTTTTTGCTACTGGATGTTATGAAAGAGGACCAGGTGCCATTCAAATGGCAGGAGATAGATGTAGTGGCATCATCACTGCAGGCACTGCTCAAAAATATTTAAATATCCACGGATATCTCGTCGGTAAGAGAATTGTCATTCTTGGAAGTGGAGATATCGGACTTATCATGGCAAGAAGAATGACTCTTGAAGGCGCTAAAGTTTTATGTGTCTCTGAGATCATGCCTTACTCAAACGGCTTAAATAGAAATATTGCTCAATGTTTAAATGACTATGATATTCCTCTATATTTATCCCGTTCAGTTTTAAGAGTAGAAGGTCGTAGTGGTAGGGTAGAAAAAGTTATCTTGGCAGCAGTTGACGATAAGATGAAATTTATCCCAGGAACTGAGATGGAATTTGAATGTGATACGCTCCTACTTTCTGTAGGATTAATTCCTTATGTTAGCTTACTCGATAAGTTGCACGCTGATATGTCTACTACTAGAGGAGCTAAAGTTAACGATCAACTTATGACTTCTATTCCAGGAGTCTTTGCTTGTGGTAACTGCTTACATGTTCACGACGTTGTCGACTTCGTTACTGATGAAGGAAGAGACGCTGGACGTGGTGCTGCTAACTACATTAAAGGCTTAACCGAAAAGAAAAAACATATTACTGTTAAACCAGGTAATGGCGTTTCTTATGTCATTCCTCAATTTATTGAGACTGACTTAAATAATGACATCACCTTTAAATTTAGAGTTCGTAAGCCAATCAAAAATGTCTTTGTGAATTTCAAAAGCGGAGACACTCTTATTCAAAAAGTTGTTAAACCAGTTCTCATCCCAAGTGAAATGGTGATGATTAAGATTAATAAAGACAAGATTGCTAACTTACCAGTAGAAGAAATCGAAGTCTCTTTGGAGGAAAGATAAATGAAAGAATTAACTTGTATCGTTTGCCCTAGAGGTTGTAGATTGACAATCGATGATGACCTTAATGTTACTGGAAATTCATGTCCTCGTGGCGCTCAATATGCTAAAGACGAAATGACCAATCCGAAAAGAATGATTACTTCGTTTGTGAGGGTTAAAAATAGAGAGGACTGTGTCGTCTCTGTTAAGACTAGTACCTCAATCCCAAAAGGAATGATTTTCCAAGTTATGGAAGAAATAAATAAAGTTGGAGTTGATGCTCCAACTCATATTGGTGATATCGCGATCAGCAATGTTTTAGGCACAGGTGCTGATATAGTGATTACTAAAAACATAAAATAATTGTTTTTAACGAAATAGATATTTGCTAAAATAGGACACAGTTGAAAAGACATAGTCAATTTTCACTATAGAAAAGGAGTAAAAATGTCAGAAAAAATTAAAGTTTTCGCCTTGGGTGGTTTGGATGAAGATGGTAGAGACTGTTATATCATCGAAATCAATGAAGATATTTTCGTCATAGACGCTGGTATCTCTTTACCTGATAAGACTATTCCTGGTGTTGATTGCTTACTTCCTAACTTCGACTATCTCATTAAAAACAAAGACCGTATTAGAGCTTATATTATGACTCATGGTCATGATGAAAGCATCGGTGCGATTAGACATTTCTATAAATACGCTCCAGCCCCAGTTTATTGTTCTCATACAACAATGACAATTATGGAAGGCCAATTAGCGATTTACGATCAACAAAAACTCAAATACGATTTTAGAATCGTAAAACCAAGTGATGATGTAAACATCGCTGGCCATAGAGTGAGATTTTTCCAAACATGTCATAACGCCGCTAACTCATCCGGTGTTGCTATTTCTACTTCTCAAGGAAATATCATTTTCACTGGTGACTACATCATTAGCTTTGCTACTGAAGAAACTAACTATCAATTTGACTTAGCCGCTGCTAGTGAGCTCGCTAAAGAGCCTACCTTATTATTAATGGCAGAAAGTAAGAGCGCTGATAAAAATGGTTATTGTTCACCAAAGCATCGTATTAACGACTTAGTTGAAAAATACTTCAAACTCAATAAGCGTATTTTCATCACATGTTATTGGCAAAACATGTATCGTATTAGAGAAATTATCCGTCTTGTGAAGAAATATCATAAGAAGATTTATTGTTACGACAATTACACTCAAATCATCATGAAGCAAATTGTTGCCGCGACAAAAACCGGTTCTCTAGATGACAGTGATTTTATCGGTAAAGAAGACCTTCTTAGAACTAGAAAAAACGACTTAGTCGTTTTGCTTGTCGGAGAGAATGATGATTTATTTAGAGAGATTGCCTCTTTAGCAAAAGGCACTAACGCTGATAAGCGTATCGCTTTAGAAAAAGATGATATCTTCATGGATGTGGCTGTTCCTCGTCCAAGTTTTGAAACAATCGCTACTAGATCAATGGATTTAGTCTATCGTTCTGGATGTGAGGTAGTGTGGCTCAAAGGAAAAGATGTCAACGCTATGCACGCTAAAGAAGACGATATTCGATTCATTTTGAACTTATTTAAGCCAAAATATTACTTCCCAGTAAGAGGGCATTACACCAAGATTATGGAAAATGCTAAACTTGCAGTTTCCTTGGGAATTGGATTAAACCATATGAACGTCTTCGTTCTTGATAATGGTATGCAAATTATTTTTGAAGAAAATAAAAGACCAATTCTTCTTCCTGCTGAAGTAACTGGAGTCGATATCTCTCCAATCCTAGTTGATGGTAAGGGAGTTACTAAACTTAACACCGATTTAATTGAAGCTCGTCAAAAGATGGGCGTCGATGGAGCGGTTGTTATTGCTTCTACTGTTTCACTAAGTCAAAAGAGGATTATCGCTGGTCCAGATTGCCAAATGAGAGGATTTGTCTTTGTAAAAGAAGCAGAGCCACTTCTTAAATCAATTACTCAGATTTATAACGAAGAAATTATGGCGGCCCTTAATAAAGGACAGGACCTAGAGTTAACTAAAAACACCATTAAGGATCGTGTGAGATGGTTTATTAGAAGAGAAAACGGAAGAGAGCCACTCATCGAACCGATTATTCTTGTTGAAGATTAAAGCACATTAATTTGTGCTTTTTTTCTTCATTTCCTTTTCGCGTATGCGTATAATAAACGTATGGCAGAGAAAAAAGAGTTTAGACCAATAGATCCAAGAGTTGAGAACATCATCAAGGGTCTTTTTGTTGTTTTGCTCGGTGTAGTCGTAATAATTAACATTGGTTATGTCGGCCGCACTTTAGCGTTCCCATTTATTTATTTCTTTGGGGCAACCATGTATCCTCTTCTCGGATTCATGATTTTTACTGGTCTATATCGCATTATCAAAAAGAAAAGATTCCAATTTAACGGATTCTTAAAATACGTTGGAGTGGTGCTTTTAGCTATTGCTTTAACAATTATCATTACCTTTATCACCGTTAAATCTCAAGGAATGAATTTTGCCACGATTAAATTATCTGAATTATTAGATAGTTTTAACGGTCAACTTGGTTCATATTATGACCAAAAAACTCTTATCAACATGTTTGATGGTTCAAATCTATATGCATGTGGATTAATCGGTATTCTTGTTGGTGGACTTATTCAAAACGACGCAATTATCATCTTCCTTGGTGTCGTTATTTTCCTTTTAGGAGTTTTAGCGGTTCTTTATAAGATACTCCTTTCTCTAAAAGGAGAAAAGAAGAGTAAGGCTCAAAGAAAGAGTGAAAAAGAAGCCGCTAAACGTGAAATCATCGAAAGACAAAGAGAAGAAAATAACCCAGTTATTAGTACTGAAGAAGCTCATGTCTATCAAGATCCAATTAGCAATCATAAGACTGATATCTCTAAAAACAATTATGGACAAGAATTAGAACCTGCAAATATCGAGGTTGGTTTTGAAAGTGACCAAACTCCATTTATAAATGAAAATAGTGGTTTTTCTCAAGTTGGTTCATCTTTAGATGAAATCTATGGAAGAAAAGTCCAAATTAACGAACAAAATAATGAATACACAGAATTTACCCCGTTAGTGTTTAATAATGAAGGTAATCCATTCTCTAGATTCCAACAAGTTAAACCTCAACCACAACCTCAAGCGGTAGAAGAGACGCCTGTTGTTGAAGAAACTCCAGTTATTGAAGAGGCGGAAGAAGTCAATTTAATTGATTCTAGACCAACTCCTGAAGTTCCACCTGTTCAAGAAGAAAAGACTATTGATGAATCTTTAGTCAAAATGCAACCACACTTTGTAGAAGCAGTTGAAGTTCCTAATGAATCTACGATTCAAGCTACTCCAACTCCAGTTGTGGAAACTCCTCAAGAAGTTAAACGTCCAAAGATTGTCTGGATTCCACCTTCAACGGATTTGCTTATGGTTTATGAGACTGAAGAAGCTCGTGAAATTAACGAGAAAGTCGCTAACGAAAGAGTGGAAGCACTTAATTCAATTCTTTCTGACTTTAGAACTGGTGCTCGTGTATCTGGCTATACAATTGGTCCATCCATCACTAGATTTAATGTTGAATATGAATCAAACGTTTCCTCTAAAAACGTTGAGAAATATGTCCAAGATATCTCTCGTCGATTAGGCGGAGTTGCTGCTAGATTTGCTGCAGTTGTTCCTGGAGAATCATATTCTGGATTTGAAGTTCCTAACGCAACGATTACAACCGTTGGTTTTAAAGATACATTTAACGCTCTTCCTGATGTTAAGAAACATCCTCTAGCAGTAGCGTTTGGTAAAGATATTTCTGGTAATGTCATCTACGCAGATTTTGATGAATTCCCACACTTATTAGTTGCTGGTACCACTGGAAGTGGTAAATCCATTTATGTCCACTCCATTATTTCTACTTTAATCATGAGAGTTTCTCCTGATTATTTAAGAATTGTCTTAGTGGATCCTAAACGTGTTGAAATGACAAAATATCGTGACATGCCTCACTTATTATGCCCAATCATTACCGAAGCTGAAAAAGCTAAAGTTTGTTTACAAAAATTATGTGATGAAATGAATAGACGTTATGAACTTTTCTCTCAAAATGGAGAAGTTAGTAACATCAAAGACTATAACAAATTCGCCAAAGAGACTGGAATTGATCCTCTTCCATATATCATCGTTTTTATCGATGAATATGCAGACTTAGTCGATTCTTGTAAAGAAATCTCTCAACCAGTTGTTTCTATCGCTCAAAAAGCTAGAGCAGCAGGTATCCATCTTTGTATAGCTACCCAAAGACCATCCACTAACATCATTACCGGTGTTATTAAAGGCAACATTCCAACTCACGTCGCTTTAATGACTAGTAGCTATACTGATTCAATTATCATTATTGGTGAAGCAGGAGCAGAAACCCTTTTAGGTAAAGGCGATATGCTTGTTCAATCACCTCTAGTTTCTCGAGTTGGCGTTACTCGTTTACAAGGATGTTATATTCAAAACAAAGAGATTGTTCACGTAGTGAATTATTTAAAAGAACACTACGAAACATATTACGATCCAAACTTCTTAGATTTAGTGGATCATTCTAAAGAACCAGCCCAACCTGTTTTAGCACCAGGTGAAGTTGAAAAAGAAAGTTCTCAAGAAGAAGAAAACAAATATCAATCAATCAAAGAATGGGTCATGACACAAGAATTCGTTTCTATGAGTAAGATTCAAAGAGAGTGTTCGGTTGGTTTTAACCGCGCTGGAAGATTCTTCTCTAGATTACAAAAAGAAGGAGTTGTTTCGACAACTCAAGATGGTAGTTCTAAAGGATGCCGTGTTCTTGTTCATGATGACTATGACACTGGTGACACGATGGTTACTAGTGACGAATTAATCGGATAAAAATGGAAAATCAATTAGTAGGCGCTCTATTATTAGAGAACAATCAAATAGAAGTTAACTATGTGAGTGAAGACATAAATTCAGTCTCCTTCTCTTTAACTTCAGATGGAATAAACCAAAATATTCATTTAGTCGATATTATTAGCACTAACGAAGTTCATAAAATTATTTTCGCAAGCGAAAATCCTATTGAACTTGGTCATATTTATCGCATCAAAACCAGTGAGGAAGAAGAGACTATTTTAAGGCTCGACCGCTATGTCGCTAGTAAGGAATTTGATGAGTTATATTTTTATGATGGTGAGTTAGGTTTAGATTATCAAAAAGATGAATCAACTTTTAGACTTTGGTCTCCAACAAGTGAAAAGGCCTTTTTGAAATTAGAAAAAGGAGACAATAACTTTGTTATGCTCCCAATGAAAAGAAAAGAAAAAGGTGTTTTTACTATTACCGTTAAGGGAGACTTATTTAACAAAAAATATAACTACGTGATTGTTCAAAATAACATCCAAAAAGAAATCACTGATCCATATGGATACGCAGTTGATGCAAATTCTGAACATTCGGTTGTTATTGATATCAACGATATCAAAAATATGGGAACAGTCACACCAACTAACGAGATTAAAAATCAAAGTAGTGCGGTAATTTATGAACTTCATATTCGTGATTTTACAGAAGGAGATAAATCAATCTCTAATTCTGGAACCTATTTAGCGGTTTTACAAAAAATCGATTATCTTAAGCGACTTGGTATTACCCATGTCCAACTTTTACCAGTCATTGATTATGATGGAGTAGATGATTACGATAAGTCTTTATATAACTGGGGTTATAATCCAATTTCCTTCTTCGCTTTAGAAGGAAGCTATTCTCAATATCCAGAAGATGGATTAGCGAGATTAATTGAATTCAAGACCTTAGTTAATGAACTCCATAAGAATAACATTAGAGTAGTGTTAGATGTTGTTTATAATCATTTATATGATTATATTACAAACAACTTCCAAAAGAATGTTCCTTATTACTTCTTTAGAAGAGCTGGAAAAAGAATGGCAAATGCTTCTGGATGTGGTAACGATGTTGCTAGTGAGAGAAAGATGGTTCGAAGAATCATCTGTGACTCAATTAGATATTTCTTAGAAGTATTTGATGTTGATGGCTTTAGATTTGATTTATTAGGCTTAATCGATATTGAAACAAGTAAAGAAATTGTCAAGATTAGAGACAAGATTAAAAAAGACGCTTTGCTATATGGCGAAGGCTGGAATATGGGAGCGGAACTTAAAGCAGAGCAAAAGACTTCAAGCGATAACGCTCACTTAATTCCAGAAATGGGATTCTTTAACGATAAATTTAGAGACGTCATTAAAGGCTCAACTTTTGATCATTATTCCCCAGGTTTCATCTTAGGTAATAGAAATAACCATTTTGAAATCGAAGATGTCTTATTTGGCTCAATGTTCTCACATCGATATGACTCAATTAATCAATCGATTAATTATGTCGAATGCCATGACAATCAAACTTTGTTTGATAAATTCTCATATTTTGATGAATCAGTCGACGCGAATTTAAAGCGTGTCACCTTAGCGAATATCGTCACAGTTTTATCTTTAGGCGTTCCATTTATTCATATGGGACAAGAAATCGGTCAATCTAAAGAATTACTTGATAACACTTATAACATTCCAAAGATTAACAACATGAATTGGAAGTTAGTGGAAGAAAGAAGTAAGATGATTGACGTTTTAGCGGATGCGATTAAATTAAGAAAAGCTCTTAATTACGCTCAAGCTAATTCCATTGAAGAAATACTTGATGGAACAACTGTCGAGCATATGGATAATGGACTACTTGTTATTAAGACTTCTAATAAGAGACTTCAAAGTGATGGAGAAAAAGCAGTCTTAATTATAAACATCAACGAAGAAAGCTCTTATATTGACTTAGAAGAAGATTATTATTTATACTTTTCAAGTTCAATCGGTCTTATCACCGATAAGAACTATTATAGGAACCTAATAGTTCCAGGACTTAGTATTGAGGTTTTAAGAAAATAATGTGGCATATAATTAGAACAGCGTTGCTTATTGCTCCTACATTAATATTTGATTTCTTTGCCTGGATTTTAAAATATTCTCGTCATCCAGAAAAATATCCAATGGAGAAACGCTACCAAAGAACAAGAAACTTAATTGTTAAAATTAATCACTTACTTAGACTTGAAACAATTGTTGAAGGCCAAGAGAATAGGCCAAAAGAAATTGCGTGTTACTATGTAAATCACTTAGCAGCGGTCGATCCCCTTTTAATATTTGAAGCAATTGAAGAACCAACTGCCTTTTTAGCGAAGATTGAAGTTAAAAAGATGCCATTTGTAGGCAGAATCTTTAAAGGTGCGAATGGCTTATTCCTTAAACGTGATGATTTAAAACAACAATTAAAAGTCATGATGAAAGTGGAAGCTTCTTTAAAAAATAAAGAATGTAACTGGGTTATTTATCCAGAAGGAACTAGAAATAAGGACCCAATGAATAAATTATTAGAATTCCATAAAGGAACCTTTAGAAGTGCGATGAAGGCTAACGTTCCTCTAGTCCCAGTTGTCTCATATGGTTCGTTCCGCGCTCTTAACTTAAAACACAACTATAAGAAATATCCTACATACGTTAAGTTTTTAAAACCAATTTATCCAGAAGAATATAGCGGAAAGACCACTGATGAAATTGCCTCAATGGTCCAAAGTCGTATACAAAAAGAACTATCCTTTAATGTCAAAGCTCTTGATCATAAGAGAATGAGTGAATCAAAAGATAGTTATTATCGATTTAACGCGATTAAATAATTAATATTTTCTTCTAAGACCTTTTGGATAGTGGTTCTTAATAACTCTTCCATCAGTCTTAGCAATATCAATTGAATTATTGTGGTATGTTAGTAAAACATACCCTTTATTTTTGTTTTCTTTATTAAGTTGATTTCCTTCCAAATATAGTTTTAATTCTTCTAAAGATAGTTCAATAGATGGGAATTCATCTTCTGAAAGAGTTCTAGCGTAGTGGAGATCAAATTTCTCGATTCCTTTTTGTTCTTCTTTGATTTTTACTCCATATCGAATAATCTTTAGCCATTTTGTATCAATGATATTAGAGATAGCAAAAGTAGTGTCTCCAAACTTCTTAACATCATAACTTTTATATGATTCTACTAAAGTAGAAGCTTTGCGGTTATCATTCTTAAACTTGGTTAATTTAGATTCACCTGGTTTTTGGATATGGCAAACATATTGTCCTTCTCCTTGGAATTTAGAAGGAAGGAATCTAATTCCGATAGGACAAAGTGGATTTATATATCCGTCTTTTAGATTAATGTCTTTAATAATCGCATCAGTGTTATCTAAAAGATATTTAATGACTTCTTCATCTTCTTCAATTGAATAAGAGCAAGTTGAATATGATAATAATCCACCCGGCTTAAGCATCTTATAAGCATAAGAAATAAGTTCTTTTTGAATTTCTGCAAATTTATAGACTTTGTTAATTGACCAATCTTCTTTCATTAATGTCGATTTTCTAAACATTCCGCTTCCAGAACATGGAGCGTCTAATATGATTTTGTCAAAGGTCTCTAAGTAGTGGTGGTAAATCTCTTTAAAGTCATTATTAACCACTAAAACGTTTCTTAAGCCTAATCGCTCACAGTTACTAGATAACACCATAGCTCTACTACTAGAAAGGTCATTAGAAATAATTAACCCATTTCCATTCATTTTTAATGAGGCTTGAATAGTCTTCCCTCCTGGAGCAGCACATAAATCTAAAACGCAGTCATCTTCTTTAAAATCAATTAAAGATGAGACAACCATTGCACTAGGCTCTTGAAGATAATAATATCCAAGCTCATGATAGAAATGTTTTCCTAAAGGATACTCATTTTTGTCATATAGATAAGCATGCTTAACATATGGATGAGGAGTGACGTGTGGGAACTCTAAAACAAATTCTTCATCACTAATTTTATTAGTGTTTAGTAACACCGCGTGTTTATCTACTCCTTCTAAAGAGTTATATAGTTCTTCCGCATCTTTTATTGGAAGAGAATGTTTTAAATGTTCTAAAAAGTCCA
>Ga0256405_10009391_pt1 | contig 13403 bp, 13 predicted proteins | sample RumenRJG_02DNA_FD_189096 | JGI IMG/M metagenome (GOLD analysis project Ga0256405, IMG submission 189096) | Bovine rumen microbial communities from Lethbridge, Alberta, Canada - RJG_02 | ecosystem: Host-associated > Mammals > Digestive system > Stomach > Rumen | place: Canada: Alberta...
CCCTTCAGGGGCAGCTGAGAATGTGGTGCAGCTGGCAGACCTTTCAGTGCGCCTTCCGGGCGCAAGCGGGGAATAGTCCCTTATAGGGACTGAACAGGCCACCGGCTAAGCCGGTGGTCCTGACTGGCTGATAACTTATATCAGCTATGTATCAAACCGTATACTCCGTGTCCAATACGCTCAATTTTACCTGCTTCGCATTGTTTCTTCAAAGCGCGAAGAAGCTGCCGCTTGCTGCAGCGAAGCAATAATGCGGTGGCTTCGATGCCCTCAATGCGATGGTTCCCGGACATTTGCATATAGCGCATAAGCCGCTCTTCAATCGTGGAAGAGGGAATCTCGATCTCGGACTGGAAGGAAAATTTATCTGTCAGGGAACGAATTATCGAGTGGAGAAATTTAATGTCTTTATCTAAGGCTGCCCGATTTGGTTTGATAGGAAGAGCAAGGCACCGGATCCGGCTGCGGGCTTCTGCATAAAACTGCGTTTCTGTTCCCGTCGCATACTCAAAATCGCCAAGCAGCATTACATCGGATCTGGCACTGATCGGCAGATAGCGTCCGCTCTGATTCAGTCCGTAGAGGTAAATCGTTCCGTCCAGAAGCAGGAGGAGACAATCTGCGGGCTGCATCGGAGAACAGAGGAATTCACCCTCCTCATAGAAGCGCAGGTGAAACGCTGAAGGCGGCTGCGAGCAAAAATCTGTTACATTCTCTTGTATATAGCAGTTATAGACTGTCTCCGGATCTCTTATGATTCTCATTCGTTTATTATTTTTTCCTTTATTTCAAATTCAGCCAACAAAAACACAAAAGTGACATGTGTCACTTTTATTATAGCATTTCTTTTTTATACTATGGGTGATAAAAGACAGTACGATTTATATAGAACTCCTTCATTAAGAAATGCGTTTATTGAGAGAGGAAAACATACATGAACGAAGAGATTTTTGAGCAGGGATCTGTATCTAAAGCTTATTTCACTTTTTCCATTCCGCTGGTGACAGGGTTCATTATCACTATGTTATATAATATCGCGGACACATATTTCATTGCCCGGACGCAGGATGTCAACCTGATCGCGGGCGTTTCACTGTGCGCGCCAGTATTTACGCTTCTTATGGCGTTTGGGAATATTTATGCGCAGGGCGGGTGCACTTTGGTATCACGTCTGCTGGGACAGAAGGACGCACAGGCTGTTCGTCATTGCAGTTCTTTCAGTGCTTATATCGCTATTTTGACAGGCGTCGCAGTTTGTGCAGTTATGCTGTTGTTCAGCAGGCCGATCCTTGCATTGCTCGGCGTCAACGCCAGTTCCTTCACCTATGCCTACGACTATTATAAGTGGCTGGCATTAGGTGCGCCGCTGATCGTCTTCAATTTTGTTCCTTCCAATTTCCTGCGCTCAGTAGGCAAGTCCAAGGAGTCCATGATCGGCTCTGTCGCCGGGACAGTCGTCAACATAGTCCTGGATCCGATCCTGATCTCCGTCCTTGGCTGGGGAGCAAGCGGAGCGGCAATCGCGACAGTGATGGGATATGTGGTCACAGTATTATACTATCTCTACATCTGGCTTCGGTTCTGTCCTATGTTTTCACTTCGTCCGGGAGAAATGAGAATTTCAGGAGCACAGGTGGGACAGATTTTTGGAATCGGCATACCTGCTGCGATCACAAACCTGACACAGAGTTTCAGCATAGTGATGACCAATCAGCTGCTTCTTCCCTATGGGAATGATAAGATCGCTGCAATGGGTGTCGTTCTTAAAGTCATTATGGTTGCTGTTCTCTTTATCGTCGGCTTTTCTTTTGGCGGCCAGCCGATTATCGGATATCTCTACGGAGCCGGAAACAGGAAGCGCTTGTCTGAACTGGTCAGTTTTACCTTCCGTTTCCTGTGCGGACTCGGACTGGCATTGACAGCGGTATTCTTTGTCTTTGCTCCGGGAATGATACGTCTTTTCCTGAAAGACGCGGCACTGGTCGACACAGGTGTCATGATGCTCAAGGTGCAGTCAGCGAGCCTTGTACTTGTAGCGGTCGTCATGTTCATGACCATCCTTGCCCAATCTACCGGACAAGTTCTCTATTTTCTGATCCTTTCAGTCAGCCGTCAGGGAGTGGTTTTTCTTGTGGTTTTGTTTATTGCCTCCCGCCTGGCGGGGTATTATGGCGTTATTGCCGCGCAGCCGGTCGCGGATCTTATAACAGCTATTATGGCAGCAGCTCTTTATGCGGGCGGGCTGCGAAGAAAGCTTTTTCCTGATCAATCAGAGCTATAAGTCAGATCGATGCCGGACGCGGCAAGATGCTGGGCGTCCTGTTCGGCGCCATGTCTTACACTATCGTCGATAAGATCATAGTGGCTCTGAAGATGGACTCCCTGATCAACAACGCGATCAAGGGTATCATCCTGATCCTGGTCATTCTCGTGCAGGTGGCAGGGCCCCAGATCAGAGAGAAGTTCAGAAAAGCAGCATGAGATGAATTTGGATGACAACGAAAATAGGGGCACGGAAACGCCCTCCTTTCCTTATTTTTATGGGTGACAAACCCGCTCCTAAGCGGTAGGTCGGGTGTTCGAGTCACCTCGCGGACGCTGACAAACCGGGACTGAAAAGTCCCGGTTTTCTTTTGATTTTTAAGTAAGACAGCGAAATGAACATCAGACACTGTCGCGAAATGCCAGCTTTGCCAGAGGACTTATGGTTCGGGTTGCTGATGAATTTTCTGGTACTTAATATCTCCAGTGGACCACAAGATGCACCTACCGGCTGTTTATAACATGCTTTTGCTCTGTTATTGCGGTTGTAAAACAGCCGATAAAGGAATACAATAAATCTATACAAAGATTGGACAGGTGGTGCACAAAATGAGTTATATCTCAGTAAAAGAAGCAAGTGAAAAATGGGGGATCACCGAACGGGTAGTACGTCAGTACTGCGCTGACGGACGTATTCCCGGCGCTTTTATAACGGGAAAGACCTGGAATATTCCCGATACAGCAGAGAAACCCGGCAGAAAACCGAGGCGGAGAAAAGCGCCTGAGGATTTGCCCGGAAGACTGACCATGGAGAAGGAAAACGGAATATCCGGGGGTATCTATCATAAAGTGCAGATTGAGCTGACATACAATTCCAATCACATGGAAGGCAGTCGGCTGACACATGACCAGACCCGGTATATTTTTGAAACTAATACCATCGATGCACCGGACGGCTCGGTAAACGTAGATGATATTCTGGAGACAGTAAACCATTTCCGATGTATTGACCTGATCATTGATCAGGCAAAACGTCCTCTGACAGAAGTCTTGATCAAACAGCTGCATCTGGTTCTGAAAAGCGGAACTACTGACAGCAGGAAAAGCTGGTTTGCCGTTGGCGCCTATAAGCGGTTGGCGAATGAGGTTGGCGGCAGAGAAACGACTGCGCCAGAAGATGTTCCGAAGAAAATGAAAGAGTTGCTTTCAGACTATAAAAAGCGGGAAGCGGTGACATTTGAAGATTTGCTGGAGTTTCATTACCGTTTTGAGTCAATTCATCCTTTTCAGGATGGGAATGGCCGTGTGGGGAGGCTGATCCTTTTTAAGGAATGCCTGCGAAACGGAATCGTACCATTCATCATTGAGGATGATATGAAGTTGTATTATTACCGTGGACTGCATGAGTGGAGAAATGAGCAGGGATATCTTCGCGATACCTGTCTGGCAGCGCAGGATCGATTCAAGATATATCTTGATTACTATGGGATAAAATACTGATTAATATCGCGCAGATGGCGGAGGCGGTCCGCGACGGCGTTGATTTTATGGGTTATACTCCCTGGGGATGGATTGACGTTGTGTCCGCTTCGACCGGCGAGATGGGACCTCTGAGGTGGTTTTCTACCCCAGAGGTCTTTTTCCGCCTTAATTATGAGGTTGATTCACAAGCTCCATCACAGCGGGAAGGCCACAGCTTCCGAATACAGCCTTTTCAGCGTACTGACAAACGACTTTACACTGGGCCGGTTGTCGTCCCTGTGCGTACAGAGTACACAGGAGAAGCTTTCCTTGCAGTCAAAAGGAATCCAGGCAAACTGCCCGCTGTGATCATTGAGGAATCCTGGCGCCAGGCATACGCCCCGCCCGGCGGCTACATTTGTGAGCGTGGTATCGTGGTCGGCGCTGTTAAAATAGTCGATCTTTCCTGTTCCGATCAGCCGGTGCTGGACAGCTCTCAGTGCCGGTGGAGAGCCGCCGCCAACCATCAGAGTCCGTCCATACAGATCCTCTTCGGTGATCAGGTTTAAGGCGGCAAGCGGATCATCCCGCTGCGCGATCAGATAGATATGGCTTTCAAAGAGCTCATGGACATGGATCCCCGGAATCTGTCTGGTCTGTTCTTTCAGAGCAAAGACGATATCAACCTCGCTGCGGAGGAATGTTTCCATGCCGCCTTCGTACTGAAATACCGGAAGGATCTGAACTTCCGGATTGGTTTCCGCAAAAAGGCGCATGGCCTCCGGCAGGAAAAATAAAGCAGGTCGGACCATGAGGCTGACGGAAATGCTGTCTTTGTATTTGGCGCTGAAGTTCTGTCCCTGCTCGATGGCGCGCTTTAAGTCTTCCCGCATAGAGGTGAGAAAGGAAACGAACTGGGCGCCTGCAGGCGTGAGCGCTGCGCCTTTGCCGGTCCGCTCGAAGATCGTAAACCCGACTTCTTCTTCGAGCAATCTGATCTGATAGGAAAAGGTCGGCTGGCTGACAAAAAGGTTGTCAGCTGCCCGGCTGAAGTTCAGTGTGCGAGCAACTTCGATACAGTAATCGATTTGTTTTGTGGTCATAGCAGGCTCCTGTTATTTAATATTTAAATTAAGTATATACCTTTTGAATTGGACTTTACAATAACTGCTTTTTATAATGAGACCATAAAGAAACACAAAACCGTAAACAAACAGGCCTTACGGCCAAGATCAAAACAGAGAATAAACAATAAGAAAGCAAGATAACAATTCTTCCTCTGTGCACCAACGAAGGAAGCGGAATGGGCTCAAGTGAACGCGAGATCAAGAAGACCTGCCCCGGTGCAGATGTAAAGAGAGGCCTTCCTGTCACAGGAAGCACAGCTGCAAATTCAAAGAGCAGCGTGGAGCGCTGGTTGAAAGCAAACGGAATGATCTGAGGCCACCGGAATAAAAGAATGCTGTAAGCTATAAAGAATAGTTGCATTACTTGTGCGGTCCCGAAGCCAACTGCTTCGGGGCCGTTTTGTGTTTTTCTGAGGGTTACTGTGTGAAATGAAAAGAAGAAAGAGCAACTATGATATACTGGAAGAGTAAAGAAACATAGCGTTTTCCTGAGCCTGTCAGTTGGATAATCTTCATGGAGGTGAATCTATTTGAGCGAAGCGTTTGTAAAGATCGACCTGCACGGCCTGCAGCAGGAGGAAGCGATCAAAGTGATCGATAAGGCCATTGCGGCAGCGGGGGCGACGACCTATCACCTGCAGCTGATCCACGGGTATAACCGCGGAACCAGTCTTCGGTCTATGATCTACGATTGGTACAAGTATGACCCGAAAGTGAAGCGGATCATGCCGGGAGATAATCCCGGGATCACGGTGCTGGTCCTGAAGGAGCTCTATCGATGAAGATCATGGTCAGCGCCTGTCTGGCAGGTGAAAACTGTAAATATAATGGTGGAAACAATCAAAACGAGAAGGTTCTGCAGTTGATGAGGAAAAACGAAGTGATCGTCGTCTGTCCGGAACAGCTGGGAGGACTTCCGACGCCGCGCGTTCCTTCAGAGATCAGAGATGGCGTTGTCACAGCCAAAGACGGACGGATCGTGGATGCGGAGTTCCGCACCGGCGCTGCAAAATGTCTGGAGATCGCGCTCCGTGAGAGGCCGGATCTGATCATACTGCAGTCACGGAGTCCGAGCTGCGGCGTAAAGCAGCGCTACGACGGCACATTTACAGGAAAGCTTGTGAATGGAGCAGGGGTGGCCGCGCAGCTTCTGATGGAGAATGGTTTTCTTGTCATTGATGTGGAGGACCTGAGAGAGGACGAGGAGAGCGTTAATGAACAGAGATGAGATCGTTGAGGAACTGTTCCGGATGCAGGATAAGGATTACGCAGCTTTGCAGGCAAAGATCATTCCCTCTGCGGCGACTGACAGGATCATTGGCGTCAGAACGCCGGCGCTTCGCGCTTTTGCCAAAAGACTGAGCAAGGACAACGATGTAAAGGTATTTCTTTCAAACTTGCCGCATCAGTATTTTGACGAAGATCAGCTGCATGCGTTTGTGATATCGCTCGAGAAGGAATTTGACAAATGTATAGAGGAAGTAGAGACGTTCCTTCCCTTTGTTGATAACTGGGCCACCTGTGATCAACTCTCACCAAAGGCGTTCAAGAAGGAACCGGAGAAACTGCTTCCGTACATTCAGGCCTGGATCAGATCTGATAAAACGTACACGGTCAGATTCGCGATCGGTATGCTGATGCAGCATTTTCTGGACGAGAGATTCGACACAAAATATGCGGATATGGTGGCTGAGGTGAGGTCGGAGGAATACTACGTCAACATGATGATCGCATGGTATTTCGCAACAGCCTTGGCGAAACAGTATGAAGCGGTACTGCCATATCTTAAAGAGAAGAGGCTGGATGACTGGGTGCACAATAAGGCAATCCAGAAAAGCGTAGAAAGCTATCGGATAACCGATGAACAGAAAGCTTACCTGAAGACATTAAAGGTACAGCGCAGGAGATAGACGAAACAAACATCATCTTCACGACCCCGGAGAAAGGAAGTACACAGCATGCAGATCTACAGCGAAATCGGGCAGCTCAAAAAAGTGCTGCTGCACAAACCGGGTAAAGAACTTGAACATTTGATCCCAAAAGAACTGGAGCGGCTTCTCTTCGACGACATTCCCTACCTCAAAACGGCGAGAGAAGAACACGACGCCTTTGCGGATACGCTCAGGAGCCAGGGGGTGGAGGTCGTCTATCTCTGCGACCTCATGGCAGAGACCCTGCGGGCTGAGCCGGAGCTGAAAGAGCAGTTCATACGCCAGCTGATCCTGGAGGGAGGGAGCAAGCCCCGCAACTTCGAGAATGAACTGACCGCGTATCTGATGTCGATCCGGGAAGAAAAGGCGCTGGTATACAAGACGATGGCAGGTGTTTCCGCCGCGGAACTGGGGGTGAGAAACAGGCAGCCGCTTGCGGAGCTGGTGCAGCGGGAGAACCGGTTTCTTCTTGATCCGATCCCTAACCTGTATTTTACCAGAGATCCGTTCACGGTCATCGGCAGGGGAGTAAGTCTCAACAGGATGTATTCAGATACGAGAAAGAGGGAGACGATCTTTGCCCAGTATATTCTGGCCCATCATCCGAAGTATTCTCCCGGGCTGCGCTATTATTACCACCGGGAGTACCTCAATCGGATCGAGGGAGGAGATATACTGGTGCTCAGCAGAAAAGTGATCGCGCTCGGCATCTCCCAGAGGACAACGCCGGAGGCTATCGAGACACTGGCCAAAAACCTGTTCCAGGATGAAACCGGCGAGGTAGAGACCGTTCTGGCCCTGGACATTCCCCGCATTCGGGCTTTCATGCATCTGGACACTGTCTGCACGCAGCTGGACAGAGATAAATTTCTGGTACATCCGGGAATTCTGGGAACGCTGCGTGTGTTCGAAATCCGAAAGGGAAGCGGGATCAGCGGACTCACTGTGCGGGAATTGAATAAGGATCTGAAGTCGATCCTCTCGGAGTACACAGAGACCGACAGGGTGACGCTGATCAAATGCGGCGGAAGCGACAGGATCGTATCCGAACGGGAGCAGTGGAACGATGGCTCCAATACTCTGTGCGTGCGCCCCGGAACAGTGATCGCGTATGACAGGAACAATGTGACGAACAGACTGCTCAGAGAGCATGGTATTACGGTTCTCGAGATCCCAAGCTCCGAATTGTCCCGGGGACGGGGAGGGCCGAGGTGCATGAGCTGCCCTTTGGAGAGAGAACCTGTGTAGATCGTCAATCCGGTTCAGACAGCTTTGTATAACAATAAAGGATTTGCCCGCTGAGGCAGAAAAGGAGGAAGAAATGTCATTTGAAATGCCGATCTATCATCACCCGGATTTTACGCAGGAAAAATTTGTAAGCGCGCCGGATGTTAAGTGTGCCGCAACGGAGATGGATGGCGTTGCACCTGAGTATTTTCACAGTACCTCTATGTATCCGGAATACTTCAAGATTCATGGAGAATGGAAACTGGCACAGGAGAGCCGGATGGATTCATGCGTGCTGATCCGCGAAGACGGCCGGCTGGATGTCGTGGAGCCCAGGAATATTAAGAAAGGCGATATGGTCATTCTCGGGAGAAGTGAGAACTGCCGTGAAGGAATTTACCTTCACAGCCGTGGTTTTGAGGATCCCGGCAGCAAAATCGACGATCAGTTCGTGTTCCGTCAGGGACGAAGCCGGGAGACCTCTTACGCGAGGGACTATGACAGGCTTTTCGCGCTTTTGAGATATGAAAAGAGCCACGGAGGCAAAATCGTGTGGGTCATGGGGCCGGCCTTTGCCTTTGACGCGGATGCGAGGGCGGCAATGGCGGCGCTGATCGACAACGGCTATGCGCAGGTAGTGATGGGAGGAAATGCGCTGGCAACACATGACCTGGAGGGGGCGCTTCTGCACACAGCGCTCGGACAGGATATTTATACCCAGAGATCCCAGCCGAACGGACACTACAATCATCTGGACGTGTGCAACAAGGTCCGCCGCAGCGGTTCTATCCCGCAGTTCATCAAGGACTATGATCTCGATGACGGGATCATCTGCAGCTGTGTCAGGAATAATGTTCCCATTGTGCTGGCAGGTTCGATCCGTGACGACGGTCCTCTTCCCGAGGTGATCAGCGACGTATATATGGCGGCAGAAGCAATGAGGGAGGAGATCAGAGATTGTACCACGGTCATATGTCTGGCTACAATGCTCCATACGATCGCGACCGGCAATATGACCCCCTCCTTCCGTGTTTTGAAAGACGGAACAGTGCGCCCGGTCTATTTCTACGCGGTGGATGCGGACGAGTTCGTAGTCAACAAGCTCCTTGACAGAGGGAGCCTGAGCGCCACGACAGTAGTCACGAATGTCCAGGATTTCATCACACTGGTAGCAAAGGGACTGGGAGTTATTTAATGGCGGAGGCCTGTTCATAGAGAGCCGCCAGTATTTCAGGAAGTTGACTGCGGAATTTAATTCCGCATTCAACTAAGAAAACAGCACTGACATATGCAATTCATCCCAGCCACCTTAGAGGATGGGGGAATTCTTGCCATCGTACGTTAAATTGATTTTTTGACATTTTTTCAAAAAAGCATTGACCCCTACGTAACGTCATAGTTTAAAGTTAAGGCACCAAGGCAAGGGAGGCAGGAAACTATGATGACTGTAAACGAAGTGAGTAAACTGACAGGCGTGAGTATACGCACCCTTCAGTATTACGACAAGATCGGGCTGCTTCATCCGGCAAAGTATACGGAGGCGGGCTATCGGCTGTATGACGATGCTGCTCTGGAGACCCTGCAGCAGATCCTGCTCTTCAGGGAACTGGAATTCCCCTTGAAAGACATCAAAGAGATCATCAGCAGTCCGGATTTTGACAGGAGCAAGGCTCTGGAGCAGCAGATTGAGCTCCTTACGCTGAAAAAGGAACACATCGAGAACCTGATCGACCTTGCGAAGGGAATCAAACTATTGGGGGTGAGAAAAATGAATTTTGACGCATTTGATACAAGCAAAATAGACGAGTATGCCGCGCAGGCAAAGGCTTCCTGGGGTAAAACATCTGCCTATAAGGAATTTGAGGAAAAAGCCAAAGGTCGGACAAAGGAAGAGGATCAGAAAGTTTATCAGGGCATGATCGACATTTTCGGAGAATTCGGACAGATCCGGAATACGGATCCCGCATCCGGAGAGGCACAGGCACTGGTAAAGAAACTGCAGGATTATATCACGGAGCACATGTACACATGCACGAAAGAAATCCTGAGCGGCCTTGGAAAGATGTACGCCGGCGGCGGTGACTTCACAACCAACATTGACAGGTTTGGCGGTGAAGGAACAGCGGTATTTGTGTCTCAGGCTATTGAAATCTACACTGGAGGCAGGGCATAAAAGTCATTGAATAATTATTTCTGAGGAAGAAGCAGAAAGTTATTGAAAAAAAACAGAGGCAGTGGTATCTTACTGGTAGTTAGCGAGATCTAACTATCTTGGTGTACTTTTCACGGAGCAGGATTCGATGGATTTCGAACCTGCTCTGTTTTTGGCGGTTCAGAATGAAGAGGTAGGAGAATATGCTGTTAACGGTTTTTCTTGCAATTCTGATGAGCCTCGGAGTTATTGTGATCGCTGTCTGGGATGGCTTTAGAAGCAACTCTTTGTTATATTCCCGGCTGTATCAGCGCTTGCGGCGTGGGTATTGACATTATAAACCGCTCACCTGGTCGTGTCCAGGGCATATTGCATAGATAGCAGCCTTCTTCGGCAAAGGGTAAATGATCACTCCCAGACCCCTTTTTCCTGAAAAGGACCCGGCCTGGAATTAGATCAAAAAAGGGCCGATGGCCCTTTTTCTAAATTGACTATATAAAACCGAAGATCTAAGCTGAGGGATCAGCACCAGGCTTTCCCGGCAGGCAGCTGCATCGCCTGTTTCTTCAAGCCCTGAAAGAAATTGCCTTGAATGCCTCTTACATCGATCGTCTTAAACACAGACACTTTATCTTTCCATTCTGTATAACTCATGATGTTCTCTTCCTTAATCTAAAATCCTGCCGTCGCGGGAGATCGTAACGACCTGCCACGGGATGAATTTGCCACTTGCCTTAAGCGCGTTTTCTGCCGCTTTTTGGAGACCGCCGCAGCAGGGAACCTCCATACGAACAATCGTCACGCTCTTGATATCGTTATTCCGGATGATCTCCGTCAGCTTATCAGAGTAGTCCACTGCATCCAGTTTCGGACATCCGATGATCGTGACCTTGCCGCGCATAAACTCTTCATGCATGTTGGCATATGCGTAAGCTGTGCAGTCAGCTGCGATCAGCAGCTTTGCTCCGTCAAAGAAGGGCGCCTGCGTCGGCACCAGCTTGATCTGGCAGGGCCACTGTGCCAGGCGGGAAACCGGCTTCCCGGTATTAACTGGAGCATTTTCCACTTCATTCTGTGCAAACTGCATCATCTTCGACCCAGGGCAGCCGCCCTCGTGGTGTTCGTGATTCATTTCGTTCATCGTTTTTCTCTCCTTCGCTGCTTTTACTGCTGATTCATCGTATTCCGGAGCCTCACGCTCTTCGAAAGTGATTGCACCGGTCGGACATCCCGGCAGGCAGTCTCCGAAGCCATCACAGAAGTTCTCCCGCATGAGCTTCGCCTTGCCATCTACGATGTCGATAGCTCCTTCGTGGCAGGCCTCAGCGCACAGCCCGCAGCCATTGCATTTTTCTTCGTCTATATGGATGATTTTGCGAATCATTTTGGAATCCTCCCTTTCTTGTTCTGGCATCAGTATACACAAAGGATTTAAAGAATTCTGTATCCAGAGATACACATTCAGATCTTTTTTGGTGTATAATCGAGCTAAAGATCCTTAATGGGAGGTTCGCAATGGACTATACTGTACTGGAAAACAGCACACTGTTTCGGGGCGTGACGGCAAAAGACCTCCGGGCATATCTGGAAGAGACGCCCCATCACATTCAGTGCTACGATAAAGAAGAAACGATTTTTCATCTGATGGATCCGGCTTTCAGGATAGCCATTATCCTGGAAGGGCGCGTAGAAGCTCAGAAGTCCTTCCCGAACGGGAGTCAGGTGAATGTCTCCGTCCGCATCCCGGGTGAATTGATCGGACCTGCCGCCGTCTTCTCAAAAAGCCAGCGTTATCCCTGTGATATTGTCGCTCTGGAGCCGACAACCCTGATGGTGTTTCAGAAGGAAGATCTTCTTTCTCTGATGCAAAAGGATGTGCAGATCCTGCAGAACTTTACGACAGAGATCGCTTCCGCAACCTATATGCTTCAGCAGCGGCTGGAGCTTTTGTCCTACAGCGGAATCGCCCAAAAAGCTGCGTTCTGGCTGCTGATGCAGATCCGGCAGACAGGAAAGACTGCTGTAAAGATCCCGGATTCCATGTCCAATTGGGCGATGATCATGAATGTATCCAGGCCATCCCTTCACAGGGAAATGAAAAAGCTGGAAAAGGATGGAATCATTCGGTACACGGGCAAGATCATTGAAGTCCTGAATCCGGATGAACTGCAGTCGGTGTTAAGCGATTGATCTATAATGCTGTTGAGATCAGAACGCGCAAATAGCCAGGACACTGGGTGAGCGCCTGGCTATGTAAGAATCATATTTAGTTTAAGAGAGCGACAAACTTGAATTGTCTGAATCAATCCTCATAGAAGTACAAGAGCTTTTGCTGACAGATTTCAGGCGTTTTTTGAGTTGTTTCACTAATTGATAGCAGCAATCAACGCGATTATATCCTCAGCGCCGATTGGAGCTCTGGCGATCACACGTCTTAGTATTCGATACCACCATACTCACAGAAGCTGCCGATGTCGAGGTCGGCAATATTCATAATCTGCGCGCTGCCACTTAGGTCTTCGTAGATATACATCAGAACATAGTGCGGTTCGGCACCAGGATAGACACCTGTTGCCTGACAGAGGAAGCAGTGATTGGTTCCGGCAACCATCTGAGAACCAAGATAGACTATAGGCTCGTAATTGACACCTGCCAGCCCATCCAGAGCTTTGTTGAATACGTCGCGTTGCTCGTCCGTAATAGCAGGATCGACCGAATGCGCCCAACCACCGCTCATACCTTCACTAATTTCAACGGGTTCGTTGTTCGGGTCCGTAACATTGTTTGATGCCTTTGCGGAGGAGCAGGCGACTAGAGAGAAGGTCATCAAGGCGCTAAGCGCAAGAGCATAGATTCGTTTCATTGTTTTGTACCATCCTTTGATTAAAATTTGTTCGGGGTGTTTTGCCCCTCTGCCCTGTAAAAAACTGAGGATGGCAAAATGCTGCAAGGAACAAATAATTTTGGCGACAGGAGTTATCTTTACAAAATTGAACACTTAGTTTTACTTTGTGCCTCATTTTGATTTTTCCTGACAAATTCACATTTATCGAGTTCTTTACTTCGAACCCGCTGGCATTATACCACAACTATGTTACTGATCTGTGTTCCAAAGAGTGAACTACCCACCGCCTACGCATAATCGCTTAGAGGCGGGGGCTTCGTGCCGCTTACGCGGTCACAGGGCAGACACATGCCCGCTGTCCCGTTTGACCGGGATTACTTTTGTTTCTGTTTTGGCTG
>Ga0256405_10009393_pt1 | contig 13401 bp, 12 predicted proteins | sample RumenRJG_02DNA_FD_189096 | JGI IMG/M metagenome (GOLD analysis project Ga0256405, IMG submission 189096) | Bovine rumen microbial communities from Lethbridge, Alberta, Canada - RJG_02 | ecosystem: Host-associated > Mammals > Digestive system > Stomach > Rumen | place: Canada: Alberta...
GGGATAAGCTTCCGCTTCACGGATAGCCTTGAGGGTCTGAGCCTGGTCAGCACCCATAGCGATCTGTGCTACATAAACATATCCGTAGGTGGTAGCAATCATACCGAGGTCTTTCTTACGAACGCGTTTACCCATAGCAGCGAACTTAGCGATAGCGCCGAGCGGCGTTGCCTTGGAAGCCTGACCACCGGTGTTGGAGTACACCTCGGTATCGAGCACGAGGATGTTGACATCTTCGCCGGAAGCGATGACGTGGTCAAGTCCGCCGTAACCGATATCATAGGAAGCACCGTCACCACCGACGATCCACTGGCTGCGTTTAACGATATGATCTTTCTCAGCGAGGATAGCCTTGCAGGTGTCGCAACCGCATTTCTCCATAGCAGCCACCATCGGCTCGTAGAGACGGTTGGTAACCTCTGCAGAGTTCTGGTTCTCGAGCCACTCTTTGAACATTGCTTTGAGTTCGTCGGAGCAATCCGCGCACTCGAGACCTTTCTGCATGAGAGCAGCAAGACGCTCACGCAGTTTGCGGTGTGCAATCTGCATACCGAGACCGTACTCGCAGAAGTCCTCGAAGAGGGAGTTGGACCAAGCCGGACCGTGACCCTTCTCGTTCTTGGTATAAGGAGTAGAAGGTACAGAACCGGAGTAGATAGAGGTACAACCGGTAGCGTTAGCGATGATCTCGCGGTCGCCGACGAGCTGGCTGATGAGCTTCAGATACGGAGTCTCACCGCAACCGGAGCAAGCGCCGGAGAACTCAAAGAGCGGCGTAGCGAACTGCGAGTTCTTGACGTTGGCAGCGATGTCAACGAGGTCTTGTTTGGAAGCGACGTGCTCTACGCAGTAGTCCCAGTTGGCAGCCTCTCCGAGTTGTCCCTCGAGCGGTACCATCTGAAGCGCCTTGCCCGTCTTCGGGTTGCCCGGACATACATCGACGCAGTTGCCGCAGCCGAGGCAGTCCATAACGCCGACCTGCATACGGAAGTGCATACCCTTCATGGCTGCCGGAGCTTTCATCTCGCGGGTAGCAGCGCCGTTGAGGCCTGCGAGCTCTTTCTCGTCGAGGACGAACGGACGGATACAAGCGTGAGGACAAACATACGCACACTTGTTACACTCGATACAGTTGTCAGCGGTCCAAACCGGTACAAACGCCGATACGCCGCGTTTCTCGAACTTGGCGGTACCTGCAGGCCATGCGCCGTCCTCGATGCCCTTGAACGAGCTAACCGGAAGGAGGTCACCAGCTTGGGCGTTTATAGGCCGAACCACATTTTTGATAAAATCTGGTTCGTCAACGCCCATTTGTGATTGGTCATTGGTGATTGGTAATTTAGACCATGCGGGATCGATTGCGAGCTCTTGGTACTCACCACCGCGATCTACCGCAGCGTAGTTCTTATTAACGACGTCCTCACCCTTCTTGCCGTAAGACTTCACGATGAAGTGCTTCATCTCCTCAACGGCCTTCTCAACAGGGATGACAGCGGTGATACGGAAGAACGCAGACTGGAGGATGGTGTTGGTACGGTTGCCAAGACCGATCTCCTGTGCGATCTTCGTAGCGTTGATGTAATAAACTTTAATCTTATGGTCAGCGAAGTATTTCTTCACTTTGTTCGGCAGGTTCTTAACGAGTTCGTCGCCCTCCCAGATGGTGTTCAGCAGGAACGTACCGCCGTCCTGCAGACCGCGGGTCACATCGTACATGTGGAGGTAAGCCTGAACGTGGCAAGCCACGAAGTTAGGCGTGGTAACGAGGTAGGTCGAGTGGATAGGCTCGTCGCCGAAACGGAGGTGCGAGCAGGTGAATCCACCGGATTTCTTACTATCGTAAGAGAAGTAAGCCTGGCAGTATTTATCGGTGGTGTCACCGATGATCTTAACCGAGTTCTTGTTAGCACCGACGGTACCGTCTGCACCGAGTCCGTAGAACTTAGCCTGGAAGAGCGAAGCGTCACCCATCGCAATCTCCTCACCAACAGGCAGAGAAGTGAAGGTGAGGTCATCGTTGATACCCACGGTGAAGTGGTTCTTCGGCTGCGGCAGAGCGAGGTTCTCGAAGACTGCGAGCATCTGTGCCGGAGTGGTATCGTTGGAACCCAGACCGTAACGACCGCCTACAACGAGCAGGTCCTTCAGACCGAGTTCGTCGAGTGCGTCTTTTACATCGAGGTACAGCGGTTCACCGTTAGCGCCCGGCTCTTTGGTACGATCGAGCACGCAGATACGTTTAGCGCTCTTCGGCAGTGCCTCCTGCAAGTACTTGAGGCTGAACGGACGATAGAGGTGTACGTTGATGAGACCGAGTTTCTTGTTACCCTTGGCAGCCTCGTAGTCGATCACTTCGCGGATAGCCTCGCAAGCAGAACCCATACAGATGATGATGTTCTCTGCGTCAGCAGCGCCGTAGTAATTGAACGGACGATACTCGCGACCGGTGATCTTGCTGATCTCCTTCATGTAATCGGAAACGATGTCTGCTACACCGTCGTAGTAACGGTTGCAGCTCTCGCGGTGAGCGAAGAAGACATCGGGGTTCTCAGCCATACCGCGCATCTCAGGACGCATCGGGCTGAGAGCACGCTCACGGAACTCCTGGAGTGCCTTGTAGTCTACTAATGGACGGAGGTCCTCCATATCCATCGCTTCCACCTTCTGATACTCGTGGGACGTACGGAAGCCGTCGAAGAAGTTCAAAAATGGTACGCGGCTCTTGATCGTTGCCAAGTGAGCAACACCTGCGAGGTCCATCACCTCTTGTACGGAAGCCTCAGCGAGCATAGCGAAACCGGTTTGACGGCAAGCCATGACATCCTGGTGGTCACCGAAGATACAGAGCACGTGCGAAGCGAGCGTACGAGCCGATACATGGAAGACGGTCGGGATCAACTCACCGGCGATCTTGTACATGTTCGGGATCATCAGCAGCAGACCCTGCGAAGCCGTGAAAGTGGTGGTCAGCGCACCTGCGTTCAGCGAACCGTGAACAGCACCTGCGGCACCGGCCTCAGACTGCATCTCCTGCACGAGTACGGTCTCGCCGAACAGGTTCTTGCGACCTGCGGCAGCCCACTCATCCACGTTCTCTGCCATCGGAGACGACGGCGTGATAGGATAGATAGCAGCTACTTCGGTGAACATGTAAGCCACATGTGCCGCAGCTGCGTTACCATCCAATGTTAAGAATTTTTTCTCTTTTGCCATAAAAAACAGTTGTTTATATTGTTGAGTTTTTTTGATTTTCTGGTCAACTGGTCGACTGGTCTTCTGGTCGACTAGTAAAGGAAGCCCAGGAGCCAGAGAGGCATCTGGTTGCCGCGACCGAGTTCGACTTCGCCTACGGCAGTCGGACGGATCGTGTCGCGCATAGAGGCTTTCTCACGCACGTCGAAGTAATACTTACCATCGACGATGAACATCGCCGAACGATCGGTTGCGTTCACCTTATGCGCACCGTGTACGGCCATGTAGAAATAAGTCTCATACAGATCAATCGGTGCAATCTCCCGTGCGATATCCATCTGTGCGACGTTGGTGTTATGCATATAGACCTTGGTCGGCTTCATCGGGAAGGTTTTGCCTTCGGGATAAAGGAGGTTGATGAGTCGGGAGTCCTTGAGATACTTGATATAGTTCATCGTGGTAGCCCGACTGAGACCGATGGCTTCGGATATGTTGCTGACGTTAAGCGCACAAGGTGCATCTTGCATCAGGATATAAAGCAGTTTGCGCAGTTTATGGAGACAAGCCACATCGATCTGCTTGATCATGAGCACATCCACTTCGAGCTGGGAGTTCATCACCTTGAGCAGTTCGGTCTCAAAGGACTTGGACTCCAGATAGGAAGGATAGTAACCGTGGTCGAGGTAGTTCCGGAAATAATCGAGCGGCCGAACGCGTTCGCATATCTCACGAGAGATAGAGGCATGGCGTTGGATGATCTCTTCGAGCGTATAAGAGCGCAGCTTAAGTCCCGTCTGGATATTAAGGTATTCACGGAAGGAGAAACCACGCAGGTTATAGGTCTTCACGATACCTTTGATATCGTTGTTATCCTCATCGATTGGCATGACGGGCGTAGCACAGAAGACAATATGGAGGTCACGGTACCTGGAATAGCAGCGTTTGAGTTCCCTACTCCAGTTGGGATACTTGAACAGCTGGTCCAAGAAGAGGTACTTACCGCCTGTCTTCGCAAACGCACCGGCCAGTTCGAGCAGGGTATGCTCAGTGAAGCAGAAGTCGTTGAAGCTGACATAGAGACAGGGGCGTATATCCTTGATGGACTTACGCGGTTTGCGTCTTCCCTTGTATTCGGGTTCGGGCATGTTGCGCCACTCCGTCTCAATCTCTTTGACACGGGAAAGGAGGAAGTCGGTTTTTCCCACACCGCGTCCGCCTTTAATAGCGATAAGACGATCCTCCCAATCAATCTCATCCATCAGTTGCCGGCGAATGGGCATAAAAGCGTGTGCTACGAGGAAATCATGGATCCTAAAAAAGGGATCTAAGGTCATTTGTTGGGGCTCTTTCGGCTCCAATTGCTCTTCAATAATAGGCTCGATATTCTCCATTTTGCTGCAAAAAAATTGAGTTTTTCACTAAAAATCGCTGCAAAATTACAAAAAATTATTGATATTTGCAATACCCACCTTACATTTTTTACAAAAAAATGAGGGTCTGCAATCGCAAACCCTCAAAAATACACAATTTTCGTTAAAAAATACACATTTTTGTGCAACGATTAGAGCGAAATAGCACCACTCGGACAAACGTCAGCACAAGTTCCACACTCGGTGCAAACGTCCGGATCAATCGAATAGTGTTCGCCTTCAGAGATAGCACCCATCGGGCACTCATCAATACATGTACCGCAAGCGATACAATCGGTAGAAATTTTGTAAGCCATAATTTTAATTGTTTGATGTTGTTTGATATTGTTTGAAATGGTTTATTTTTTCTTCTTATTCACCGTAGCCAGGGCTGCTGCCAATTGGGCGGCGGGACCGGTGAGACCTTTGTCGGTGAGGCCTTTGCGCTTGGCGAAGGTAGTCCAGTCTTTGGCTCCTCCTTCGGAGGTAGGTAAGCCTAACTGCAGGAAATGGCAGTAAGCGATACCGAGTGCATCGGTAGCATCCAGTTTCTTGGGCATCTCCTCTTCGGGGATGTGGAGAAAACGCTGCAGCATACCGGCCACCTGCTGTTTGGTGGAGTGTCCGTTACCGGTGATGGCCATCTTGATCTTCATGGGTGAATACTCATAGATGGGCACATCCTTGGACAACGCGGCTGCGATGGCCACTCCTTGGGCATGCACGATCTTGATCATCGTCTGCGGATTTTTATCCACAAACTGGGTCTCAATAGCCAGGCAGGACGGATGGTATTTGTCAATGATCGATTGCAGGAAGAAAAACTCCTTCTGCAGACGAGGATATTGTCCTTCGAGTTTATGCACATCGTACGCTCCAAACTCCAGTATTTCAACTTGTTGTCCGACGGTATGCAACACCGCGTAACCCATAAAGAGTGTACCCGGATCGACGCCTAAGATGATATGTTCCTGACGGACTTTGTCCAGCATGGATGTTAAACTGTTAGTCCTTCTCGTGATTGCGGATAAAACCGCGAATGATGATGATAGCAGCACCCAAGATGAGCACATAGTCAGCATAGGGCTCGATGTTGGCGATACTCAGTCCGGCACCAACTGCAGCGATAAACGCGCCGATCAGTAATAGGATAGTCGATTTTCTCATTCTTCTACGATATAAATGTCCTCGTTATTCTCGTGCATATAATATAGTTCACGCGCGTAACGCTCGAGGCTGTCCTTGTTATTGAGCACCTGCAGCATTTGTTCCGCTTTTTCGGTTTCCTTCCTATACGCCCTTGTCTGCTGCTCGTAAGATTGGATCTCCTTGTTCCTTCGGGAGAACTGCACGAGGCTTTGGTCACCGACGAAGAGATAGATAAAAAGGAACACGAGGATGGTGATGAGGTACTTACCCCATTTCCCGAACTTCATATAGCCTTTCCACTTCGAAAAATCCATCCGATTTAGCGTGTTTTTTATAAAATCCGGCACAAAGATACAACTTTTTTTGCATATATGAAAATTTTTTTGTAATTTTGTAGCCGATTTTATAAAAATAGCAATGAAAACACGATTTTCCATAGTCGCAATACTGCTTTTGGCGGTAGGTATGCATGCTCAAGTGCATATCTCGATACCCGATTCCGGTAGTTGGAGTGGTCAAGCTTTGTCGCCTTATGTGGGTCAGACGGTGGTGTTCGATGTTCCGATGGTGGTTTGTGCCAATGCGAACGGGAACTACGTGGTATCTCCATGGCGTCGTTTTCAGCCGGAGAGTCACGGAGTGATGGGTTCGGAGGAATACAACGAGACGGTGCGGATCAACAACTCGTGTATGTTCAGTTTGAGTGGCGTGAGCGGATACCATCGTTGCGGCGAGAAGATCTATAACCTGAAGGCGTCGGTGACGAGCACGAGTAAGTTGACGATGAGTGGTGGTACATGGAGAGGCAACACGCGTGCGGACTTGGAGAAAGGGATACCGGATTTGGGTGACTACCGGTTATTGGTGTGCGGATTTAACTTAGAGAACTACTACATGACCTGGGGATCGATGGGTGCCGACAGTTATTCGGAGCACCAGGACCAACGGGCGAAGGTGAGTAAAGCGTTAGCGAAGATCAACGCGGATATATTCGGATTGGTGGAGTTACAGCAGGGAGACGAAGCGATTGCGGAGATCGTGAGTGACTTGAACAAGAACACGGCGGGAAGGAATTATCAGTACTTCCACGATTTAGGTTCGGGAACGTTCCAGAAAGTGGATTTCGTGTATGACGTCAATAAAGTGGAGCCGATCAACACGCCGGTGGCAACGGACGTGGAGGTGCAGAACCGCAAGAAGATGGTATGTTTCCGGGAGAAAGCAACGGGCGAGAAATTCATTTACTCGATTAACCACTTCAAAGCGATGAACAGCGGTGGCAGTGACCGGCGTGTGAACGAGTCGCAGGCGGTGATCAAGTTGTATAACAGTTACCGTCAGAACCGCAGTATTATGGATAACGACCTGCTGATTATGGGTGACCTCAACTGCTACGCGTTCACGGATCCTATCCTGACGTTCACGGAGAAGAATAACATGATTGATCTGCACCGTGCGTTCCATGCGGACAGCAGTTACAGTTACATGTTCGGTGGTATGGCCAGTTACATCGACCATGCCATCAGTAACGAGACCTTGCGGCGGCAGGTGACGGGTATGTCAGCCTATCATATCAATTCCGATGAGGACGATAAATACACGTACGACAAGTCGAGTGACCTGTCGATGTTCCGTTGTTCGGACCATGATCCGGTGTTAGTGGGTCTGAAGTTAGACAGCACCCTATCCCAACCGATTGTGCCGTACGTAAACAGTTTGGATATACTGGAGAAGAAGGATCATCAGCTTGTGATTCAGAATGCATATGAACCGGGGTTGCGGAGTTTCTATGCGATCTACACCGTAAGCGGAATGCTACAGGAACAGCAAGAAATCACTTCGCTATACCACACGGTGGATCTGCCGCAAGCGCCGGGTGTGTATCTGCTGTATATCTACTATAAAGGCACGGCGTACCCGAGAAGAATCGTGGTGAGGTAATTGACGATTGGACGATTTACGATGTACGATTTATTTTCTGAAATAGAAGCACCGGAGCGGGAGGAGTTAAGACGCCTGCGGAAGGAGTTGGAGGAGGCGAACTATAAGTACTATGTACTGAACATGCCTACGCTCTCCGACCGGGAGTTCGATGAGAAAATGCATCGACTCCAGGCACTTGAGGCAATGTTTCCCGATATGTTTGATCCTAAATCGCCTACCCAGCATGTGGGTTCTGATTTAGCGGTTAAGGGTTACGGGTTACCGGTTACGGGAAAGGGGTTTGAGACGGTCAAACACAAGTACCCGATGTTGTCGTTGGCGAACAGTTATTCACGCGAAGAGATTGAGGATTGGGTAAGGAAGTTGCCTTCGGGTGTGGAGATTGTTTGCGAACTCAAATATGACGGTTTGTCTATCTCGCTTTGGTACGAGCATGGTGTGCTGGTGAAAGCACTCACACGAGGGGACGGACAGCAGGGGGACAATGTGATTGAGAATATCAAGACGATTCCTTCTATTCCTTGGCGGATTGAGCGAAAGGATGTGCCGGATTTCTTTGAGTTACGAGGCGAAGTACTGTTACCTTGGGAGCGGTTTGAGATGCTGAACAAAGAACGGGAGGAACAGGAAGAACCGCTGTTTGCCAATCCGAGAAATGCGGCATCGGGCACGCTGAAACTGCAAGATCCACGGGAAGTGGCACGGCGCGGTTTGGATGCGTATCTGTACTATATGTTAGGGGAGAATCTACCGGGAAGTACGCATTTTGAGCGGTTAGAGACAGCCAAGGATTGGGGTTTTCGTATATCTGACGCGATTAAGGTGTGCCATAACGTGGACGAGGTGATGGCGTATATCGCTTACTGGGACACAGAGCGCAAGAACCTGCCGGTAGCCACCGACGGTATCGTGCTGAAAGTAAATGATTTGGCACAGCAGGAAGAATTGGGTTACACGGCCAAGACGCCACGATGGGCAATCGCCTATAAGTTTCCTGCCGAGAAGCAGTTAACGCTGCTGAAAGAGATCACGTACCAGGTGGGAAGAACCGGTGTGGTGACACCGGTAGCCAATCTTGAGCCGGTGCAGTTGAGCGGCACGATGGTGCAACGGGCGACACTGCATAATGAGGATTTTATCAAACAACTCGATATCCGACCGGGTGACCGTGTGTGGGTAGAGAAAGGCGGCGAGATTATTCCGAAAATAACAGGAAAGGATGAGGGGTTACCGGTTACGGGTTACGGGGAATATTCATTCCCAACCACGTGTCCGGAATGCGGGACAGCGTTGGTACGGGTAGAAGGTGAAGCGGCATGGCGGTGTCCGAACGAGGCAGGTTGCCCACCGCAGATAAAAGGCAAGATAGAGCATTTCGTGAGCAGGAAAGCAATGAACATAGACGGTTTGGGAGAAGAGACAATTGATCTGTTTTACCAGAAGGGATTGTTAAAGAACATCGCCGATATCTACGATCTGAAATTAGAGGACATCGCAGCGCAGGAGCGGTTGGGCGAGAAGAGTGCACAGAATATTTTAGATGGTATCGAAGCCTCGAAAAACGTACCGTGGTCACGGGTGCTGTTTGCATTGGGTATCCGGATGGTAGGTGAAACAACCGCCAAGAAGATTGCGAAAAAATACAACACGATTGACAGTTTACAATGGGCGACGGCCGAACAGTTATGTGCCATCGAAGATGTGGGACCTCAGATTGCGGAGAATATCGTGAAGTATTTTGAAGACTTGCAGAATTTGGAGATTTTAGAGCGATTGAGACAAGCGGGTGTTCAGATGGAAGGAGAAGCGGAGGCCGCACCGACGAGTGATAAGTTAGCCGGAATGAGTATTGTTATTTCCGGTACGTTTGCGCAGCACAGTCGAGACGAGTACAAGGCGATGATTGAAGCGCACGGCGGAAAGAATGTAGGATCCGTAAGCAAGAAGACGAGTTTTATTTTAGCGGGTGAGAACATGGGTCCGGAGAAACGGAAAAAGGCCGAAGATCTCGGAATTCCTCTCAAGACAGAGGCGGAATTCCTCGAATTGGTAAATGGTAATTTGTAATTGGTGATTTATGAGTTTAAAACAGTATATATTTGATTATTTACGCAAGAAACAGCCGGAGAGAACGGTTCGTTTTCCGCATTTGGACCAGTCGTTAAAGGTGATGGTGATCTATGAAAGTGACCCATTGGAGCGGAACGATGCCATCAAGGCCATTCGGCAGGATTTGTTGAGGCGACAGATGGACGTGACGATGTGGGGATATCTGGGAAGAAAAGAGATCCAGACCTTGATTTTACCGCAAAGTCGAATCTTAGGATTGGGTGACTATAACTGGTTAGGCAAACCGAGAGACTACGTGCTGACGGATCTGAAAGCGGAACATTATGATCTGCTGATTGATCTTTCGACGCAAACGCTCCTACCCTTGCGTTACTTAGCGATGTACACGGATGCCGATTTCAAAGTGGGACTGAACATGGGCGAAGGATTACACGATATGCTGATGGGCATGGAGAATCCTGATGCCAAGGGTTTGTATGATCAGATTATCAATTACTTAACGACGATTAAGAGCAATGATTAAGGGATTAGGTACTGCACTCATTACGCCGTTTCAGGCAGACGGAAGTGTCGATTTTGACGCTTTGGCACGACTGTTAGACACCCAGTTAACGGGTAAGGTCGATTATATCGTGGTGCTGGGCACGACAGGTGAAGCGGCCACGATGACGGAGGCGGAAAAACGGGAAGTGAGAGAGTATATCCGGAAATACGTAGATGGTCGTTTGCCGTTGGTGTTAGGTGTTGGTGGTAATAACACAGCCGCTGTTTGCGAGAGTTTAAAGACGATTGACTTGACGGGTTTTGAAGCGATCTTGAGTGTTTGTCCGTATTACAATAAGCCCAATCAGGAAGGTCTGTTCCAACATTTCTGTGCCGTAGCAAAAGCGAGTCCTGTACCGGTTATTCTTTATAATGTTCCCGGGCGCACGGGTGTGAATCTGTTACCGGAGACGGTGATGCGGATCTATGAGGCCGTACCGGATAAGATCGTGGGTATCAAAGAGGCGAGTGGAAACGTGGAGCAGATCAAACATCTGATTGATTTAGCGAAAGGCAAGTTGCTTGTGATAAGCGGCGACGACGGAATAGCGTGTGAGATCATGGAAGCCGGTGGAGCAGGTTTGATTTCCGTGGCAAGTAATGCGTTTGCAGAAGATTTTTGGGATATCGTACATAAAAAGGACCAAGCTAAACAGGCGAAGTACGAGCAGATGGTGCGGTTGCTGTTTAAGGAAGGTAATCCGGTAGGCATCAAAGCGGTGCTGGCGCAGAAAGGAATTATTCAGAATTATCTAAGACTACCGTTAGTCCCTGCAAGTCAAGAACTTGAGGAAGAGTTGAAAGTGGAAAGTTTAAAGTTGAAAGCATAAAAAATAAGCCCGTTCAAATGAACGAGCTTTTTTTCTACCCTTCTTTTAGACTCGGCCATAGGCGGTTTAGGCCTTCGTCGGCGCTCCCTCGCATTTTCCCTCATCTGCGCCATATTCGCCCCTCGCGTCTCGCTATTCGCTTCGCCCGCCCGCGAGGCGCTCAATGCGGGTGTAGCCCATGCGGAATGGGACGCTCATTTCCACCTACTCTCCAGCAGTTTCCAATATATGCTGAATATATGCTCAATATATGCCGAATATATGCTTCATCCGACATCAACTTAATCAAACTATAATCAAATCTAGAGAATTAGGCGATTTCCTCGCCATTTTTGAGTGCCACACTCACCTCGTGTCGCACATAATCGCACAGCCGCCCTTGAATAGGCTTTCCGTACTTCCGCGCCTTCCGATTGGCTTCGTCATATTTGGCTTGCCATGCGGCTCTACGCTCCGGGTTATGTAGAATCTCTTTGCACTTAGCAATCAGCACGCCAAACTCCTTTATATGAGGCAGATTTGCTTTCTTTTTCTTTGTTTTCTTGCTCAGCTCCGGCTTATTGCACACAGCCGCCCATTCTCCGTTTCCTGGAATCCGTCTCGCGTAATGCTCCGGATCTACATGTCCCCGCGCATCATCTATCAAACTTGTCCATTGTACTTTCATACTTCCTGCAAATCTTAAACCTTCATTTCCAAATTCTCTGCAAAGATACAAAAACTTTTTGACATATGCAAATTTTTTCCCTTTTTCTTGCATATTTCAAAAAAAAGCAGTAACTTTGCAGCCGCAAAGGTTTGCAAGAACTAGAACCGTCCCCTCCATGACGTAAAACCAGAGCGTCAGATCTGAGACGTAAAATGGGATGACATATTAAAAGGCGTTTATTGACGCTTGTTTTGGTATTACGAAATCTAGCAAGTTTCCATCCTATCCAAGACAAGAATGTGCAATAAGCGTTCTCGTGGGTATGTTAATATCCGTTCGCGCCCCTCATAGGGCGGGAGGGTTAAGCATATCGGGCGTGGACGTTATTGTTTATTCTTATAGGATAGGTTTTGCTAGAACCTCGTAATAGAGAATAAGCGTGAATAATGTTCGCGCTTTTTGCGTGTATATATCCGGTTACACCAAATACTAACTAAATATTTACAAACGGAGAATGCCGAAAATCCGATAAAGAGTAGGCTGAAAGTTAAACTAACAAAACAATGAAAACAAAATTTATCTTATTAACACTCTGTTTGTGTTGTTGTAACATGGTTGCAAAAGCAGAGACAACATCCGTAAAAGGTGATCTTCCAACGGAAGAAACAGAAACCACATCCGCACGTTATGTAGAAATGGCATATGACAATGTAATATACAAAATATATTGGCATCTTAGTTCCGATGCTCCGTTTATAATTTCTGGGGGAAACCCCCAATACTTTCCTATTACTAATAGCCAAGATCAATACTATATATGGGATAGTGTAACTGTATCAGGATTTATCAAACAACAGAACAGTAACGATACAATCAGAACTATTTTGCCTCAAATTACTAATAGTCACTACAATCAGTGGCAGGATATGTGGATGACAGGTGGTGCTTCTCATCAATATGCTTCCTGGTCTGCACCGGTAGTAGGAATAGAGGGTAGGGCTACGTATCGAGGAAGTTATACTAGTAATTATTCGGCTTTTGATTATGATTATGAAGGTAGGCCCGGAATAACAGAGATCAACATTCCTAATAGTGTAAAATGGATTGATTCTGATGCATTAGCTAATTGCCCGGATTTGAAGATAATTACTATTCCGGAAAGCGTAGAACGGATTGGCAATGATGCTTTTTATGGTTGTGATAATCTGACTACTATTAACTGGAATGCAAGACATGCTATGATAAAAGAAACACGTTATGATCCTAGTTGTGAATGCAATCATTGGCTAGAAGAAATTAGTACACAAAGCCTCTTCCCTAATATGAATGTGATTAGCTTTGGAGAAGATGTAGAATATATTCCAATATATTTGTGCCCTAATACAGAGATTCAATCAGTAACGATACCTTCCAAAGTTACCGAGATAGGAGAAGATGTTTTCTCATTTTGCCACAGTTTGAACTCTGTAACATTTCTGTCTTCGTTGACGCATATTGGAGATAATGCATTTAGTGGTTGTGAAGGACTCACATCCATAGAATTTCCGTCTTCGTTGACGCATATTGGAGATAATGCATTTAGTGGTTGTGAAGGACTCACATCCATAGAATTTCC
>Ga0256405_10009394_pt1 | contig 13400 bp, 13 predicted proteins | sample RumenRJG_02DNA_FD_189096 | JGI IMG/M metagenome (GOLD analysis project Ga0256405, IMG submission 189096) | Bovine rumen microbial communities from Lethbridge, Alberta, Canada - RJG_02 | ecosystem: Host-associated > Mammals > Digestive system > Stomach > Rumen | place: Canada: Alberta...
CATCGTGCCAACTGTTGTTCATTTTCAGAATCTTGACTGCCAGATGCAGTCCAACGGTGTTGGAATTCAGGTAATACGCGTTCTTATGCCCCGTGTATTCCATCCACGCTTTCTCAAACTCAACCGTTTTGAAGCCCATACCGGTCCAGCCTTTTTCAAGGCACTCTCGGACTGCATCAAGGCACTCATCCACATGAAACTTCGGCTTTAATACTTGAATTGCCATAATTACCTCTTCTCCTTCATTGATGTTGATTCTTATCTTTAACCATGAAATGACTTTATTATAGTGTTTGTTTCATTATAATAAATAATAAAAACAACTGAACGACTACCAAATATATATCGAATTACTTGAATTCCAGGCTAAATTCATATTAATTGTGGTAGTTTTCCTGCATTTCGTGAGTCACAGGTAAATGTTACATAGGGTTTATCCTTCATCGTTTTCATAGCTCTGGACTCGATTACATAAACTGATAATATATTTACCATACTCGGTCTCCGCCTGGCGCGCACCAAGTTCCCTGAGCTGGGCTTCTGAAATTAGGCCCATCGCCATGCGACTTATTCAATACAGTACTCATTCATACCGCACTTGTCCTGAACAATCTTCATAAATGAGGCTGACTCTTGAACATTCGTCCAGTTATCCACCTCAATTTCAACAAAACCGCGATCAGGCATCTGAACATAGACTTCATATTCAGATGCATACCGGCTTACATATGAAGCAATATCCGTTTCACACGACATATTCGGAAGCAATGCCGCCGGGAAAAAAAGTATGGGAATATCCGAAAAATCATACTGCGTACGGAGAGGCTCATCAGAATTGGAATTCAAAACTCTTCTATTCCTATCCATTATAGCACGGAACTTCGGAGATCTAAGTTTATGTGGCAAAACCAGCATTGTAAATTGATGTTGGTTTAGCATCGCCCGTTGAAAAAAGCGCGTCTGATCTACACCATAAAGAATGCAGCGACTATATAACAGCATAATATTGCTCGCTGAAGTCTTTACATCACTCAGACTTCCTGTAACAACGTGAAGTTCAAATCCTACTCATTGCCACCAGCAAATCGCTTCTCCAGGAAATCTTTGTCGAGCTTTGTTTCCACAACCGTTATTTCTTTTATTTCAAGTAGGAGGATATAGCTTAAAAGATAGTATATAAGCGGTTTATCATAGATAATTGTGTCAGTACCAATTCCATAAGGATTACTGTCCAGCACAATAATCCCCGACTAGGAACTGTCGTGGTGAATAACATCCCCGGAAAGAAGACTGTCTGTGTCAGTATCCAGGAGAATTGATAGTTTTCGGAGAAAGCCTATTTCCGGCAATCCAAGCCCTCGCTCCCATTTGAAAACCGCCATATCGCTTATACCGATGCGGTCAGCCAAATCTATTGGGGTATACCCAGCCCTTTTGCGCAAATAGGCAATCGCTTTACCTACTCTCTCAACGTCCATTTCAGGACCTACCTAAGAGTACTGATTTACCTACTATTCAAAATCCCATCGGTTTGCAAAAGCTATTTAGAATTCCATCCTGCACTCAGCCAGTGTAGGATTCTTTTTATCTTTTTCAGAGAGAATAATCTCCCCGACATCCGGCCATGCCACGTTCACATCGGGATCATTCCAAAGGATTCCTCCTTCGTCCTCCGGATGGTACTTCTCGTCACACTTATAAGCAAATTCCGCCTGATCAGAAACAACGACAAATCCATGTGCAAAGCCCCGAGGAATCATGATCTGACGGTGATTTGCTTCGGAGAGCAGTACTCCCACCCATTGACCATAGGTTTCAGATCCCTTTCTCAGATCTACCGCAACATCAAAAACTTCACCCTTCAAAACACGAACAAGCTTTGCCTGAGGATATGTTTTCTGAAAATGAAGTCCCCGGAGAACACCTTTATGGGACGAAGACTGATTGTCCTGGACAAAACGGTAATTAAGCCCTGCAACCGTGAAATCATCTTCCTTATAAGTTTCCATAAAGTATCCACGGTAGTCGCCATAGGTTTTGACATCTATGATATAAACGCCTTTAATCTTTGTTTCTGAAAATGTAAAGTTACCCATTTCATTTTCCCTCAATACTTCAGTTTACCATCAGCAACATTTCTAAGATGCTGGCCATAGGGAGACTTACCATAACGTTCAGCTGAGATTAAAAGTGTATCTCTGTCAATCCACCCATTCCTATAAGCGATTTCTTCCGGGGCAGAAATCTTCAGCCCCTGGCGTTTTTCTACCATCTGGACAAAGTCCGCAGCCTCAACCAGGCTGTCCATGGTGCCGGTATCGAGCCAGGCAAACCCACGCCCAAGTATGACACCATTTAGGCGCCCCTCTTTCAAATAAATATCATTCAGGCTCGTGATCTCAAGTTCACCGCGAGCAGACGGAACGACTTGCTTTGCTTTTTCACTCACATCTGCCGGATAGAAGTAGAGCCCTGTAATACAATAGTTAGACTTGGGATGAAGGGGCTTTTCCTCAACTGAAATAATATGCTCATCCTGATCCAGTTCCATTATTCCAAAGCGCTCAGGATCATTCACATAGTAACCAAAAATTGTAGCAAAGCCTTTGCTGCAGTTTTCTACAGCTCTCTTCAGCTTTTCTCCCAGACCGCCCCCGTAAAAAATATTGTCCCCCAAAATCATGGCACAGTCATCATCGCCAATGAATTTCTCACCTAACAGGAAAGCCTGAGCAAGACCGTCCGGACTGGGTTGTACACAATAGGATAAAGAGATACCAAATTGTGAACCGTCTCCAAGAAGGTGCTCAAATCTAGGAGTATCCTCAGGTGTTGAAATAATAAGAATTTCTCTGATTCCCGCAAGCATCAGCGTGGATAGGGGGTAATAGATCATCGGTTTATCGTAAACAGGCAAAAGTTGCTTAGATGTTACCATTGTTAATGGGTATAAACGCGTGCCCGCTCCGCCTGCCAGAATAATGCCTTTCATATTAGAGTATGAGGGAGTTGTCAATTTTGAGTTCACCACACGTCCTCCTATCCATTTTACAAATATTCAGTAAAAAAATATAATCGTCCACTTAATCGGAATACACCCATCATATCTCTTTGCGTAAGAACAGGTGTAGGACTTTGTACACCCCGTACCCGATCAGCGCGCCGATCAAGCCGCTGATCACATTGTTCGTCTCATATAGACCTCACTGGAACACATATTGCAGTCCCTCAATTATGATCTCAAGCCCCGCAACAAAGACCATTGTCCAGACTAGCTTCCGGTTCTCAACCAGGCTGGTAACGCCAAGGCCTACCGGAATTGTCATCAGAATACTGGCTACGACTTCAGGCAGAAAAGCATATCCTTGCCCGGATGTCCAAAAATGACAGAACCAAAAGGTGTCAGGCTAGCACAATATACTCCGAAACTACTACATATAATCACTGTCGACATCAACAACGAGATCAAATAACTGGTCAAAGCGCCCGATATAACACATCTCTTCTGCACAACAAATCTGACCACCGATCCACTTAGCAGAGCAACCACAAAGCACAGTGGAGTAAGCTTACCAATTGAATGCAAAGCATAATGAATTGCACCATCAATTATATCTGCTAGCACCACTCTGCACCTCTCCTATACTCAACCGCACGTATAGATCGTAAAATCCCGGGAATGGCAAAAACTCTAGACGAAGCCTGCCTAGACTCGTCCAGCTATACATTCTAAACTTACAAATTGTCCCGGTACCACTCGATGGCGGCGGCGATTCCCCGGTCGAAGCTCCAGTCCGGAGCATAGTCAAGGAGCTCCCTTGCCTTAGAGATATCAGCGTTAGAATGCTTGATGTCCCCTGCGCGGTCCGGGCCGAAATGCGGTTCCACGTCCACGCCCAATGCCTTTGTCAGGCCGTGATAGATGTCCAGCAGATATTCCCTGCCGCCATAGGCGATGTTGAAGGCCTCACCCGCCGCCGAGGACGGTGCTAGACAGGCTTTAAGATTAGCCTCAATGACGTTCTCAATATATGTAAAATCCCTCGACTGCATCCCGTCGCCGTTGATGGTGGGCGTCTCGCCGTGTAGCAGTTGCCTAATAAACTTCGGAATCACCGCGGCGTAGGCCCCGTTTGGGTCCTGACGGCGACCAAAGACGTTGAAGTACCTGAGGCCATAGGTATCCAACCCGTAGTGGCGAGTATACTGCTTAGCCCATTCCTCGTCGCACATTTTTGACACTGCGTATGGCGAGAGCAGATTTCCTTCTCTTCCCTCGCGCTTTGGCAGATACGGTTCGTCACCGTAGACCGAGGAAGAAGAAGCATAGACAAACTTCTTCACCCCGCTTTGACGGGCTGCCTCCATCATATTCACCGTGCCGACAACATTGTTCATACAGTAGAACACTGGCATCTCGATGCTCCGTGGCACAGAGCCCCAAGCCGCCTGGTTCAGCACATAATCGGCCCCGTCACATGCCGCGAGACAGGTGTCCAGATCTTTGATATCACCCTTGATAAAAGAAAACCTGGTATTTTCCAAAAAGGGCTCAATATTCTCATAGTGCCCGGTGCTAAGGTCGTCTAAGCAGCGCACGCGGTAACCCAGATTCAAAATCGCCTCACAGAGATTCGACCCGATAAATCCAGCCCCACCGGTCACCAAAAAGACAGAATCCTCTGAGAACTTTACATTCTGATATGACATAATCAAAACCCTTTCTTACAGCCCCAGCACGGCTGCTTAATGTAGTATTATCTTGCTGGTTTTGCTTCACTAGGCTTTCTGTGTGCATACCAGCAATGGATTCATTTTCTATTTGTTTGTCTTCTGCTCTACGATAACGATATGTTAACGTTTCTAACTTGGTCTTGAGAGCTTTCTATAACATCAAGAAGCTACTGTGTATATGCTTCCGAAAAAGCTTTATCAGAATAATAGGTCAAAGATCTATTAGCAGTTTTTCCACATTCTTCAGCACCTGTAAACATACGATTTCTGAAAAACAGGAGCTTGCATCAACGCTGAGAACCATTTATGATATTCTTGAAGAAAAAGCATTTACCGGAATTATCCGCCATATGGCCATATGGTATATATCATAGATTTCTATAGTAATATCTATATCAAATCGACAGATTGTTTCACAAAATGCATAGTGAAATGTAGCAGAGCAGTCTGCTTTCAGATTGGAAGAAACTTATTCCTATCGCATTAAGACCAGGAGAAATATCTTACGCCTTTATATCTTCAAAAAGCTTAAGTCTTTTGAGAAGATCATATCTCTCTTTACTATGATAAATCTCTTCTGCAAGCAATATTCCTCTATTGGTTTTAAAGCCTCTCCTCACAATTCTGAAAAACTGATATATCCAACAAAACATCTTTAGCCGTGAATTTCTATGATATGCTATCCAGTTATGCTCTCCTGCAGTCTGCAGGTAAGTGAAGAGTCCCAATTGACTTATGCGAGTACTTACCGTCTCTACACTAACTCTCACACTATTTTTCCTCCCAAAATTTCCGGAGGAAAAAACAAGGTCTAGCAGTTCCTCGCAAAGATCTATATCGGCACTCTCGCACCAGGAGATCCGATTCGGAAGCCCAAGAAACAATTGACACATTCGAGTAGTGGTTATCGCCAAGGTGTCCAGACCCTTGCTTTCTGCAACAGTCTTAAACTCATTCTCCCAAAATTCATCATTCAACACTTTGTCTACATACATCATCCAATCGATGATCTGTCGTAAACCCATCCCACTCTTCAGATGGCTACGCATGTGCACAAGCAAAACAAGACCATTGGGGAGCGGCGGCAGCATCGGAAAACCTGCTTCCCCAATATATGCCCAAACTGTATGACTCAAGCCAGCACTCACATAATCATCAATATACAAGTCTTCATGACTGAAATGATGATGAAGTTCAAAGAAAATACCATTCTTCTTCCATACACTGTGGCGGGGACTACTCAGACTTATCGGACATTCCAGAATATACCCATTTTGCTCTAACAGCTTTTCTGCTTCTTCGAACCGTACTTCTGGAACAATAAAGTCAATATCGCCCATTGTGCGGTCGATCGGCCTTGGATAATAGATCGCCGCGGCAGTACCTTTCAAAATTGCCATAGGAAGGCTATGACTCGCAAACAGTCTTCCAAGTTTGTTCTGTTCATGAAGGATGCGAAGACTTTTTGCCTCGATCTTAAAGAGGACCTGATCATCCAATCCATCAGTTTCCGGTATAAGTCCTGCAACTGTCTGGATTATTGCCTCGCTTTTGATTTTGTTCCAATCAGCATTCTTAGGAGCAGTAAATTGAACGTCAAATAGAGACGAACTCAGCAATTCGCATAGCAATTTCTGTTCAGCAGTCATACTCTATACTCCTAAGAACACATTTCCCATTGTTGTGACTTCAAATATGAGATGGATACTCTTTTTCCGCTCAGTATTTCACTCAACCTTCGCAACTACTCTAAGATGTTCACCATAAGGACTCTTTTCAAATATTCCACCTTCTTCTAGCAAATTATTTTCCCAATGGAACCGTGGAATCAGTTTCGGCAAAGATCTTCATCGAATTCATCCTCGTCCTGCCAGCCGTTGTTCATCTTCAGGATCTTCACGGCAAGATAGAGTCCAACCGTGTTGGAGTTCAGATAATATGCATTCTTATGGTCCGTATACTTCTTCCAAGCTTCTTCAAACTCTACCGTTTTGTAGCCCATGCGGTACAGCCCTTTTCCAAACACTCTCAAACCGCATTCAGGCACTCTTCCTCGTGAAATCTCGGTCATAATACTTGAATTGACATTTCAACCTTCTCCTCACTAAAAATGGACTATTTCTTATGGATTAATGAGACTATTTCAAGAATACCCTCTGATTTACAGACAATCGATGAAATAGCATAGATTGTTATTCCCACGCCTGTTTTGATAGCTAACGAAGGGACATATCCTACGTGTCCAATTGTTTTCGAAATAACTATTATCGCAACAGCCATCACCGATGTACAAATTATAGGTTTTATCATATCGGCAAAGACTTCTGAAATAGAATATCCTATGATCTTTTGCATATCACAATAAGTAATAATAGCAATAACAACTGAGACTATTCCACAAACATAAGCAAGTTGCGAGATCGAGCAATGTAATGTGAAAGAAAAAACAAGCAAGCCCGTCCCTAATAATATCAATCTTACTATTTCAGATTTTACTCTTAATTCACTGTGCCCAAACGCATAAAACACCTGAACATTAACCAGCATATACGGTGTTGCAAGATAACACAGGCACATACCGGGGACAATATCTGCTGCGGGTAACCACTTAGCTGTTAAAAGAATGCATATTACTTCTTCAGCACTTAGTGTAAACCCAACCATTAAAGGGATTATTATGAAACTAGTCATAATAATAATCTTCCGTATAATATGTTTTACTCTTTCAATATCAGACTGGGAAGAAGAGATTGTCGGAAGCAAGACGCCAGACATTGCTCCAAATGTGTATAGGGAAAACTGCCGTGGTAGCTGCTCTCCTTTGTTATAATACCCTAAATCAGTTACTGAATATCTCTTTCCAATAACAAGACTATACAAGCTTCCGTTCAAATAGTTTAGCAAGGAGGCACCCACGACACCGGCACTGAATGAGAGCATCTCCTTAATTCGATCATAACTAAACTTCCAACTAATTTTCCATTTAACCACTCGAAAAAGTATAATTGTGAACACAAACGTATGGGATAATCGCTGAATAACTAGTGCCCATACACCGTATCCTAAAATGGCGGCAACAATACCAAGAATCGCAGAAAAAAGACTTGCTGATATTTGACAATAAAAGAGAAGCTTAAACTGCATATTTCGATTGATAATACCGTCTCGTACAGAGGAAAATGCCTGAGCAAACAGCATTAAACCCAAAACACGCAAAACAGCAGTAATCTGTGGTTCCGCATAGTATTCAGCGATGAACGGGGCGGATAAAAAAAGAACTAAATAAAGGATCAAAGAAATTGTGGAACTCACTGCGAAAACCGCGCTGTAGTCGAATTCATCAACTTTCTCTTTCCTAATTAACGCAGTACCAAAACCACCCTGAATTAACATATATGAGATTTCTATAAAAACCGATGTCAGAGCGATCAGCCCAAAATCACTTGGTAAAAGAAGCCTGGCTAATACTATAGATACGATCATTGAGATCCCTTTATTGGAAAAATTCTGTAGAATGAGCCAGATTGAATTAACCGCAAACTGCTTTTTAGTTATTTGCATGGCAACCTCTTACAAAATGAACAACCAGCTACTGTCCAATTTCATATATTTCGGCAGTATCACATGCTTGCTTCTTATTATCATAAGGTTTCACTGGTAATTACATCTAAATAGTGCTCGAATGAATGAGCTTTAATTAGCGCATCTGGTATCGGCTCCGGGTCACTTTGTACAAAATCGGCAATCTCATTAATATTCCTCTCTCCTATCACAAACACATTATTAGGATTATAAAAGTCTTTATCAACGATATGTTTATTTGTCGTAATTAGCTTTATATTGAGCGTTATAGCCTCTATATCACGTAGTGTAATACCCTCTTGTTTTTCCATTACAACATTTAGTATAGCTCTACTTCTTGCATCATATTCCAACACTTTAGTATATGGAATCATTGGTTGGTAGTATTTTTTCTTTTTCGAAAAACGACCGTCTTTAGTTATAATGAATTTAGTTTTTAATCCGTAACTTTGTAATTGTTGTTCCAAATCCAAAAGCCACTCTCCGCGGTTTTTATCTCGCCCAACAAAAAAAACATCATATTCTGGTCTTTGATTCTTAATAACTTTTCCCGGCTCTATGACATAGGGATAGATTGGAAGATTATACGTTCTTGCGTCGTAATCATCATATGTCCATTTTTTGACAAAGCTCGGAATATCGCCAGGCTCTAAGTGTTTAGCTTTTCCTACCATGTTGCCATATAAGAAAAAGATCTTTGCTTCCGGCATATTCTCATGAAGCCAAACAAGATAATCCCTGGATATAAGAGGATCTCTAACTAGAATGTATTTAACCCTATCATTAATTATTGCTTCGTTGTACCATCTTCTGTCTGATAAAAAAGGAGTCCTAAACCAGAGTTCTCTAATTATTCTTCCATTAATTGTAGTATCTTTATATGGGCGATATATACGAAAGCCTCGCTGTTTTGCAAGTTCATCTTCTCTAGAGAACATAACAAAAACAGTGTTCTCATTATTCCAACTTTCCATTTAATTAATACACCTTTCTATATAACAGGAAACACTGTTTTTACTTGTCGAATTTCTTATAAAACCATAATTGGTTGCGGTGTCAAGAGTCCATCTTTTACGAAATAAGCTGATTCGGAATTCATCGGATTTCCCATTAATGGAGCTGTTTTGTGAGTTCAAAGCTCTCAAAACCATACATTTTTCGCGAAATGGAAAAGCTGCTTTTGACACCCGAACCATAATTAGCAATATGTTTCTTTAGTTTTGAGCTCTTTATGGTTTGAAAGTCCTAACATTAGTATGTACAGTGGAATCAACTTATCTCTATGCCTCAAATTCGTACCTACATTTGTACTCCCCCACCCAAAAACGAAAGCTACTACAAGAGCTATGATTAATAATGATATCATGAGTGTTTTCTTGCATGTGTTATGCGATAAGTACTTTATCGAACGGATCCACACCCACAGATAAAAAAAAGCACTGAACAACATAGCAATCAAATCATTATAACCTCTAATCTGAAAGAATAGTGGAGTAAATAGAAACAAGAATACTCTAATTGGCGTATACCTAATAAACGAAGTAATCGTTGAACTATCACCTGCAATTGCGGCATAAGATGAATTCCCTCTTCCACTGCCACTAGCAATATCTGAAATATCTTCTATTCTCTGCATCTTGCTAAAAAACCTGGAACCATAATTATTGAACAAGAAAACGAAAGCTAATAGAAAGAGTATGCTTACAATTATTGATGTAAAATTCAATTTAAATGCCTCAGTTTTTTTATCATACAAAAAACGTATTATGATGTAACCAACAGCAATTGCAACTATTCCACTATGATATAATGCACCCACAAACACTGTGACAAATGACATGAAAAACAGAATATCCTTTTTTTTCACCCACCACCCAACAAAACAGAACAAAGAAAGAGAAACGCAGAATGTGATCATCGATTCTCTCAAAAAAATGACAGACATTATCGCGTAATTTGGTAAGAGAGCTGCAAACCACATTGCAAAACAGATATTGCGTTTGGAGAGCCCTGCCATTATCAGGATTCTATAAATCACATGTAATGTCGCTATGGAAAACAGCATAAGGAGGAACTGAATAAACACTCTTGAGTCTCCGAAGAGACGCACCATTGTGCCAAATGTTGTAACTCCATTTGTCCCTTTTTCTATCATTCCTTTAGCATAATACAATGCACTCTGCCAAAAGTGTTCTGTATCTGCCCCGCTCCCTGGCAAAGTGAGTATCCCACGGACCAGAAAATCCCATGTGAAGAAGAATTGACGTAAAAGATATCCGCAAAAAAGAGGCTTTCTCACCGTTCTATATTTATTCTTCGTGAAAATAACAAAAAAATATGCGATTGTAAAAAGGAAGATAAATCCAATTGCAATTGTCGTATCCAAAGAACCTGTAAGTAAGGTTATCATCCTCGCTAACAACAACTCTATTAACAAAACAAATAAACAAATCATATCAACCAGCATCCCAATTTGGAATAATCTCATTTACAGAAAAACATGAGAATAAGCAATTAAGCAGATATGTCTTCACTCTGAAATCTATGATGATATTACTATCCCATTTTTATACTACTCCTTTATAACCTCCAGTAGCTGTATCCGGCTTCTTCATACTCGTTTTTGTTCAAGATACCTTTGATGTCCAGCAGGATTTTCTTTCCCAGTCCGAAGAAGCTATCCACTTCTTCCATGGTGAGCTTCGAGAACTCTTCATGAGCCACTGCCAGAATCACGGCATCCATGTCTTGGACCGCGTCCATGGTATCGAAGTCGAGTCCATAAATTCGCTTCGCTTCTTCCGCATCCGCCACTGGATCGGTGATGACAGGAGTGATGCCATACTCATGGAGTTCGTTCACGATGTCCATGACCTTGCTGTTGCGGGTATCGGGGCAGTTTTCCTTGAAGGTGAAGCCAAGGATCGCCACTTTAGCATTCTTCACCGGCTTATCCGCCGCGATCAGCTGTTTCACACAGCTCTCAGCCACGTACTTGCCCATACCGTCATTGATGCGGCGTCCGGCAAGGATCACCTGGCTGTGATAACCGAGCATATCCGCCTTATAGGTCAGATAATAGGGGTCCACGCCGATGCAGTGGCCGCCCACGAGGCCGGGAAAGAACTTCAAGAAATTCCATTTCGTTCCGGCGGCTTCCAGGACTTCCTTCGTGTCGATGCCCAAGCGGTGGAAGATGATGGAAAGCTCATTCATGAAAGCGATGTTGATATCACGCTGAGAATTTTCAATGACCTTGGCGGCTTCCGCAACTTTGATGGAAGAGGCACGGTGCACACCGGCCTCGACCACTAGTTCATAGGTCTTCGCCACGCAGTCCAGGGTCTCGGCGTCCATGCCGGAGACAATCTTCTTGATCGTCTGAAGACGATGGACCTTGTCGCCCGGGTTGATACGCTCGGGGCTGTACCCTATTTTGAAATCAACGCCACATTTGAGGCCGGATTCCTTCTCCAGGATGGGAACACAAACATCCTCGGTCACACCCGGATAGACCGTGGATTCATACACAACGACAGAACCGGGAACGAGATTGCGGCCAACAATACGGGAAGCATTTTCGACCGGGTAGAGGTCCGGGGTTTTATCGTCCTTGATCGGGGTTGGGACCGCGACAATCAGAAACTTGCATTCGGAGAGTCGTTTCTCATCCGAGGTGAAATCGACGGTGGTATTCCGAATGGCTTCATCGCCAACTTCATGGGTAGGGTCGATGCCGCTCTTATACTGCTGGATCCGCCGCTCATTGTGGTTGAAGCCTAGTACCTTCACATGCTTGGCAAACTCCACAGCAATTGGCATGCCTACATACCCAAGGCCGATTAGGGCCAGTTTCTCTTCTCCCTTCACCAAGCGGTCATACAAGGAATTGATATCATTCATTTGTTTGCTGCCCTCTCTATTAATTCAATTTCTTCTTTATACGCATCTATGACAATTTGCCTGTCGTATTCCCGTTCCATCTTTGCTCTCGCTGCCAGACCCATCTGCTTTCTCCGCTCTGTAGTCAGGCTAAGGAACTTTTCAATAGCAACGATCAGGCTTTCAATATTTTTTGCCTCACAGCCGAAACCGGTGATGCCCTCATCGAAAGTCTCTCTACAGCCTGGAACTGTTGTAGTTATTACCGGTCTTGCCGTGGCCGATGCTTCAAGCATTGCGTTCGCAGTTCCTTCATGATAAGAGGGAAGGATAGCACAATGGCAATTTTTGTACAATGGGTGCATGTCTCTTTGAAAACCTATATAATGAACCATATCCTCTACTTCTCGAAAAACTGCAGAATAATCATCGACCTCTGATCCTGCAATATCTAATGTTATAAAAGGGTATTTTTCATGAACTACTCGAAATGCTTCTATTAGCTCTCCTATTCCCTTATCTTTCATAATACGTCCCACAAATAAGAATCGTATTCCATCCACTTCACTAGGATATGGTTCTGCACAGTGTTGTTTAAGATTAACGCCAGAGCCTGGAACAACCCTTGTTTTTCCTTTTGTTAACCCATTATCAACAAACATTTTTCTGTGAGTCTCATTTTGAAAGATCACGCAACTTGCTTTTCTCAATCCAATTCTATAGAGGAGGAACGAGATGCTCGAGAGAAAACCTCCATTCTCTATAGATGTTCCTAATCCAGTGATGTTAGAAATATATGGCTTTCTCAAATAAATACATGCTAACCCACCATACACATTAGGCTTTATCGTATAAGTTAAAACTATTAATGGTTGTAATCTTTTTATAGACTTCATGTAATAACGAAATAGCTTGATATCATTTAAGGGATTAGTGCCTCTGCGATCTATAGGTGAACTAATAACATGGCAACCGAGTTTTTCCAGATCATTAATATAGCCCTTATTACTCGCTATAATCTCAATAGTATAATTCTTACTAAGGGTTTCAATCAGCTCGCGTCGGAACATGAAAAGCCCACCTACCGTATTGCTGATAATTAATATTGTTTCTCGCATTCCATATCTCCTAATATAGAGTGTCTACTTCATCCTAAATCGCTTTTTTTATGATCGTGAGTTTTGCAACTTTCAATAGCAATT
>Ga0256405_10009395_pt1 | contig 13399 bp, 21 predicted proteins | sample RumenRJG_02DNA_FD_189096 | JGI IMG/M metagenome (GOLD analysis project Ga0256405, IMG submission 189096) | Bovine rumen microbial communities from Lethbridge, Alberta, Canada - RJG_02 | ecosystem: Host-associated > Mammals > Digestive system > Stomach > Rumen | place: Canada: Alberta...
CGAACATCAGCGAACAAATCACATAATTTCACATAATTCTCACATAATTTACACATATTCTTTTAGTAATATATTCATAGTGAGATGCATATCACAGACAGAGGAGGTGCAAATATGTACAATACTATCAAGGTTGAGTTTAGGGATCACTCCCAGGTGAGTCGAATCTACACAACCACAAAAACGGCCGAAGAGGCGAAAGCCCTGGCGAGACGCTGGGCGAAGAGACTGGAAGCGGAAGCGCGTACTTATTTTGAAGAGCCACTGAATATCTATTATGGATATACGGACTATGACGGCACAATCAAGTTTATGGATGGGGAGGTGCTGGTCAATGATTAAGATCACGGTCCAGAACACAGCAGTGCTGTCTGCTAAAATGGACGGAGACATCCGTCCGGAAGTCATGGCTCTGGTCTATTATCTTTATAATAATGACCGTGAGAATTACACGAAATTTATTGAGAGTGTAAATATTGCTGAATTCATCATCGGCATGGAGGACCGCTATCATGCCGCAGTTGATGGAGAAGAATGAGAGGAAAGAAGAATGAGACTGATTGATGCCGATAAACTCGTAGAAATATGCAGAAAAGGTTGGAAACTGTTTGGCAGAGAAGATGAAAAACTAAAGCATTGGATAGATGAAGATGATATAAGAAATCAGCCAACAGCAAAAGCAATTCCTATTGAGTGGATGAAAAATTATGCTAGAAAGATATGTACCGATGGAAGATACAATAGTAAAGCTTATGGAATTGACAGGATGATTTACGATTGGGAGAAAGAAAATGAGAGGAAAGAAGAATGAGACTAATTATAGCAGGACTCTTACTATTAGCCTTTGGTAAATTCCTTGACGTGGTTCTTATAATCATTGAGATGATAGAGGAGATGAAGAAGAATGGAAAAAATTAAATATAACAAGCGGCAGAGGGAAGCGATCGAGACGCTTGTCATGTGCTTCGGGATCCGGAGCTGGAGCCACTTCCAGAGCTGCACCAATTATAAACATTCACCGGCTGCCCTGGTCCACGCTTTAGTTGAGAGGAAGCCGAAAGCGCTGAAACTTATTGACATGTATCAGGAATTTTACGGAGGTACTCATGAATGAGAAAGAAATGGAAAAACTACAAACTGGAACCGACGCTGAATAAGTTTCCTCCGGAGATGCGCGTCAGCGCATCGGATCTGTTGGAATTCGAGGGGCGATATAATCCAGATGCAAAGATGGTACTTACACGTGCGGGTTATCGCGCGATCATGAAGAAGGACGGCGAGCATTTCGATGACTGCTGGAGGTCTTTCAATGCGTAAAAAGGTCGGTCTGCTTCTGCTTCTGGCTGCTGTTTCTAATTATCCGGATGGATGGATTTATACGGCGATCCAATTGATCGCCCTGGGAGGTTTTATTGCATGCTTATCAGAACATTAAAAGGCTTTCCGTTTCTACGGAGCGACTTCGCGATCCAGATGAATAAAAAACTCTTCCAGCGCTACTTTGATGGAGAGCTGGACTTCATGCAGATGTATTATAAATATCTGGACAATAACCGGATCGAAGAAGATGAGGCATCGCCGGCCGGCCTCATCGAATTTATGCAAAGCGTCGGCTGGCCGGTATATCAGGAGGACATAGAAAAATATGGCAAGAAGATATAAAACTGCGCAGGATATACTGAACATGAGCGACCCGCAGCTGAAACGCTTATACACATGGAGATCCTACGAAGCCCGGAAGAAGCTGCAGAGACTGGAACAAAAGTACGGTCCTGAGTCTCAGATCGTTCGCGATCATCGTGAGAGATTCAAGCCTTTAAAAGAGCGCGGAGATCTATCACACCGTCAGCTGGCGCAGGCTGTTGCGCTTACATACGATTTTGGCCGATCTAAAACCGGCCAAACGTACGAAAACCTTGCGGATCGTTTGCATGACAAATACGGATTTAAAACGATCACCAGCGAGAATCTGGAGGCCTCTCTGGAGTTTCTTGATGACGCACGGGCAAGAGGAATCGCTGCACTCTATCCATCACAGGGCGCCGTATTAGCGGCTGCAAGCCGTGCAGTGAATCAGGGCCTGTCTTTGGAAGAATGGCGGGCGAACGTAGACGACTGGATCAAACGAGGAAAAGAGCGTGCGGAGAAAGGTAAGGACCCTGTTAAACCAAGACTCCAGAAAAAATACAGGACCGGATCCTCTGATGCTTACAATAAACGTAAATGATTTTGATTATCAGGCTTTCTACAAAAAGGTGCATCTGCTGCCAAGGCCTGCAGGGAATCCGCACGGAAGACAGAAGAAGAAGTATGTGAGTCTCGTCTGCGCGTTCGACATTGAGACAACAAGACTGCCGGACATTGAGCAGAGTTTTATGTATATTTGGCAGTTCCAAATTGATGATTATTACACTGTGTACGGCAGGACGTGGGATGAGTTTCTGGACTTCCTTACCAGGCTGCAGCGCCGTCTGCATGGCGGCATGCTTGTTGTGTACATCCATAACGCATCCTATGAATGGCAGTTTTTGCGCGGTATCTACGACTTTGAGGAAGACGAGGTTTTCGCAACAGAGCCGCGGAAGATCCTTAAATTTACCATGTTCGATTCATTTGAATTCCGGTGCAGTTATCTGCAGACGAATATGAGCCTCGACCAGTTCCTGAAAAAGATGGGCGTCGAACACAAGAAACTGTCATACGACTATGACAAGATCCGATATAGCGACACGGTCCTCACGGATGACGAGCTGGAGTATTGCCTGAATGACGTCCGCGGTCTGGTAGAAGCTCTTAAGGTAGAGATGAAAGCGGATGGAGATAACCTTTATACGATTCCGCTGACGTCAACCGGATACCCACGGCGCGACTGTAAGCATGCAATGGCAGGCTATAATCACAAACAGCTTGCTGAAATGCTTCCGGATCTGAAGATCTATAAGCTGCTGCGGATGGCATTCCGAGGCGGGAATACCCATGCCAACCGATATTTTTCAAACCAGATTTTAGAAGGTGTTGAATCTTATGATATGGCATCAGCCTATCCGAATGCTATGTGCACATGCTTATACCCTATGGGTCCATTTTATGAAATACATGACTGCAGTCCAACAAAGCTGCATAGTCTCATCTTTAAAGAGAATCGTGCTGTGCTTATGAGGATAGCATTCTGGAATATTAAATTAAAAGATGAGTTTGATGGCTGTCCATATATCTCGCGAGACAAATGCAGTAATCTCATTAAAGGGATTTTCGATAATGGTCGGGTGCTAAAAGCAGAGTATTTGGAATTAGGACTTACAGACCTGGATTTTAAGATCATACTGAAACATTATGACTGGGAAGCTTCTAATATATTAGAATGCTATCACTCGAGATATAGACAGCTTCCGAAGATGATACGCGACGTTGTAAAAGAATACTATGAGGCAAAGACAAAACTGAAAGGTGTCGAGGGCCAGGAGGTATATTACATCAAAGCGAAAAACAAATTAAATTCCTTATACGGAATGAGCGCGCAGGATCCTGTGAAGGATTCCTGCAAATTCCGTGACGGTGAATTTGTATATGAAGACGAAGACAGTGAGAAGCTTCTGGAGAAAGCAAATAAAAAGGCTTTCCAGGCTTACCAGTGGGGTGTCTGGACTACAGCGTGGTGCCGGACCTATTTGCAGGAAGGCATCGACCTAGTGCAGGAGCAGATGGTAAATGGCGAAAAGAATTACGGCTTTGTATACTGCGATACCGATAGCGTGAAATTCATCGGGGACGTCGATTTTTCAGAATTAAACAAGGTCCGGGAAAAGCGCGCTCTGGACGCCGGAGCGTGGGCTGCCGATCCGCACGGTGACGCTCATTTCATGGGTGTCTACGAAACGGATGGCGATTATAAGCGATTTAAGACCATGGGCGCGAAAAAATATGCCTATGAAGAGGAAGACGGATCTCTTCATATCACGATCGCAGGCGTATCAAAAAAGGCCGGCGCAAAGGAATTGGGGAAACTGGAGAATATGGTCGAAGGCTTCACATTCTATGACGCCGGAGGCATGGAATCCGTCTACAATGATAATATGGATGAATGGATAGAACGGGATGGGCATATGATCCGCATCACGGACAACATCGTTATCCGGCCGTCCACATATACTTTAGGATTAACAGCAGAGTATGCTGCTATCTTAGCCGGATGTATCGACATCGCTTACAGCGATCACGATATCCCAGGCTTATACAGGTTAAAGAAAAACTAAAAGAAAGGAGAGTAAAAATGAACAGAGTAGAACTTTTAGGAAGATTAACCAAAGAACCAATGATGAACGAGGGAACCAGCGGAAAGGGAAAGGACGCCGTCGCCTGGAAGAATGCGCGCTTCACGCTTGCAGTGGACAGAGCGAACAACCGGGAAAAAGCGGACTTTATCAGCTGCATTGCCTGGGCAGGTCTTGCCGATCTGGTCCAGAAGTATGTCACCAAAGGCGACCAGCTGGCTGTGGAGGGCTGCATTGAGACCCGCAGCTATGAAGACGAAAATAAGAAAATGGTCTATGTGACAGAGGTGCGCGTCACCGGTCTTACACTCATTTCTCAGGGGAAGAATGATCCCAAAAGTGAAGAATACGAAGAGTATGACGAAGACAGACCAGCAAGAGCAAAAGCCAACAGACGCGGAAGATAGACCGGTCTGGGACTTTCCGGATTTACCATTTTAGTACGAAAAAGGACCGCTTTAGAGCGGTCCATTTTCGTACCATTGTCACACGATACTGCAAAGAAAGGAGTTTAAATGAGTTTGAAGCAAATCTTTTCCTGATTCCTCAATAACATTATAAACCAACAAACCCACGCATAACAGAGGATCGGCGTGGGCTTGTTGGGATGTCTTTGAGGGCGAATATTACTATTCGCAATACTATTATAGCATAACCAATAAAAGCCGCCTATATAGAAAAGGACGAGAAGTGGCGGCTCTTATTGGCTTATATGTATGGGCAAATGTCATCATTTGCACTTTTATTATATAATAAAGTTATGAGATACACAAGCGGCGGATATATCGATATGCATTATATCATTAACAATAAAATGCCTTTCTCTTTTATCGTGGGAGCGCGTGGCACCGGGAAAACATACGGAGCATTGAAGGATGTTCTGGTGGATCATCCGCGGAAATTTATTTATATGCGGAGACTGCAGACGCAGATAGATCTGATAAAAGGAAATGAATCTATGAATCCGATCGGTCCGGTCTCCAGAGACTGCAACAGAAATATCATCCTGCACAATATAAATAAATATGTTGTTGGTATCTATAACGGCATGGAAACGGAAGACGGTAAGACGGTACCGGTGGGCGAACCGCTGGGCTATATGCTGGCACTGTCGACGATCTCAAACCTGAGAGGCTTTGATATGTCACAGGTGGAAGTGCTTATCTTCGATGAATTCATTCCGGAAAAGCAGGAAAGTAAGATCAAGATGGAAGGCCAGGCATTTCTGAATGCGATCGAGACGATCGCCAGGAACAGAGAGCTGCAGGGAAGAGATCCGCTGCAGGTCCTCTGTCTGGCCAACAGCAACGACATCGCCAACCCGATTTTTATCGAGCTGGGCCTTGTAACTTATGTTGAGAAAATGCTGGAGAAAGGAATCGACTACATCCGGATGGACGATAAAGAGACAGCCGTCTGGGTATGCTCCAAAGCGCCAATATCGCAAATGAAAAAGGAAACGGCTTTGTACAAGCTGACCAGAGGCACGCAATTCTCAGAGATGGCACTGGAGAATAAATTTACGGATATGAATACCGAACTGGTCAAGCCTCAGGATCTCAGCCACTATAATGCAGTCGTGAAAGTGGGCGAGCTGGTCATCTACGAAGATAAGAATAAGCGAGGGCATTATTATGTATCCACGCACGCAAAAGGATCCTACGACGAATACAGCACCGGCGAAAGCGATCTGATGCGCTTCCGCAGAGATTATTTTTATCTGTGGCTGGCATACCTCAACAAGTCTATTATTTTTGAGACATTTATGATGCAGGTATTGTTTGAGAGATATAACAAAATGAGGTAATATTTAATTGACCTATGAGATGCTCACAGACCACCGCCGGAAGCGGGAGCGATGCGCTCGGTCGGCGCATGAAGCTCGTAGGTCTTGAGAGGTATATGACATGGATGAATCAATTATTCAGGCGATCAGCACGGTAGGCTTTCCGATCGTCGCCACACTGGGGCTGGGCTATCTGTTATTGAACGAACAGAAAAACCACAAAGCGGAGACCGATTCGCTTAAGGAAGCCATTAATTCTAATACTTTGATCATGACGGAATTAAAGCAGTTATTACAGGACAAGCTGAAAGGAGAATAATATGGAAAAATATTTTCCGCAGACGGAGGCGCCTGCTAGAACAGATCCGTATTATATTAGGAAAGAAGCCGGAGGCTATAGCCCTTGCATCGTCGGCAAACCCAATATCTACCAGGGGAAGAGTACCCTGGCCAATTGCGTCGGCTATGCGTGGGGACGCGTTGCGTTTTTGTTAAGGAATCCGAACTGTAAGATCGGCTGCGCGCTGGGCTGTGACTGGCCCGGTGATGCGAAGAACTGGCTGAAGAATTCCCAAGCCCGAGGATATAAAACGGGAAGCACGCCAAAGCTGGGAGCTGTCGCTGTCTGGTCCTCCAGAGCCGGCGGCCATGTTGCCGTTGTCGAAGAGATCGACAAGGCAAGCGGGCGCGTGGTCGTGTCCGAATCCAACTACAGAGGGATCGCCTGGCAGCTGCGAAGCCTGCCGAAATCCATGTATATCAATAGAGGACTCACTTTCCTGGGATTCATTTATTTACCGGTAGAATGGGAAGAAAAGGAAGACAGGGAAGACGAACCGCTTTCCGTCGGCAGTAAGGTCCGCATCATCGGCCGAGGCAATTCTCAGTCCGATGGGAATGGTAAGAGTGCCGGAGGCGTCGGATGGACGCGCTATATCTTTAAGATCTACAAAGGCGCTGAATTCCCATACCGCGTTGGATTTATGAACGGAGTTACAACAGGATTCTATAAGGCTGAAGCCTTAAAGAAAATATAGAAAGGAATTAATCAAATGAAAGCAAGCGAAGTACTGGAACTCGTAAGAGCAGGATTTACCAGCGCTGAGATCAAAGCGATGGAACAGCCTGCAGCAGATCTTCCGGAACAGGTCGCGGAAGCACCGGCACCGGTAGCAGTCGAAGCACCTGCGGAAGAGATCAAAACGGATCCGAAGCTGGACGAGATCATGGCCGAAGTTAAGGCCCTCCAGCAGAAGATCATTTCTAAAAATGTTACTAACAGCGAGATGCCGGCAATGAAAGAAATCACGCCGGAAGATATTCTTGCTGCAGTAATAGGCGGGAAAAAGTAAAAGGAGAAGAAACACATGGCAGTAAACACAATGAGCGTTGAAGATGCATATGCATTAATTAACGCACTTCATGCACAGGTCACAGGCCAGAATTCCATTCAGGCTACAGACCTTTCCTCTTTCGTGAGCGTTGCCCAGGAAACACTTTCCGCAGGCTATGATGCTGTATTAGGAGCGATCTCTCAGGTCTTAACTAAGACGATGATCGCGGTCCGTCCGTACAGCCGTAAATTTGCCGGTTTGGAATTCACTTCCGACAAATGGGGCGCTATCACAAGAAAGATCAATTTCATCGAAGGCAGCACAGAAACAGATCCTACTTGGACACTGACAGACGGCCAGAGCGTAGACCAGTATGTTATTGACAAGCCGAAGGTCCTGGAAACACATTATTACGGATCCGAGACTTATATGGATAAGTACACAGTCTTAACGACTCAGCTGGATGTCGCTTTCAGCAACCCGACAGAATTCGCCGCATTTATGAGCGGCGTAGCTACTCACTTCAGCAACATGTGGGAGCAGTGGCTGGAAAACGTCAGCAGACAGTCTTTACTGAACTTTATGGCAGGCAAGATCAACGCGGGCAACGTGGTTTATTTACTGGATGAATACAACACGGCAACAGGCCAGAGCCTGACACCGGTAAGCGTCAAACTTCCGGCAAACTATGCTGCATTTATGAAATGGGCTTATGCAAGAGTGGCAGATCTGTCCAGAGCTATGACTGAAAGATCTGAAGCTTACCAGACGAAGATCACCGGCAAGCCGATCGTGAGACACACACCTGTGGAAGATCAGCGCTTATTCATGCTCTCCAGCTTCCTGAACAGCATGAAAGCAGAAGTACAGTCCGGCGCATATAATGATTCATTCCTGAATTATGCTTATACGGAAGATGTCACATACTGGCAGGCTTTCAACGATCCGGACAAGATCTCTATCACTCCGGTCCAGCTGAAAGCGGATGCTACGCTGGAAACAGGCACAGCAGTCGCAAAATCCAACATCATCGGCGTCTTATTCGACCGCGATGCGATCGGCTACAACATCTATCAGAATGAGATCGTAGCCTCTCCGTACAATGCACGCGGTCAGTACTACAATAATTTCCACCATGCCAGAGTGCAGACTGAAAACGACTTTACTGAAAAAGGTATCGTTTTAGCTCTCACTGCTGCATAAGGAACTTAGGAGGAATATATGGAAATCAGACTTGCAAGCTGTAACAAACGGAAAAACAGCACACTGGTCAACGGGATCTGGAGCATGACAAAAGAGTGCAGTCTGAAAAATCCGACTTCCGTCATGACTCCGGTCGTGACGATCTATGACACGACGGACCAGCTGCAGAAATTCAACTATGCATATATTCCGGACTTTGGGCGCTATTATTTTATCGACGATATTATCCTTGAGGACACCGGGAACGTCACGCTCACGATGAGCATTGACGTCCTGGCGTCCTACAGGGATGAGATCATTAACTCTGATATTTATTATTTAAGAAGTCCATACAATGCGCGCAATAAATATATCGCAGACGGTCTTTATCCCTTGTCTACAAAAGTGACAACGCGGAAACAACCTTTCCATATACCGAGCAATCATGGGCTATACTATCCAAGGACATTTGACACGGGATGGTATATTATTGTTACTTCGGGGCTGCAAACAGCGACAGGCACCACAGGCCAGACAGTTTATCAACTGACTCCCGCCCAGTTTAAAACTATGGTTAATAATGTGATGGCTAAAGCTGAGACAGGAGACTGGGGAGATCTTCCGCAGGGTGTTAAAAATGCAATTTTCAGCCCGCTGGACTATGTAGTGGCATGCTTCTGGTCTCCGATCAATTTTCAGCCTACAAGCATAGGCCAGACTGTATATTTAGGCCGATGGAAGAGCGATGTATCCGCTGAAGTAATCACCGGCGCTCCAGGCGTTATGAATTATGAGGCTGAAGTTATGCAGCCGTTTGGAGTTTACGAACAGCCTTACAGGATGCAGAGACCTTTCAGCCGCTTTATTGTATCTCTGGGATTTGTTCCGGATTTTGAGATCGACGGCTCTCTGATATTCGACGGCGATGTGAATCACCAGGCGATGTATATCCATGCGAATATTACTATTGATCCTACGACTGGAATAGGCACGGTACAAGTTTTGCCTGCATATCAGTATAACGGTGTGATCTATGAACGTAATACCGCTGTATTGGCTAATATAGAGACTCAGATCCTTGTACCGGTAAACTTGTCAACAGTGAAAAATAACATGATGCAGGCAGGAAGTCAGGCCATCGGCGGTATCTTCCAGGGTTTAGCCGGTGATGTTATCGGAGCGATAGGAAGCTTTCTAAATGCAGGTATCACTACTGCGAACGCGATCACAACAGGCGGCACAATTTCCAGCGTTTCACCAAACGGGTCGCTGTCAAAGCATTATGCTGAAAAAGTGCTAATTATGCAGTTTTTCGATGTTGTGGGACAGAGCGATGATATGGGATATCCGTGTTGTAAACTGATGAAAGCCGTAACCGGTAATGTGGGATATTATCAGGGAATGCGCGTAGCTCTTAGACTTTCCACCGCTACCAGAGAAGAGACGCAGCTGGCTGAGTCCTTAATTGAAACGGGGTATTTCTATCAATGAGCTACACGCCAAGACTTACAGCGCCGGATCCGACAGACCTGCGCTATATTAAAACCACTTACGGCGGTTATAATCGCGCGAAAGCGATAAATACCACTACAGGCTTGACCATGCCGAACTGTACGGGATACGTACACGGCCGCGCTATGGAGATCCTCGGTACCTATGTAGATCCGGGTTTCTCTATTGAGGACGCATTCACCTATTACGGTTATACGCAAGACGGTTTTGAGCGGACCTATGAGCCACAGCTGGGCGGTATTATGTGCTTTGCCACAAAAGAAAGCGAAGGCGGACCTGATCCGGGCCATGTGTGCGTGGTTGAGGAGATCATCGACGCTGACACTGTCAGGACATCGGACTCCAACTATGGAGGCGCTTATTTTGAAACACCAATACGGCGCAGATCATGGGGCTGGAACCGCTGGAGCTCCGGCGGCAAGCTGGTATATCAAGGCTGTATTATCGTATACCGTGAGGGACCGACACCGCCGGAACCGTGGACTCCTACGGAGGAGGAAATGATGGCGCTTTACGCTGCAATTATTAGAAAAAAGAAACGAGGAGAACATCTATAAATGGAACCGATTAATTACTATCAGGAAATGTTACATTATGGTTCATATTCTCCGAGTATGTACCATTCCAGAGACACAAAGGCTTTCAGCTTTTACCAGGAATATTTAATTCAGAAAGCGATTTCCGTATTTGAATTCGAAGGGATCCCCGAGCACTGGGATAAATCCTATTTCCTATACAACTTATTCTGTCAGGGCTACATTGCTGTAATCAAAACAGGAGACTATGGTGTGATCCCGCAGCGCTGCACGCTGACCGGCAGAAATATCTACATGATGCCGTCCGAGGTCATCATCACAAACGCGCTGCTGCCAACATTCCGGCAGCTGCGGATCGGAGAACAGTGCGCCTTAATTAAGCTTATGCCTGATTATGGCAACATCATGAATATCTGCGGAACTTACGCGGACATGCTGGCATGCGCAGAAGAGAGCGCTATGGTTTCCCTGGAAAACTGTAAACTGGCTTATGTCTATTTCGCAGATAATAAGGCAATGGCTGAAAGCTTTAAGAAGATGTTTGACAAGATCTCAGCCGGTGAGCCGATGGTTGTTGTCGATAAGAATCTTATGAGAGCCGACGGTACCAAGAGCTGGGATTATTTTACCCAGAACATCGGCCAGAACTATATTACGGATCGGGCGCTGTCGGATATGCGGACGATCATGAATATGTTTAATACAGAGGTAGGCCTTAAGAACGCAAATACGGATAAAAAGGAGCGTCTGATCACGGATGAAGTGAATGCCAATAACGAAGAGACCGAGACAAAGGTCCGCCTCTGGCTGGATTCTCTGCGTGAGGGCCTGGCAAAATGTAATGAGATGTTTGGCCTAAATATTTCTGTTAAATACCGTTACGAGGACGAAATGGAGGAAGTGCTATGATTCAGGCTACACTGTCATTTATGGGCTTGTACAGAGCGAATCCGCATTTATTCGATAATTTACACCTGCCTGCGCAAATCGACGCAGACGAACTTAAAAAGCGCCTATTAATTGAGACTGCAGAACAGGAAGTTCTCTATCCGGATGCCGGTTTTATGGCCGAAGCTCTGGAGAACTATTCAGCGCTGAGACTTCATGCCTGGGAAGAGATGGCGAAGGTCCTCATGCGGGAAAACTACGATCCGTTTACGAACGTAAACCGCCATGAGGAAAGGACCGAAACGGAAACCAGAGACCTGACTTCTACGCTTAACGGAACAAATACCGGAAAAGTCTCAGCATACAACCTTGTTCAGTTTACAAATAAGGACCAGAACCTTACGGACAGCGTCGGCAAGGATTCCGGGACGATCACCAGAACAATGACCTATGATCTGGAGGGTGACAGCGCTATTTCAGATACGCAGGATCTTATCAAGAAAGAGATAAAACTGAGATCTCAATTCAGTTTATTTTCGATAATTATCAGTGACATCAAACAGAATTTCTGCTTAGGTGTCTATTAGGAGGAAAAAAACTATGAAAGCTTCAAAATTACCTAATTTTAATTTTATTAGCGGCATGATCGACTGGGATGCCAAAACGACTGGAGTGACCGGCACCGCCGTAAAATTTAAAAACGGTGATACAATGCAGCTGACTCCGGCTAATTTTGACATTCTGGATTTTAAGGTTGAATTAAAACCAAGATCCGGACAGACGAACCTGGCCAGCGCTCTCGCTCAGACTACCCTAAAACTGCGCAGAAAATCAGACGGTGTCATCTTTAACGCAAAAACGAACGACCTAACAGTTACGATCATCTCAGGAGGATTAAATGCCGATGTTTAGAAATGAATATCCTGATACAAATCTCCATGAGATCAATCTGGACTGGATCATCAAAAATGTGGAAGATATCCGCGCTCTGGTAGATAAATATATTATCAATTACGAGCAGATCACTTTCGCGGATCCGATCACATGGAACTATGCCGTGGAGTATCCAATGCACACTATCGTTTTAGATGAGGCTTTTAACGCCTATTTATCAAAGCAGGACGTACCGAGTTATACACAGCTGGGTAACTCTAACTACTGGCTGAAGATCGGCGACTTCTTCCTGTATATCGAAAAAGCACTATCAAACCTGGCCTACAACGAAACGACCAGGACAACAGCTTCAAAATCATTTGCGGCTGGTGAGCTTCTGTTAAATAACGATATTTTATACCGTGCGACGGTCCAGATCCCTGCAGGAACGGCGTTCGAGATCGGCGTGAACATCGAACAGGTTACAGTCGAAAGTCTGTTAAACGAGCTGAAAACAAGTATTGCGGCAAATGCTGCAGACATTGCAGCACTGCAGACAAGTAAGCAGAACGTTCTGACTTTCGACAATACACCGACGGCAAACAGCGCGAATCCTGTTACAAGCGCCGGCATTTATAACATGATCCACAGACAGTATGGTGCAGTATCAATAAGTCACAGTACAACAGTCGATATAAATACCAACACCAGCATTTTACTGAAAACCGCCACATTTACTAAACTGTTGGACGAAAGCAGTATTAATATTATCGTCGGCGGTGCATTCCATACCTCCGGGCAGACTGCGGGCCTTGTGGTATCCCTAAACGGTGTTGAGGTGGGCAGATCCAGTACAAAATTCAGCAATGACAACAACTTTGCAGCGAATGCTTTCACAGTCACAGGAAAGCCTGCCGGCACTTATACTGTTGAGTTATCAATGGCCACACAGTCCGACACCGTTACAGCCACTGCCCCGGCTTATACATATCGCTTCTGCACACTGACTGAAGTTAT
>Ga0256405_10009397_pt1 | contig 13396 bp, 1 predicted proteins | sample RumenRJG_02DNA_FD_189096 | JGI IMG/M metagenome (GOLD analysis project Ga0256405, IMG submission 189096) | Bovine rumen microbial communities from Lethbridge, Alberta, Canada - RJG_02 | ecosystem: Host-associated > Mammals > Digestive system > Stomach > Rumen | place: Canada: Alberta | collected...
GGATTGGGGATTGGGGATTGGGGATTGGGGATTGGGGATTGGGCCCAATCCCCAATCCCCAATCCCCAATCCCCAATCCCCAATCCCCAATAACTAATATATTCACTTATATTTAATTTTAAATTTGTTTAATAAACTTTAAAGAAATTAATAATATTTTATTTAATAACTCAAAGAAAGTTATAATAATTTTTTTAACATTTTTCTCTACAAATATTATCAGAGCATAATAATTTATTTTCACCACAAGAAATACTAGGAGGACAACTGTCATAATCTTTAGCGCAAACATTATTCTGGCATAAATAAGGATAATCATTATTACATTTATTTAATGCAGGGCAATATATTTCATTACTAACACATTCTCCTGTTGGGCAAACTACTTCACTTTCACTACTGCATGTAATAGTTGAAGGGCATAAAGTTGCTGAGGTTACAATCTGTTGCCCTATACATCTTTGTAATAAAGGATTTTTTTTGTCAGTTACATAACAATCATCATAACTATCTCTACATGATAAATCAGCACAGAGTACTTTACCTATAGGACAAACTCTTTGATTTGGCCCAATTTTTTCTTTTCTGCATATTCCATCAATGTTATATACCATATTATTAGTAAGACAAAATAGATATAAATTCTTAAATTTTGGACACATATATTGTTTATCATTAGGGACACAATAATTCATTATTTCACATTTATGATATCCATCGGGGCAATCACAATCAGTTTGAGATGCAGTACATGTTTCAGTTTTATTAATTTTGCATTTAAAAGGTTTTTCTGCAGAAATTGCGTCATCGGTACATCTCTGAATTGGATCTATACATTCTAAAATATCACTTACACATTCTTTTTTATTAGGACATAAAATTTTTTTATTGTCTAAACAAGTGAAAGCTTTAAATACCCATTTTATTTCTTTTCCATATTTTTCATTTCCTCTAAAAATATTAAATAAATAAGTCCCTTTCATTGTTGGAACAAATTCAACAAAATATGTACCATTTCCTTTATCAACAACTTTGGCGCTATCTATAGATATGGTATCTTGTTGATTTGTTTCACTTAAATAATTGGCTCGAACTGTGAAACTTTCTCCTCCTTTTTTTATTTTATTATCAAATTGATCATAGCAATCAAAAGAGAAATATGTTTTCAAAGAAATTTCTGTATAATTCAAAGGATTTAAATTAAAATGAGAATTATTACTATCATAGCATGGACCAGGTACTATAGTAAATTTAGGCAAATCTTGACCTTCATTAACTTCAGTAACTTTTTGATTATTATAAAATATATTAAGTTGGTGAGTGCCAACTATTTTAATACCTATCTGATAATTTAATGTTCCTTGTTGAGTTTCAAGAATTTGTTTTGTTTCAAAATCAGTATTATTATCATTATTAGTAAATGATATACTTATACTATCATAAAGAGGTTCAGTAACTGTATTTCCATATTCATCAGATCCAGTAATAGTAAATGAAGGATAATCAAGAATAGAAATAGAATCAGGATCGAAAGTATATGTAAGATAGAATCCTTTAAGTGAATAGCCAGAAGGATAACAAACTTGATCATATTTCTCTAATAAATGAGTTTCTGCATAAATTACTTTAATTAAATAATTGCCAGCATATTTATATTTATCATCATCTGTTGTTATTATTTCATATTTATTATTACAATCAGAACTTTCACTAGCTACAATTTTTATTTTTCTAATTTGATATGTTTTAACAAATTGTTTAGTAGAAGATAATGGCCCTGTTACTTGTACTTTAAATTGAGAGCTTAAATCTCCACCATCAAAACAAATACCATTTTTATCGAATGTTGTTAAATTCATTTCTAATATTTCTCCGGTTTTTATTTTTTCTTTATTTCCTGATTCTATTTTTGTTTTAGAATAATCAATTTCAGTTTCAATTGTTATATTAATATCTTCTTTGAAAATATAAACTGAAGTTTTATCATTATTATAAAGCAAATTTAAGATCATTATCTTTGGTGGATAGTTAGGCATTAAACTTAGATCAACTCTGCTATTATAGAAATTTAATTGATAAGAAATATAAGGTTTTCCATCATTATATAATGTGTAATAAGAAGTAATATTTGTTATATTATCTTCTTTTAAGAATTTATTGTTAAATCTATCAAATAATTCAAATGTTATAAGTATTTTTGTATCAATAGTAATTGTTGTATCCGGCTTACTTATTATGTTAGTATAATTTTTGCATGGTATTGGCTCAGGAGTTACTGTATATTTAGCTGGACTAACTTTTATTTTTTGTTCAGAGCTTGAAGAAGGATCTTTTAATTCTACATTCAAATTATAATCTCCTCTTTTTGTTGAATATATACTTATAGTATAATAGCCGTAAGTAGAATTTGTCTTTTCAACAGAAGGTTTAAATGAACTATCATTGGCATTTCCGTTATTAATACTTATATCATTTTTTAAATCAATATCATCATCATTATATAATTTTCCTTCTTCAGTTCGCAATTCTAATAAAAATGTTTGATATTTTCCAGCAACAAAACTTACTTTATCAGGCTTCAAAACACATTTAGATATATCATAATCTCCATTTCCATGATAATCATCACCATCAATAATTTTCATAATATAGTGGAAATCAGCTGTTCCAAGAGACGATGAAACTCGTAAATTTAAATCATAATCTCCCTTTACTAAATGCTGATATATATGAACATAATTAGAATTTTCATCAAATGCTAAATCGAAATTAGCAGTATTCTTTGTGACACTAAAAGATATTTGTTTCATTTTATTTCCTGACATTATTGGATTTTCTACTTGAGCATTTGCTGGTAATTCATAAACATAATTATTATATTTATCATATAATAACATACTTAATTTGAGTGTTTCTGTAGTGTATATAACGAAAGATTCTCCATTGGCATATTTATTTGAATTGTAGGAAAGAATTGAATTTGAAGGAAGGGGGTCTCCAGGAATTATTAAAATAACAACTTTAGAAGTATCTAATATTGTCCCGTCGTCATATTGAACTTCAACTCTTGTATTTCCTACAATTGTTACTGGATTTTTAGATGTATAAAATACTTTCTTTAATTCTTTATCATAAGTAGAATCTGAATCAAAATTTTTACCGTCAGAATCAATAAAAGTAGCTTGAAATTTATTAATATAATTATTATAATCTAATTGATTATCATACTGATCATAGGCAATAATATATATTACTGGATTATTTCCAGCTTGAATAGGTGTAACTTTCTCCTTAATAATAGTTTTGCCTAAATATATAGCTCCTGGTTTTATTATGAAATAAGCTTCTTTTTGAAGATATACACCTTGTGAACCAGATTTGGAAGTACTAACAACATAAGTACCAATTTTAGTAGTTGAAGAAGAATATTTTCTATATCCAGTTGAAGCATTATTTACTGATGTTGTTTGAGTTATTTCAGAGCCTCCTTTTAAGATTACTTTTAATCCTATTGTTTCTTGTTTTGTTTCTGCTAGATTATTATATTGATCATATGATGCTACTTCAAATACATAATTATGATCTGCATCTCCTTCTTTTAATTCATTATTTGCCTTATTTAAGTAATATTCATCTAAAATTTCTGTCTTTACTACTGTATTAGGAGATACTTCCATTTCTGGACTTAAGTTTTTAACTAATTCACCATTTATAGAAATTTTAAGGGGGCATTTTACCAAAGAAGGATATGTATTTGCTTTTTTTGTTGTAATAGTAATATGGAATGTTCCTTTTGTTCCTGCTTTATTTGATTCAGCCTTGAATGTTGTGTCTGTTTCATCACAAGATTTTATATCAATATTATAATTCCAATTATTTTTTCTTTGATTGTTAATTGTTCTCATTTCTAAAAGAATATAACCACTTTCGCCTGCAATAAATTTCAAATTTTGATCATTTATATGAGTTTTTTGCAAATCAACTGGAGCATTAGAACCTCCTTTTCCATCACCAAGAAGTGATATATTATATGAGATTTTATCAGTATCATCTGTGAAATTTAAATAATAATATCCTTGGACTAAAGATGCATATGTATAACCATAATGTTCTTCGTCATCATTTATAACAAATTCAGCATAAGATGGATTTATTGCTTCTTTATTATTTAATTTTAGTTCATATGTAACTGTGTCATTTTGACCTTCTAAACATGATTTGTAATTTACAATTTTGTCTTGTGGAATATAATCTATGGTATTATTATATTTATCTCTTGGATATAATCTATATATCGGATTTTCTTGGGCATTTTTTTCTATTGCACCATCTTTTAAGATTTCATATTCATTTTTTGATGATTCATATCTATATATTAAACTACTTTTAAAATCTATATCTTTACTTTTAATATTAACACGACAACTAACACATTTAATTGAATTAGTATCTAAGTATCCTACTAAATTAGTATAGCCTCTTACAGTGAAATTTCCTGGATATGAAATTACATTTATATCACCTACTTTCTCAATTTTATAATTTTCTTTAATTAATTGTGCTTCTTTGCCCTCACTTGTAAATTTGACATTAAATGGAGATTGTTTTTCAAATTTTTTGGCATCAATTAAATTGAAATATTTATCATAAGGTGTAATATATATTTTAATAATTTGTTCAACCCAAGCTTCTTTTTCACTTACTGATAATAAGCTATTTTCAGCATTTGGATTACCAGGAATGAAAGTTATAGTATAATTATCTGGTAGAAATTTTCCTTGTATAATATGCTCTCCTGCATATGTTGATTTTACTGTTAGAGTTATATTTCCTTTTTTAGATTCTGAGTCAATAGTATATATATGATTTGTAACAGAAGTTGAAGGAATTATATTTAATTTAAGTATTGATAAATCAATATCATCACTATCTATAATATTGCTATATTTATCATATAATACATTAACCATTTGATATTGATCTTCTACAGAAACCTCTCCTAAATTATTAGTAGTAATTTCTTGATTATTTTTAAATAATTTAGAACTAGTAGGTTCATTTGGAACTACATTCATTTGTACATTTTGAGATACTTTAGAATTATTAACTAAAATAGTAGTTTGGAATGTTTCTCTTTTTTTTGTACATATGAATTTAAAATTATATTGACCAGGTTTACTTCCTTCAGCGAAAGTATAAGAACAATCTTTAACATTTTGAGGGAATGCCGCAGCTAAATAAGAGATTGGCTCTTTAAACCAATAATTTTTACGAACATTATTTGCGGTTCTTAATTCTAATAATATAGAACTCTCTATTCCTGCAGTTAAAGTTAATTTTGTTGGGTTTAAATATGTTTTAGTAATATCAATTGCTCCAGATTCACCATCTGTATATCCTCCAGTTATAGTTATTGGGTAAATCAAATTTTGGTTGTTTGATGTTATTTTTAATTTATAATTATCCCCATTCGGAACATATTTCCATTTTTCTTGATTTTCATCATTATTATTTGGGCATAAAGATGATATTTTATTTAATTTATTATTTTTAATACATAATAAAACATCTGTTATTTCTATACTAGAGCTTACTACTAAATTATTAACTTCATTTTCGTTAACAATAGAATTCATATATTTATCATAAAAGCTAAGGATAAAATTAGGATTAGTAGACACAGTTAATATATTATTTGTATCTTTTGACATTTCTTTATTATTATTTTGATTGACTACTTTAGTTTTTGAAAAATCTAAAGCCGAAGGATTTATATTAAATTCGCAATTATTACATTGCACTGCTGTATTGCTATAATCTACTCCAAAATCAATATCACCAGATTTTGTAATTATCGTTTGACAAGTTATATATTTATTTTCTAATTGTATCATACAATTAGAAATAGAAACAGAGCTACTTCCACCTATATTATAATAAATTTCGAATTTAGATTTATCTGTGTTAGATAAAGAAGTTATTTCATTATTATTTGCATCTTTTGGATATATATTAATTGTAGTAGTATCACCAGCAATGACATTTTGATATTTAGCTATTTCAGCATAAGTATTCTTAGGATCTATAGGACCACTATTTAATTTATATGAATAAGTGCTTGTGAAATAACTATTTGAAGTAACTTGTATAGTAGTAACTTTTGAGCATCCATATGAAACATATAAGCTGTTTTCATTTGTATATATATTGCTTGTAACTGAATATTTATCAATAGAATTACCCTTAGTTAACGAGTTTAATATAGTTTGAGGATATTTAGTTTTATCTGATATATCAGTACATAGATTATTATATTTGTCGTATGGTAAGAAAGAAAGTGTTGGTGGATTAATAACAGTACCATCTTCTAGACCACTATTATATACTAATTTATTGAGTGTTGATGGTTTTATAGTTAAAGAAACTGTTTGAGTTATTTGCTTAGTCATATATTTAAATGATAATGTATTTGGTTTATTAGTTGTACTTTTTGTTTGAACTATTTTTAATTTCATTTGTCCATTTTTATTTCCTTTTATTTTTTCTATTTTTATATCATTGTCACTATATCCATCTGAATAACTAACACCAAAAGAGTTTAAATTAATTTCATAATTCCATCTTAATCCATCATTGGCTCTAAATTCAATTTCAATTTCTTTTTCTTCTCCTGCAATTGCTTCAATCTCAGTAGGCTTTATATAAATTTTCGCTTCATCATAATCGCTCGAAGGAGAAACATCTTCTTCACCTAATAAATGTAAAGGATATCTAATATATTTACCATCATATATAATTTGAATATGATATAATCCTTGAGGTAATTTAGAAAATTTTTCTTGGAATCCTGATTCATATTCTATTTGAATATAATCATCCAATTTTTTAACCACCATTACCCATTCTTCATTACCATAGGTCATTTTACATGATATATCTTTTGATTTATCATATAAAGTTATTCTTTCACCATTGGAAGTATATAATAAAAACTTATAGAAAGGATAATCTTTTAAGCAATTAATATTTGTTTGAATTGATGTCGACATTAAAATATCATTGGTATTATCTATATTATAATATAATTTACTTTTTTGTAAATCCACTGTTTGATAAGCTACATTTATATCTTTTTGTTTTCCTATTATTTGACTATTATAAAATACAGATACTTTATAATTTCCTATTGATTCATAGATATAAGTATATTGAATATTATTAGAATTAATTGAGTTATATGAATATAATGCATTTTTTGAATCTTTAATTGTTTGAACTTGAATATTTTCTTTTTTTGAATCTAAATTTCCATCTAAGGTTCCCAAATTAACTCCTAATTTATCAACTAAATAAACAGTTACCTTAGATGTTTCTTTTAATATATATGAAGTTTTATCTATTTCCCAATAAGATCTTGAATAATCTGGAGCACCTGGAACTTTAGTATAAATAAATGAATATTTTCTATTACTATTTATTATTAATATATTCCATGTATGTTTTGTTACTGCTTCATTGATTCTATCTGTAAATAAATAATTATATTGCGCTTGAGTGAATTGTAAAGAATAATAAGTGTTAGAAGAACCAAATGTTTCAGAAGTTATAGTGAAACTTTCTGAATTAATTAAATTATTTGTTATATAATTTTGATAAATATCTTTTAATTTGAAATTGAAATTAATAGTATCATCATTTGATGGATTTTTTATCCAAGTATATTTATCAGAAGATATAGAAAATTTATTGGTGTCTGTTACTTCTAAATAATAAGCACTTCCACTATTTATTGTTAATCCTACTGTTTTTTGATTTGATTTATCTTCTTCTATAATTATAGTTATCGAATTTGCAGAATTCGTTTTAGTACAATTTATTTTAATATTATATTGACCTGGATTTGATGCCTTTTCTACACTTGAATCGCATGTATCTTCGTTTTCTTTAAATGAAACCTTTATTTTTTCACTTGGCTCTGGATACCAATAATTTTTTCTAATATTATCGCTAGTTCTAATTTCAACATTGATTTTGCCTTCTGCGCCTGCAATTACATTTAATGTTGTGGGGCTTATACTTGTTTTACTTAAATCGGCTTTATCTGATGAACCACCAGAATAAATTCCATTTAAAGAAATACGATATTTTATTTGATTACTATTATTATCTACTAAGGTTAAATAATAATTATTTCCATTAGTTAAATATTTCCATTTATTTTCATTATCATCCCCATTTGAAGAAGCACAGACAGTTATTGATTTAATTTTCCCATCATCAGAAACACATAATTTTACATCAGTTCCTTCTAAATTTGCAGTTAATTTAATATTATTTACTACAGATGCTTCCAATTGATTTTTATAATTATCATAGAATGATACATGAAATATCGGTATAGTTTCAATTTCTACTGAATTAATTGTTTCTGTTGATAATTTAGTATTTTTATTAGTATATAAAGTTTCAGCGTTTGAAAATTCAATAGTTGTTGATACTACATTAAACGTACATTGATTTTTGCAATTAATATTATTAGAGTTATGCTCAACTACAAATTGAAGAGTTCCAGCTTTAGTTATTGTAGCTTTACATTCAATATTTGTATAGCTACTAGTTAAATATTCTTGCTCTTCGGTTAATAAATTTCTAAGAGTATTACTTGATGATTTTTCTACCAAATAGCATTCAGCATTACCAATAATCTCTTTTGTATCATATGTTCTATAATAAACTTTGAATTCATTTAAATGAGTAGAATTTAAATTATCAATATTATTATTATATATATCTCTAGGAGTGATTAATAAAGTATAATCTCCATTTACTGCTGTAGTTGATGATGTGATTTCTGCAAATGATGTATCCTTATGTATTGGGCCACTATAAATTCTATATGTATGTGAGCCTTCGAAATAATCTGAATATACACTAACACTAGTTGTAGCAGTTGAATTATATTGAACGACTAATTTTTCTCCACCACTTAAATAATTACTAGGTGTTAATGCTGCATTTTCAGATCTTCCTACCGTTAAAGCATTTATTTCATCTTGCTTTACAGATGATGAAAATAAATCTGTATATAAATTTCCATAAGCATCATATGGCTTAAATGTTATTGTGGGAGGATTGATTACGTTACCATATGTTGGAGGCTCTATTAAAGTTAAATTCTTTAATATATTGCATTTAATATTTAATGTAACTTTTTTAGGAATTTCATTACCATTATATGTAAATGTTAAATAGTTTAAATCTAAAGCTTTTGTTTGATTGATAAAAATCACAACTTGCCCTTTTTTAGGACCATTCTCAATTTTATAACTTATATCTTTTGTATCTAAATTTTGAGAATTAGTCATTTTGAAATTTGATATTTCGACTAGATAATTCCATCTTAATCCATCTTTTGCTCTAAATTCAACATTAATTATATTTGTTTCACCAGCTATGCCATTTATTATTAATGGGTAAATTTCTGTTTTTGATAAATCATATTCCTCTTCGTTTGAAGAATCAGTATAATTATCTCCTGTTAGAGCTATTGGATAAACCACATTAGTATTGTTGTCATAAAGAGTCAATTTATAATTTCCTCTTTTTAATGCATCAAAATAGCTTTCTTCATTTTCTGGGAAATTAAATTGAACAAATTCATCATTATTTTTATTTACGATAAAAACTATACTTCTTGACATATCATCAGAATTCATAACTAATCTAAAATTAATATATTTATCATAATTGGTCTTTATATTATCTTTACTGTAAAATTCTAATCTGAAATTAGGTCTATACAATTTATTATCTATAGTTGTTGTACGATCAGTTGACATTTCAACAACATTATCAGTGATTATTTTTAATTTACTACTTTCCAAATTATATATATTATCTATAACATTAAAAATATTAGTAGTTTTATATGCTAACTCTTCTTCAATATATTTTACTGTTACTGTATAAATTCCACTTTCTGTAAAATTAAATTTATATCTTAAGGCATAATTTGATGTTGTTTGATAATAATTGAACTTGAAACTTTTTCCCTTAGAATTATTAGCTTCAACCTTAGTTTTTGTTTGAATTTCATTTAATTTATCTCCTTGTAATCCGTAAAATTGACCTTTTTTATCTTTATATATAACATCAACATATTCATCATTATTAATATTAATTTCTGTATTTAATAAAGTGAAATATGATTGACTAATATTCAAAGGACTTCCTCCATTTTTTCCATCATAACGAATATAATATATATTTTTACAAGTTGATTCTCTCATAGTGAAAACCCATCCATGTTGAGTTTCCGAATATGGAATATCATCTCTAAATGTAAAAGATTTGTTTTCAGGATTATAAGTTATACTATAATAATCTGTACTTTTTTCAAAGTCTTCTGATTTTATATCATCATTATATTTATTGAAATAATCTTTATCATCAATTGTATTATTCTTTTTATCCTTTAGATAAAAGCTTATTAAAAGATTACCATCTGTAAATTCACCAGTATAATTGCAATATGTTTCTTTATTAATTGTTGGTTCACAATTAAATTTTTGATCCAAATTTATCAATGATAAATAACAAGCTTCTGGAGGTTCAGATTTGATATTGAAATCTTTTATATTTTTATCGTTTATTATTAATTCAACTTTTCCATCATAATTTTGTGTTGAATTAGCATATATATCATAAGTTCCTTCTATTGATAATGGAACCACTCTAAATTTAATATCATCGTTAGTTGGTTGCAAATTAAATTGTATTTTACTCTTTCCTATATCATAATTATATAAATTATCATCTGTTGTCGTTAATATAATTGAGCCTAATTTAACTTCATCTCCTCCTGTTATAATATTAATATTATCTGAAATAGTAATATTAGTATTTTCCTCATTTAAATCATGGAAACAAGTTTTATAAGAACCGATATTTAAAACATAATTTATAGCCGCATATTTTTCTTCAAATGTAGACTCTTTTGTATAATTAAATTTAAGATAATATGCAAAAGAGGATTTTTTAAATACTTCATCAGTTAAGTTTGTATCTTTTGTAAATATACCTATATAAGGTTTCCCATTCATTGGATATTCTTTAACTAAAGGTTGGGCGAAAACATATGAGTCATCATGAGGATTATAAAATTTAACAACTAAATTTGCTAAATGAAAATCATCTGGATATTCATCATATGAAGATATAAGAACATTTCCATCACTTTCAGCAAAATCTATAGCAGTAATAAATCCTTCTGAACTTGGTGTATAGGTAATTTGAGTAGTTTTTCCTGTTTCAAAATTTATCCAAGATTTTGTACTAGGTTCAAATATTCTTTTTATTATATATGTACTTGCTTTTCCTCTCACATTGAATTGGTTAATTTTCGAAGTTATTTTTACTCTTTCTTGTGTTGTATTCAATATAAGATAAGCATTATAAGCAAAATTTCCAACTTCATCAGAAGTATAATTGCAATAATATGAATAATCATCATTATATGTAACAGGACTAATAGTCTTTTCTGATGGCCATGTACGAACTAATGAGCATGTGAATTGGTAAATTGAATTTCTAATAAATGCATTGATATTTATTTTATTATCTTTTGAATCTATTAAATTGCATTTATATATAAGTTTTTCACCGACTTTAACAGTTGGAACTGATGAGTAACCAACTAATTCACATATCGATTTAGTAGCATCGGGATTTACAGAAATAACATCAAATCTTATAGGTTTAGTCATATAATCATTATTTTCTATTTGAAAAGTTCCAACATTTGATACACTAATAATCATTTGATAGTAATCACCATTTTCATTTAATTCATATTTTATAATATCATTACTTATGATACTTGTTGAGCCACCTTCTTTTACTTCCTTTAAAGTAAAAAATGTATCAGGAGAAGTTACTGATACTTTGTTTCCATATTTGTCAGATATTTTTAAATCTAAAACAATGCTTAAATCATCAGTTAAAATAAATTCACCTTGTGCTCCTTTTCCATAATTTAAATAGAATAAATCAGAATTATTTTTTATAGGTACTGAGCCAATAACACCATTATAGCCAACAACTTCTATTTTATTCATATCTCCTGGTATAACAGTATAATAAGAATCTTTTCCTGAACCTTTTGTTTTTTCGTTAATTGTTATAAAATGTGATCCTACAGTTGTACAAGCTGTGGTAGTCATAATTAAAGTATAATTATCTAATTTGCTTATTGTATAAACTGGAGTACCATTGCAATCCTGAGTAGTAAAGAATGTATAATTCCAAATATTATATCCAAATGTATGAGGCACTTGATTATCTTGAAGATTATAGAAACTAAATGCAAAGCTTATTTTTTCTCCTGGTTCATAACTTGCTTGCTCAGAAAATTTCCCATCTTTATAGAAATAACTTTTAATTTTGTTGATGGCATAATTATCTTCACACATGAAAGTTCCTATAAGACTTAATTCTCCTCTATTGCTTTCCATAAATCCAGTAAAACCTACATAAGCAATATTAGTTCCCAACTTTTTTTCTAAGTCATAATCAGTTTGATATAATTTAGTATTCGGTCCTGAATATAATGTAAATTTTTTATTATCATACACAAATCTGAAATCCCATTCATTTTTTTGGCCTGCTATATACTTTTGACTTGAGAGTGCTTGTTTTGCAAAAGCATTGGTGTCATCACTATAGCAAGATGTATCACAATATCTAATAGAAAAACTATTTTCATCAGGATCATTATTATCTTTAACAAAGTCAAATTCAATAACTAAAGAATTTACAAAGTTATTATATCCAATATCATTAAACGATAAACTTGATGAACTACTGCTAACTGTTCTAGAATCTAATCCACTCAAGGTATTTTTATATCCAGAGATAACTATGGTATAGCCATATATTTTTTGTTCTCCAGAACTTTCTACAATGTCTATCGCATCTACTGCAGATTTGAGATGGACTTCAAATCTTGGTTCAATCAAAACTTGACGGCTGAAGAATAAAGATCCTGGAAATTGGAAGAAACAAACTGCCCCTAACCATCTTCGAGCGGAGCCATATTCATCCATATTTAGATCATCTACATAAGTTTTTCTCATTCCTGAAGGGCAAGCATCATCATTTGAGATAGTAGATGAAAAAAGTAGAGTCAATAAAAATAAAAATCTTAGCAAATTTCTTGATTTCATAATTAAATTATTATTTTTTTATTTAGATATATTAATATTAAAATCATATGTAATTATAATATTTTAAAATAAAAATTTTTATCATTTTTTTTAAATTATATATATAAAATGGGGATTGGGGATTGGGGATTGGGGATTGGGGATTGGGGATTGGGGAGTGGGCCGAATCCGCA
>Ga0256405_10009398_pt1 | contig 13395 bp, 1 predicted proteins | sample RumenRJG_02DNA_FD_189096 | JGI IMG/M metagenome (GOLD analysis project Ga0256405, IMG submission 189096) | Bovine rumen microbial communities from Lethbridge, Alberta, Canada - RJG_02 | ecosystem: Host-associated > Mammals > Digestive system > Stomach > Rumen | place: Canada: Alberta | collected...
CAATCCCCAATCCCCAATCCCCAATCCCCAATCCCCAATCCCCATGATATAATATATATATAATTAATTCATAAATAATAATTAAATAAAAATTTAATTAAATATATATCTTAATTCAAAAATTCAAATAATTTAAAAACTTAAATAATAATTTTATAATTTATAACTTCTAATGTCGGAAGACAACAAAGATAAAGATAATCCTCAACCAAAAGAGGAAGAAAAAGTTCCAGACACAAATCAAAAAAAGCCAAATCAACACAAAGAACCTCAATATCCATCTTTAGGTGTCCAAATTCGTAAAGATGGTCAAGAAGTCGTTCCTTGGACTTTGAATCCCACAAGTGATTTCGTAAATCCATATGGACTTACTTTAAAACGAAAAAAAAGAAAGAAAAGTTTAAATTTCGAGAAACCAAGAGAAGGATGCGCTATATTACAGCCTAAAGTAAACGAGCCATTTGAACCAATCCCTAGAAGAATGACAAGGAAAGAATTAGTTAAAAGAGTCGAAGAAGATTTCAGAAACACCAATGTTGAAACTTTATTAAAGAATAAATTCGATATAGATTTTTCGGTTCCAGATAAGTCTAAATTACCTTTGGCATTTTTTGATGATAAAATGTATGAGATATATCCCAATGATTATTGGATGAAACAAGCCGTGGATAAAAACACTGGTAAATTGCTCAAAATTCCAGCTAAAGCTTTAATTATAGATAATAAAACCAAAACAGGAAAATGGGAAAGAGTTTTAGTAATTTCCTACGACGAAAAAAGTGACACTTTTAGTATCACTTTAGATGGAGACGATGAAAATATTATAAATAATATGCCGAAAATGTTTATTTTGTTCGACTCGGAAAATCCAAGCATTTTCTGTAAAAGAATCAGCGAAGCGATGAAGTTAAGAGAAAAAAGTGAAGAAGTTATTAAATATTTTTATTATTTGAAAAAAATACCAAAATTCGAAGTCTTAGAATTACCGAAAGATCGCGCGACTAAAATCATTAATAAAATAAAAGAACTTCCTAATTTTAATTACGTTGAACAATTTTTAAATTCAGAAATGAATTCAGTATCTAAATCTTATGTATTTCAACTTAATAAAATGATGTTTGATAATTTATACTTCAAGGAAAAAAGTAATGAACTTTGCTGTCTTGATTTAAAAATCGAAGCTCCACAAGTACCACCTGTACCAAAATACGGAAAAGAAATGCTCTATGAAGAAAACAAGGAATTTAAATATTTAGAATTAGAAAAAAGATTTAATGTGAATACATTATTATGTAAGAAAAATATAATTCAAGTCTTATTCAAAATACGTTCACTTATAAGTACAATGAAACATACTTTAAGTTTATACAAAGTCAAATTTAATAATACGGTAAGACTCGATGAATTTATCAAGGATGAAAAAAAGAATATATATGACTTCAAAAAAGCTCTTGACGCCCAACAAATTCAAATAATTAAAAAAATGCTACAAAATTTGGAATATAAAGAAGTTCCTTTATTAGACAGTCCTGATAGGAAAAAAGCTCAACAAAAAAAAGAAGTGAAAGAAACCAAAGTAGAAGAAACAAATGATTTAAATGGATATAAACCTGCCGAAAAAGAAGAACCGTTTTTAATAGATTTTATGAAAAATAGACCCAAAGATGAAAAACAAAAATTATTCGTTTTCGCTGAAGACCGTGAACGAGAAGAAAAAAAACAGAATTTAATAAAAGAAATAAATAATTTCAAAACAATAACACTAATTAGAAAAATTAATATAATGTTTCAAGATGAACTATACACCACTGTTGTAAACTCATTAATAAATTATGTTGAATTTTTCGAGAAAAATATTCCAGTGAAAACAGAAATAATAAAAACAAACGAAGTAAAAAATATATATCCAGATCCTCTCGATATAACAAATAGAATAAAGAATATAACTTCATCAAGATTAATTTTAAAAGAAGGAAATGCGTTTAATAAAGAAACAGACGATCCCGATGAGGATTTAAATACCACATATGAAACAATAGATTACGAAACAGAAAATAAATATTACGAAGATAAAAAACCAATATTTAATATTATATTAAAATACAAAGATGGTCAATTCGGATATCATTTGCAAGTGGAAGACTATATCATGGAAATAAGGAAAATCTTCGATGAAGGTCTTGATAAAATTCAAAAAATAGAACAAATAAATTTCGCCAAGACAAAAGTATATTCAACTATGAAATATTTTGATATGCTGAAAAGATACAAAGGACTCAAATTTAAAAAAATGCAAAATGAAGTAGCCATATCTGAAATAAAACAAAAAGAAAATAATAATAAAGAAAAAGACGAAAATAAAAATGAAACTCCTACTCAAGAAATAGACCCAAGAGAAGATATAAACAATATCGAAAATAAATTTAATCCAAAAAGAGAAGAATCGTTCTGGTTAGAAGATCTCTATGAAAGATTAGAAAAATGCTTATTAATGGGAAAAGAACCTTTAGAGAAATTTGGTCTTCTTTTTAACCAATACAAAGCTGATTTGGATATAGAGCCTGAACAATATGTAAAAAATTTAGACGATACGGCTTCAGAAAATGGTAACGCTGTCCATGTTTTAAGAGATGATATTATCAAACATCAAAATTTATATGACCAAATAAAGAAAGAAATAAAAGAAACAATTCAAGTGAGTTATTTCAATGTAAATTGTAAAGATGTCAGAGATAATTTATTAAATAAACATGCAAAGATAAAAGAACTCGAATTAAGTTGCTTAAATAAGAAATCTCAAGATATAAAAACATCCGTATTTAAACAAGTCGAAGAAATGAAAAGTGGTATTACAAAACAAAGTAAGAATATAGAAGAATTAGTCGAGATAGAAAAATATATCGAAGATGTTCCAAATCTTTTAGTCAATTTAAAAGCAGATATTGATTCATGTCTTGAAATTTATAGAATACTTGACGATTTCTTCCAGAAAGTGCAATATATAGATCTCCGTACTCGATTTTTATTAATACAAAGTACCACTGATGTTACTAATACAATAAATATGGCAAAGAGTTCTTTGAAGAAAAATAGAGATAAATTCCTTAATGCTTTATTAGAAAGCCAAGCAACACTTAATGAGGATATTAAAGGTCTTAAGAATCAAATAAATAAATTAATGACATATAATTCAATAGATCAATTAGAAGAAGCGGCAAGTTTGAGTAATACTTGTCAAAAAATATTACAAGATTGTCAAGAAAGAGCCAAAGTATGTAATAGTCGTGAAGTTAATTTTAATAGAGAACAAACTGATTTTTCAATGTTGCAAAATATGGCAAAAGAGTTTAATCCATTTTATTTAATATGGACATCAATTGATACTTTCCAGAAAAAATCAGCCGAGTTTAAAAAGGTACCTTTACAACAATTAAATGGTCTTGATGTCGAAGAAATGAATGATACTGTTAAAAAGCATCTTTTCCAAAGTATTAAAATATTAAAAGAAATGGATGGATTCAACGATTTAATTAAAACAGCCGAAAATTTCAGAGAAAAAAGTATCGAATTTGAAAAGACAGCGGAATTAGCCGTTGCTTTAACCACCCAAGGTTTACAAGAGCGTCATTGGAACGAATTAAAAGAAAAGACAGGAATAGATTGCACAGATCAATCAGCCCAAATAGATTTAAGCTCTATTTTAGAAAAAAATGATTTAAATAAAGAAATAATAGAAAATGCTAAATTAATCGCAGATAAAGCAAGTAGAGAATTCCAAATTAAACAAAAATTAGAAGCCTTAGAAAAGAATTGGGCCGCTGTTGAATTTGGTACACAGCCTCATCGTATCAAAGGCCTCTTTATTATAACAGGATGGGGTGATATATATAAAGTTCTCGACGAAGATGTCCAAGAAGTACAACAATTAGAAGTTAATCCTTATAAACAACATTTTATTAATGAAATCAACGAATGGTCTTCGAGTTTCCAAAATATTACTGATGTATTAGAATCCTTATCAAAATTACAAACGAAATGGTTCCAATTGCAACCAATATTTGAATCACCAGATATTACTAAATCAATACCACATGATGCGTCCATATTTGCAAAGGCTGATAAAAGCTTTAAAGAAATTGTAAGAGGATTAAAAGAAAGTACAAATGTAAAATTTATTTGTAATAAAGAAGGTCTTTTAGATAAAATAAAAGAAGCGAATAATTGGTTAGAAGAAGTCGAAAAAGGATTGAATGATTATATCGAAAAGAAAAAGACTTTATTCCCGAGATTTTACTTCTTAAGTAATGAAACACTTTTGAAAATATTATCAGAAACAAAAGATTTAAATCGTGTCAAAGAAAATTTAAAAAATATTTTTGAAAATATTCATAATATAGAATTACAAGACGATAAAATCATTCTTAAAATGATATCAAATTTAGGCGAGAAAGTCCCTTTAAAAAATATAATTTCCATCGAAAGAAAAAATATAGAAGATTGGATGAAAGAACTTCAAAATTCAATGTTCGAAACAGTAAAGCAATGTATGGAAAGATGTTTACGTGCTTATCAAAGACCTCCGACAAAAGAATGGATATTTGGACACACAGGACAAAGTGTAATTCACTCGAATCAATGTATGTGGACACAACAAGTCGAAGATGCTATTGCGAAAAAGACAATTCCTGCTTATTGTAATGAAATTCAAGAAAGAATTAATTTATTAGTAAAAATATTAAGAGAACCTTTAAGTAGAGTTGATGGTATTACTGTATTTAATTTACTTACTTTAGAAGTCCATAATAAACAAATAACAGAATTATTCCAAATTGGTGAATGGTCCCCCACAAGTTTCGAATGGAAAAAACAATTAAGATATTATTGGGAAAATGATAATATGTATGTAAAATCAATTCAAACATCATTCCCATACGGATATGAATATTTAGGAAATACTGAAATTTTAGTTATAACACCACTTACTGATAAATGCTATTTAACTCTTATGGGTGCTATTAAATTTAATATGGGTGGTGCCCCTGCTGGACCTGCAGGAACCGGAAAAACCGAATCAACAAAAGATTTAGCGAAAAGTATTGCTAAGCAATGTGTAGTATATAATTGTTCAGAAGAAACAGATTTTGTTGCTGTTGCGGCTTTCTTTAAAGGTTTAGCAAATTGTGGTTCTTGGATTTGCTTTGATGAATTTAATAGAATTAATATAGAAGTATTATCAGTTATTGCCTCACAATTAATTGTTTTATTCAGTGCTAAAGCAGCTGGAATGGATAAAATCATCTTCGAAAAAACACCTATTCATATTCTACCTACATTTTGCGTTTTTATTACAATGAATCCAGATTATGAAGGTCGTACAGCTTTACCTGATAATTTAGTAGCTTTATTTAGACCTATGGCAATGATGGTACCCGATTATAAATTAATTTCCGAAGTATATTTATATAGTTCTGGGTATTTAATGGCTAAAGATTTAGCAAAGAAAATCGTAAGTACTTTCAAATTATCTTCAGAACAATTATCATCCCAAAGCCATTACGATTTTGGTATGAGAGCAGTAAAATCAGTATTATATGCCGCTAAAAAATTAAAGAGAGGAAATCCAGAAGAACCTGAAGATAAATTATTATTAAGAGCTATAAGAGATGTAAATCTTCCTAAATTTTTAAAAGAGGATATTCCTTTGTTTATGAATATTATAAAAGATTTATTCCCTAAAACAGAAATGCCTAAAAATGACTTAGATGATTTAATGGCTAAAATAAATGATAATATAAAAAAGAGAAAATTACAACCACATGAGAATTTCATTTCAAAAATAATACAATTATATGATACTATTCAAGTACGTCATGGTCTTATGATAGTCGGACCTACAGGAGGTGGTAAAACATCCAATTGGAAAATATTACAACAAAGTATAAGTGATTTAGATGATGGTCAAAGATACTTTACAACTAAATCAACTGTTATAAATCCAAAATCAGTAAGAAAGCCTGAATTATATTGCGATAAAGATCCAATGAATCCAACTGAATGGATTAATGGTATTATTCCTATATTAGTCAATGAATTAAATAAAGATACTAGTGGTAAAACAAAATATTGGATTTTATTTGATGGTCCTGTAGATACTTTCTGGATTGAAGATATGAATTCAGTCTTGGATGATTCGCGTCGTCTTTGTTTGCCTTCTTCTGCTATTATTGTTCTTAATGAAACTATAACTATGATGTTCGAAGTAGAAGATTTAGTCCATGCTTCACCAGCAACAGTATCAAGATGTGGTATGGTATATATGGAGCCTTCTGCTATTGGACTTATGCCACATGCTAAAAAATGGATGGAAACGAAATTGCCTTTAAGTATAGTAAATAGTCCTGAAGATGCCAATGTTTATAAAAGAATAGAAAACTTATTTGAAATGTGCTTAGAAGAAAATATTCATTTCTTAAGGAAAAATATTAAAGAGCCTTGTCCTACTACTGATGTTAATTTAGCTTATTCTTTATTTAGTTTATTAGATTGTTTCTTGGCTAGATTTAAAGAAACTGGAAATTTGAAAATATCAAAAATTGAATTAGAAGTATTATATAAAAGTATTTATAATATATATTTCTTCTGTACAGTTTGGTCTATAGGTATTACATCAAAAGAAGATGGCCGAGAAAAATTCAATGAATATCTTAGAGAATTCATGCAAAATAATTTACCAGAAAATGACGTCGGAAGAGTCCTTTTCCCAGAAAAAGGAACAGTATATGATTATTATTTCGACTACGAAAATGACGAATGGAAATCATGGGATAATTTATTAACATATCCTAAAATAGATTCCAGAGCTGAATATACTGACATAATTATACCAACAATTGACTCAGTTAGATATTGCTATATATTAAAATATTTATTAACTCAAAGAAAACATGTAATAACAACAGGGCCTACAGGTACAGGAAAAACTGTAAATATGTTAGATATTATTGGTATCATGGAAGAAGCTACTAAAAGAAACGAGGAAAAATATGCTCATATTATAATAAACTTTTCCGCGCAAACAACCGCAGCACAAACTCAACATTCAATTGAAAGAATATTAAAAAGAAAAGGAAGAGGGAAATATGCCCCTGATAATAACAGAATTATGATAGTATTCGTTGATGATTTAAATATGCCCAAAAAAGAAAAATATGAAGCCCAACCACCTATTGAAATATTAAGACAATGGTTAGATTATGAAGGATGGTATGATATAAGTGAAAAAGAAAAGCCTTTCATGCATATTAGTAATTTAATATTAACAGGAGCTATGGGTCCTCCTGGTGGTGGAAGATCTCAATTAACTAATAGATTCATGCGTCATTTTAATGTTATAACCTATACAGAATTAGTCGATAGTTCTATTAAAAGTATTTTCTCAAGAAAAGTTAAAAACTTCTTAACTAAATTTTCACCTGAGGCAAAATCTGTTGTAGATACCTTAGTTGATTCGACTTTGAAATTATATAAATCTATCAAAGCTAAATTATTGCCAATACCAAAATCAAGTCATTATTTATTCAACTTGAGAGATATGAGTAAAGTTTTACAAGGAGTATGTGGTGCGAGTGTAAAGCATTGTTCAAAGAAAGTAGATATGGTGAAAATATGGATGCATGAAATGATTCGTTCATTCGGTGATCGTTTAATTTGTGATGAAGATAGAAATTGGTTAAAGGAAATATTACACGAAGAAATTTTAAATACGAAAGATTATGAAATAAATGATATAAATGAAATATATAAAGGATTAGAAAAAATAATTTATTGTGATTTTTGCGCAGGAATGGATAGACCTTATATTCAAGTAACTGATATAAAAGGCTTCATAACAAGAGTCGAAGATAAATTAAAAGAATTCAATGAAGAATTTAAAAACAAGCAAATGCCTTTAGTAATGTTCTTAGATGCATGTGATCATGTTGCTAGAATTAGTAGAATTATTCGTCAAACTGGAGGACATGCATTATTACTCGGTGTTGGAGGATCTGGAAGACAATCATTAGCAAGGTTATCTTCATATATTAATTTTGGTATGGATTGTACTACTATTGAAGTTATTAAAGGATATAAATTGCCTGATTTTAGAAAAGATGTAAAGAACTTTTTGAAAGATACTGTATGTAAAGAAAAAGGAAAAATCAATTATTGCTTTTTATTATGCGATACACAATTATTCGATGAAATTATGTTAGAAGATATGAACAACGTATTAAATTCAGGAGATATACCTAATATTTATAAACAGGAAGATTACGAAGAAATAAAAAAAGCAGTTCAAACAGAAATGAAAAGTAAACATTTGCAAGATAATCGAGAAAATATGATGTCTATATATTTAAAAAGAGTAATGGCTAAAATACATATAATATTAGCAATGTCCCCAGTAGGTGAAAAATTCGTCACTAGATTAAGAATGTTCCCTTCCTTAGTCAATTGTTGTACAATAGATTGGTTCACTGAATGGCCTGAAGAAGCCTTAATTAGCGTTGCTAAAAATATCTTAGAACAAAAAGATGATATTGCTTTAGGTAAATCTCTTGATGGTGTTATTGAATGTATTAAATATATACATAAAAGTGTAGAAAAAATATCTATTAAATATCTTGCTGAATTAAGAAGATATAATTATTTAACACCTACATCATTTTTAGAATTTTTATCTCTTTTCCATAATATTTTAGTAAAAAAAACGCAGGAAAATCAAAATAATATTGATAGATATGAAATGGGATTAAAAGTATTAGACTTCGCCGAGAAAAAAATATCAGAAATCGAAAAAGAAATTCAAAAGAATACTCCAATATTAGAAAGATTATCCAAAGAAACCGAGGAAATTATTAAAGATGTCGAAATAAAAAAAGCCGAAGCTGATAAAGTAAGAGAAAAAGCTTCCGCAGATTCTCAAGTAGCAGAAGCTCTTGCAATAAAGATATCAAAAATCGAAGCCGATTGTCAAAGAGAATTATCTGAGGCTGAAAAAGGTTTACAAAGTAGTTTAGAAAAAATAGATCAAATTAAAGATAATGAATTACAAGAATTAGCCGGATATAAAATCTATGGAGAAAAATTAAAAATGACTTTGGAATTGTTATTCACCTTTAAACATGGAGATAAATGGAGAACTAATAAAGCAAATATTAAAGAGCCAACAGGTGATGTTAAAAATCCCTTTAGATTAAGTTATAAAGAAGCTGCCATTAATGAATTACAAGTAAATGATCCTAAAGTATTTAAAGAATATTTCTATTCTTTTAAAAATGAAGAAAGAAGAGAAGAACTTAAAACAAAAGAATTAGATAATGTATATAAAGCAGAGAAATATATCGAGGAACATAATATGGATAGAGAATTAGTAGATAATGCATCAAAAGCAGTAGGACCTTGCTTTGATTTTATTGTAGGTATGATTGAATTTTGTCATAAGAGTATAGAAATAGTAGACCCGAAAAAGAAAGAAGCTGCGAAAGCAAAAGTAGAGAAAGATAAAGCCGATGAAAAATTAGCCATAGCACAAGCAGCTTTAGCTAAGGCAGAAAAAGAAAGTAATGATTTAGAAGCATTACTTAATCAGAAACAAAAAAGTAAAAATGAATTAATAGTAACATTAAATGATAATCAAACAAAAGTAAAAAGAGCAAAAAAAATAGTAGAATTATTAGCAGGAGAAAAAGTAAGATGGGGAAATTCAGTAAAACAATTACAAGATTATAGTAATTATATAACAGGTGATTGTCTCATAGCAGCTGCAGCTATAGCATATAGTGGTCCATTTGTAAGTACATATAGAGCAACATTATTAAATGAATGGAAAGAAAAATTAGACATTCAAAAAATAATAAGAAGTGAAAATGTCAGTCTTAGAGCAGTATTAGAAGATCCTATTACTACAGGAAAATGGAATAAAAATATGCTTCCTAATGATAATTTATCTATTGAAAATGGTATTATCATGTTTAAAACAAGTAAATGGCCTTTAATGATCGATCCGCAAAATCAAGCAAGTATTTTCCTTAAGAAATTCGGTTTTGATGTTAAAAGTACAAGTTTCCAATGCATTAAAATATCTGATGCAAAAATGATGGATACTGTTATTTCAGGTGTTAAATATGGTTCTTGGATAATGTTAGATAATGTCGGAATTGAAATCGATAATTCATTGGAACCAATATTGCAAAGACAACAAGTAAAAACAAAATCGAATTTCTATGAAATAAAAATAGGAGAAAAAACTATCACTTATAATGAAGAATTTAAATTATTTATGGTTACTACTTTATCTAATCCACATTATAGTCCAGAAACATTTGCTAAAATAACAATAATAAACTTCGCTATTACACAAATAGGTCTCGAAGATCAAATGTTGTCTGAATTAGTCAGGATTGAAATGCCTCAGTTAGAAGCCTCCAAAGCGCAAATTTTGGAGGAGAATTTCCAAAGTAAAGAAACCTTGAGTAAAATAGAAGATCAAATTTTGGATAATTTATCAAAGAATAAAGATAATATTGAAGAATGTTTAAAAAACAGTGAATTAATAGATATTTTAACTGATTCAAAGAAAACAAGTACTCAAATAAATGAAAAATTAAAAATATCAGAAAAAACAGAGAAAGAAATAGATGAAAAAAGAGAAATATATCGTCCAAGTGCAAAAAGGGCATCTTTATTATTCTTTTCTCTTATAGATTTAGCCATGATTGATCCCATGTATCAATTTTCTCTTATTCAATTTAAAGAATTATATCAAACCACGATAAAAAAGCTCCCAGTAAATGAAGATAATGATCAAAGATTAAAAGACATTGATAATAGTACTACTAAATCCAGTTTTGATTTTACTTGTAGAGCCTTATTTGAACGAGATAAACCTTTATTCAGTTTTCTCATGGCAATAAAAATAATAATGGGTGAACAAAAGAACGAAGAAAAAATAAAAAATTCAGAACTAAGATTTTTATTAGCAGGACCTTCAAGTGAAATTCAAGTCGAGCCTCCAGAAAATCCAACGAAATGGATAAGTCCAAATGATTGGAATAGTTTCTATAATCAATTACATGGTATGACTTTCCTATGTGACGAATTTAAAGGCATCGATGAATATTTCATGAAAAATCATGATAAATTTTTGCCTTTCTTTGAAAGTCCTCAAAATGAACATACAGCTCTTCCTGATCCTTATGAGAATATTCTTAATGATTTCCAGAAATTAATTTTAATTAAAGCAATACGTTTCGATAAATTAACAAATGAACTTAATTATTATGTAGGAAAGAATCTAGGAAAAGAATATACAGAACCACCAACATTTAATTTATTAAAATCATTCGAAGATTCCACAAATAAAATTCCTTTATTATTTGTTTTATCAACCGGGTCAGACCCAAAAAATGATTTCCAACAATTAGCTGATTCTATGGGAAGAAAAGTCGAATTTGTTTCTTTAGGTAAATCTATGGATAAAGTCGCTATATCAAAAATAGAAGATACGAAATTAAAAGGAGGTTGGATACTTCTACAAAATTGTCATTTAGCTATAAGTTTCATGCCGAAATTAGAAGACGAAATAGAAAAATTACAAAACAGTCCTACTCTTGATGTCAATTTCAGATTATGGTTAACTTCAATGTCATCTAATAAATTCAGTATAACAGTTCTTAAAAATTCAATTAAAATAACAATGGAACCACCGAAAGGATTGAAATTGAATTTGCAAAGACAATATGATAATCTAAACGAGGAAGATTTAGAAGCATGTTCTAAACCTGAATTATTTAAATCATTCTTTTTCTCGCTTTGTTTCTTCCACGCTATAGTTCAAGATAGAAGAAAATTTGGTCCAATAGGATGGAATGTCAAATATGATTTCACCAATGAAGATTTGAAAGTATCTCGAATGCAACTTAAAAACTTTTTAGAAGAATATGACGAAGTGCCTTATAAAGTTCTTAATTATTTAGTAGCTGAAATTAATTACGGTGGTAGAGTCACCGATGATAAAGATCAACGTCTCATTCAAACAATACTTTTGACTTATTTAAATCCAAGCACTTTAAATTATAATGAATATCCTTATAGTGAAAGTGGTACATATTATTGTCCTCAGCCAGGTCCTAAATCAACATATACTGATTATATTAAAAAATTACCAACGACAACATCCCCAGAAGTCTTCGGTCTTCATGATAACGCAGAAATTATTACTGCTCAAAATGAGGCAAGATTACTTTTAGAAACTTTATTATTAATGCAACCGAGAACTTCATCAGGAGGGGGAAAAAGTATGGAACAAAGTGTGAGTGAAACTTTGGAAATTATTGAAAAGAATACTCCTAATGCATTTGACTATGAAGCAATATTTAAAAAATTCCCGACGGAATATGAAGAGTCTATGAATACTGTACTTATACAAGAAGTCATAAGATATAATGTATTATTAAATTTAATGAAAGTAAATATACAAAATTTAAAAAAAGCATTATCTGGACATATTGTAATGGATGAAACTTTAGACGCGATTGTTACTTCAATATATAATAATCAAGTACCTCAAATATGGATCAAGTCTGGATTTTTATCTATGAAACCTTTAATGAGTTGGATTAAAGATTTAAATGAAAGAATTACTTTCTTTAAAGATTGGTATGAAAAAGGAACTCCTACTTGTTTCTGTATTTCAAGATTTTCTTTCCCTCAAGCATTTTTAACAGGAACTTTACAAAACTATGCGAGAAAGCATGGATGTGAAATTGACTTATTAACTTTCGAATTTAAAATAATGGATGATACTACCTGGGATAAAGTGACAACAAAACCTGAAGATGGTTGTTATGTTTATGGAATGTTCTTAGAAGGAGCAAGATGGAATTATGAAACACATTTACTTGATAATTCGCTTAATAGAGAATTATATACTGATGTTCCTTTGATTCATATGGTACCTGTACCAAATAGAGAACCACCTAAAACTGGTATTTATAATGCACCATTATATAAAGTATTAAGTAGACAAGGTACTTTAAGTACTACGGGACATTCTACTAACTTTGTCTTGATGGTTGAATTACCTACGAAAGAAGATGAAGCAAAATGGGTTAAAGCCGGTGTTGCAATGTTCCTTGCTTTGAAGCAATAATTAAATTTAGTATTAATTTTATTTTAAAAATTATTTTTATGTTTTTGAATCTTTGTTAATTAAACATTCAAGAAATATTTTTTAAATTTTATTAAATTTTATTTATATTTTTTATTATATATATATTGGGGATTGGGGATTGGGGATTGGGGATTGGGGATTGGGGATTGGGGATTGGGCCCAATCCCCAATCCCCAATCCCC
>Ga0256405_10009399_pt1 | contig 13393 bp, 8 predicted proteins | sample RumenRJG_02DNA_FD_189096 | JGI IMG/M metagenome (GOLD analysis project Ga0256405, IMG submission 189096) | Bovine rumen microbial communities from Lethbridge, Alberta, Canada - RJG_02 | ecosystem: Host-associated > Mammals > Digestive system > Stomach > Rumen | place: Canada: Alberta | collected...
CATATGGCAGGCGTGAGAGCTTGCTCTTTAATGAAAACATATAAACTCCAAATATCATTTTTGATTGTTTTTTATCGTCATCAGATGATGATATCGCATTGTAACAAAATGAATAAATATAACCAAATCAGTTATGACAAAGTCGTCCTTTTTTTCGTTAAACTGACATCTCAGACATACTTTAAATTAAAGATTTCTATTCTCAAATCTAATGACTTTTATTTGAACTGTTTTTAAATACATAACGGCATGAAGTGAACATACAGGCATTTATAAGAGTAATTGTAAACGCGATAGCGCTGTCAAAACAGTATGAACAGTATATTTACGGTTCTCATGCAGCTTTTAGCGATAATACGATTTGTAATGAGACCAGATACATTCATCACATAAATATAATTGTTTTTACAAATGTAACAGCAGCTCCGCTTAAAGGCAGAGCATAACGAATTAACGAGCTTTTACATGATTAAAGCTGCATAAAATGAACAGAAAAAAAAGATCCTGAAATCTTCAGGATCTTTGTCTATTTATATAATGCTATTGCGAAAGCTCTTTCTGAGCATTTTCAAAATATGGTTTTAATGAAATCCACTTTACAAGACAGACAATTGAAACTGCAATATTATAAATAAAAGCGGCAACACCGAGGAATAAAGTGAATATAGCTGGCCACAACAGATATTCATAAGATTCTTTGCCAGAACTGTCAAGCAGAGCAGCTACCACCGCAGCAATTATAAAAAACCCAATCACAATTACCACAGCACCAATGCTTAAAATATAGTGATATCGCACTCTTCTGACAGACTTCTCTACTTCTGTTGCCTTAATGTCTATGACAGCGTAGTTACTGCAAAATGAAATGGCCTTATTCATGGCAATAATTGTCAGAACTATGGCTGGAATACAGGTAAGAAAGTTGAAGTATGGTACATAATTTAAACAGCAAAAAACCAGACTCACAATCATAATGGTATTGCAGCTCTCAGCCTGTGCTGCCAGTTCACTATTCTTTTTTTCAGGGGTGCCGGTATTTTCCTTAACATTAGCCCTGCCTAATGTAAAATCATTTAACGGAGCACCACAGAATGCGCAGAAATTGGCGTCTTCAAGGTTTTCCTTACCGCATTTTGAACAGAACATCATTCTTCCCTAATATAAAAAAAGGTTCATACAAGACTGATAGTATACCGAATTTTATCAGTGATGATCTCGATATGCCATATACGCAAGCATATGTAAACTTGCATTGTAATAGTCTTCAGACTTTTTAATATCAGGTTCACCTAATGGTTTACCCATTACAAGATCTCTTACAGCCTTTAAACCAGACGACATCATATAATCTGCCTTCTGAGGTCCCACTACACTGAACCAGGCCGGAGTCTGAAACTCTGAATAACCAGACCAGAGTTTGCGGTAAGGTATAAGCTCCTTACAGTTAGGATCATCCCAGTAAAGGTACAAAGGAACTCTGATGGCATCATAGCTAAAGCGTGGAGGCCACTGCTCTGCAGGCATATTTTCACCACTTATTAGCAGCTTAACCCAGTCAGGAGATACCATAAGAGTCTGGCCCTGCAGATTTGACAGAAGCTTTTTGCCATCTGCATTAACATCCTTCCACAGCTTCTGATAAGTCTGTTTTGCAAGAGCTGTTAAAGCAGGATAGATGTAGTATGAAGGATTTACAATTATGTATGAATTGTAAAAGAAGGCATTAGCACCAGGCAGGATCACGTTGTAACCGCCAAACTTGGTTACAGTAAGTGCGCTGATGGCATTAGCAAGCTTCTCTGCTTTTTTGGTGTACTCTTTTACATGCCATTTCTGACCTGCCTTTAAAAGAGCCCAGGCAATCATCAGATCACCATCTGTTGCATTGTTTTTATCTGCAACAGGATCACCACCGTCACGACGATAGGCCCAGCAGTAAAGACCAGAAACAGGATCTGCAAGATTATCATCTGTCCACTTTAAGATCCTTGCAAAAGCCTCTTTATCGTTATATGCAAGAGCAAAGGTCAGACCGTAGCTCTGTCCCTCGGTGTGAGACATATTGCCGTTACCGGTATCGATAATGGCACCGTCCTGAGCGAGGTACTTTGCTTTGTAGTCATCCCAGGCAGTAGCACCAGCCATAGAGGCACTGGCTGCCAAAAGTGACACAGCCAGTGCAAACTTCTTTACAAATCCTATTACCATAGATAATCCTTTAGCTACGTTTCTTCAGAATAAACACTACTTCATCAGGAGAGTGCAGTTCTTCAATCTTGCAGAAAAGGGCAACAGGAGCACCTGTCTGTCTGAACCAGCCGTTGTAAAGACCGCACAGGATTACAGAAAAACTCTTTAGCCAGTCATCAGCAAATTTCTTGTTAGAAATAGTCTTGATGTTTCTGTGCACGATCCTGATACCATTTGAAATATCTTCAATATCAGCTGTGCCGAAACCAAGATAAGACAATAGCGAATTTACCTCAAGGTGCAGATTTGAAAGACTGTCTCTGGTACGAACAGGAAATCTTTCAGAAAGATTCTTACCTGTTTCATAGAGAAAATCATTCACATCATCGGTTGAAGCATTCTTGAGCATCATACTGATAAATTCAGAAACGATTTCAAAGTAGCCCTGCATTGGAGCTGTATTATTCTCGAAATATTCTGCCATTTCTTACAGATCTCCTAAAATGCTCTTGATATATAACATCTCATACATTTCCTTATACTCGCCGAAGGTTGAGTAAGACAGGGAACCGCCAACGACCAGATCGTCTAACACATAGTAATCAAGAGTTGCCTTGATAGAACCACCAACACCATTTTCATCCTTTGATGCAAACTTTGATCTAGAGGCGAAGCCTAAGTCGGTAAGCTCCTCAAGACTCTGCTGGAAGTAGGTGTGATTAGGATAGAAATCCTGTTCCTTCTGCTTGTAGGTCTGATAACCTAAAGAAGCACTAAGCCTGAAGGTAAGATTGTCTGTTCTCTTCATATAAGTGAAAGGAATAGACGCAATCAGGTAGTTCTGAGGTGAGAAGTAACCACCGTTTCCTAATGAGAAGTGGTTCTGGTTCTGCTTGAAGTTCTGATAGAAAAGAGAAATACCAATGGTCATATCCTCATAAAGAGTAGGCTTCATCGCATGAACATACATGGTACCTGAGAAGCTGTAGCTGTGGTTGTGAGCTACATTCTTACCGCGATAGGCATATGCTGAAGCGCCAAAGGTACGTCCGTAATAACCGTCATCATAAGTGTATTCAAGCGAAGCACCATTCTTGGTTACAGCACCCCAGACAGTACCGGAGGCATCATCCTTGTAACCAAAGTATGACAGCAGAGAATCACGCATGCCGCGACGCTCAATGTTAAGATTTAAATTTGAATGGCTGTCAAGCTTGAAGCTGTAGAAGAAACCTGCCTCAACATTGGTAGACTTCTTGCCTACAGGGGTAACACCGATATCAAACTTGTAGTCATCAGACTTGACAGCAGCTCTGAAGGCAACGCCGGTAGCACGACGGGCCTTGGCGCCAGACATGATTGAATTGGCGGTCTGATTGCCCTTCATGGACTGAATAATGCCCTTGTATCTGGTGGCGATGTTTACAAGCTTTTCCTTGTCAGCTGCAGTTGAAATACTTGCAAGCTCACCTAATGAACCTAACAGCTGAGGATCGTTTAACAGAGTATTAAGCTCTGCTGGGGTCAGCTTATCAAGATTATAGGTAAGGCTCAGAGTATTTAACTGAGCCTGAATCTGCTGTAACTGACTAGTCTTCTCAAGAGTCTCGTTAAGTTTTACATTCAGGATCTGAATGGCATTGTTAATCTGCTGAATCTGAGATGAATCAGTTGAAAGACTCATCTGCTCATACAGTTTGTTCATTGACTTTCTGAAGTCTGCAGCCTGAGTCTGAAGTTCAACTACCTTAGGACCGATACTCTCAGCAGTAACACCGGCTTCTGTCAGTGTATTCTGCATCTCGGCATAGTCAATTCTCAGATTCTCAACATTTGCGATCACGCCGTTTACAATGATTGAGGCATTTGAGTATCCGGTTAAAAGAGCATTTGAACCGTGCTCGTATATTGAAGACTCTGACTCCAGTTTGCCTGAATCCATGGTAATTGGCTCAGCAACCAGTGAAAGCTGGGCTGTTGAGGTGATAGGCACGTTGAAGGTAACTGGTATTGCGGCATACTTGAGCTTTGAAGTACCAGGATCACCATCCTTCTGACCTGCTTCAACCTCAAATCTTACAGACATTGCAACCTTGTCCTGCATCTCACGGATCATAAAGTTAATGTCATTTAAGGCATCAACACGATCCTGAGCAGACATATTGGTGGCAACTGGCATTGAAACTGTGCCTACACTGTCCTCCCAAGGTAAAGTTACAGTCTGCTTCTTTACATCAGAAGATGAACTTCTGTTCTTGAAAGGATTGCCTGGCATATGAGATGAGGCACTTGAATGAGTAGCCAAAGATGCCTGACTTGACTGTGCTGTAGGATAGTTATAGCGACGGTCAAGCTGAGCTCTGGCTGAGGTCAGTTTATTGATGGCACCACGATAATTCTTGTTCTTGGCATCAACTTTTGCAAGCAGAGTCAGAACACGAGGATCATTTGAAGTGACAAGTCTGTCAGCAAGATAAGTAGCCTCGTCATAATCCTCTTCGCCTAATGCGGCATTGATTGCACCTTCAAGAGCAACCTGGCTGTTAGGAGCGGTCTTTAAGATCTTCTTGTAAATCTGTCCTGCTACAGCATATTCACCGTTGTCATGATATAAACGGGCCATAGCCATGTTCAGATCTTCGTTCTCAGGATCCTGCTCAATTAGTGGATATAACAAATCATATGCATCAGCATAATGTTCCATTTCACGCAGAGCGTCTGCCTTTCTGATAGAATCACCGATGTTCATCTTATCAAGATCAGACTGCTTTGAATTTGAAATGATTGACTGGTTTGCTGTCAGAGCACGAGCCTTGTCGTAATAACCGGTTGAATTATAGACAGTTACCAGATCAGCATAATCACCAATACCGGCATTAGGATCAATAGCACGTGATGATGCAAGATCTGCAAGATCAAGAGCCTTCTGCTTCTGACCGCACTGCAGGTATAAGAATGCCAGATGACCTAACTGAGAAGTTGTAAGCGACTTAGGTGATAACTGCATCATCTGCAGAGAGTTGTAGGCAGCCTGCTTGTTGCCCGAACGCAGATACTCCTCTACAGTGCCAAAGCTTTGAGCAATCTCAACATCATGTCTTAACTTTTTAACCTTGTCCGAGCCATTGGTAATTCTCTTAACTACAGCCATAGCCTGATTGTAAAGACCAGCTTCATTCAGGTAGCTTGCAGCAGCAAAGAGATCTTCGTTGTCAGCACCAGGTCTTGTCAGGAAGTTAACCTGAGTCTGAGCACCGGCAACAAATCCATTCTCATTAAGGAGTCTTGCCAGATCATAGCGCAGCCATGCATCATCAGGGTGTTTGCTGATACCGTTCTGCAGAGTTTCAATTGCAGCAGGGATCTGTCCTGACTGAGCAAGATCACGGGCCTTGTTGCGGATTGGAGGAATAGGATCAACATAGGTCTTGCCAGCTGTTGCTTCCTTAATCTTGTCTGCAACATGAGGAGGCATTGATGCTAAAAGGTTAGCAGCATTCTCCTTCTGTCCCTGATCTCTGTACAGATAATAGAGCATCTCATTTGCGCCAGGATGAGTTGAATCAGCGCTTAAAGCTGTACGCAGAGCATATTCAGCCTCTGAGAACTTCTTCTGCTTCTTGCAGATATCGGCCTTTAATAAAAGAGCGTCGATATCGTATGGGGTTGCTTCTAAAATCTGATCAACTGTAGTTCTTGCAAGAACCATATCACCAGTCTGTAAAGCCAGATTGATGGTGGCGATATTGGCATCATGCTTTAACTTGGCTTCCTTGCTGCCGCCTAATGATGCAGCTTTGGTTAAATAATCCTTTGCCTTGATGTAGTTTTTAAGTTCCATCTGCAGATAACCGATTGCCTCTAAGGCATCCTGGTTATTAGGATTCTTCTTTAAAATCTTCTCAAAGGTGGCAATTGCGTCTTCCTTGTCAAGTTCTGAATCGTTGTAGGCCTGTGCAGAGAGATTACCGATAATGGTATCGTCATAATGTCTGCGCAGTTCATTATCATTGGCATGACGGCTTAAGAACTTCTGATAGTACTTCTCGTCCTCTTCAGTTGGAGAGAGCCACATTAAAGCATCACGCAGAGCCTTGTCGGCATCATCTGAGTGAGGAGCAAGATAGTCTAAAAGCTCAATACCCTTTCTGATGGTGCTCTTACGATAGGTTAAAATCTTACCGTAGGTTACCTGAGCATTTATATCCTTTGGATTCTGCTTGATGTAACTTACAATACCGTTCTTGGCACGGTCATAGTAATTAGGATCACCTGCCATGGTCAGATAGTATTCAGATACCAGAGCCTTTGGAGGGGTAGCACCGGTGAATAATTTCTGATATTCAATTAAAGCGGCATTTACGTTACCAGAACCTGCCAGTACACGGGCATGCTTTAACTGATCAGATGATAAATCAGAAATACCTCTCTGATTATCAAGCATCTGGATATAACTGCTGTTAGGTGAAATCTTGGCAAGCTTGTTACGGTAATTGGTTGCCGCATCAAGATCATTGATTTCACCAGACCATAAAGCCATCAGATATAAGGCTTCCTCGTTGTGAGGATCTGAAAGTAGAACACGGTTTAATGACTGCATTGCCTTTGCATGCTGCATCTTGTCGTGCCAGAACTTTGCCTGCTTGATAAGTCCTGAAATAATTGAATCTCCAGAACTGTTCTTTACATAATCTTCCATGCCAGCAGAGGCATTAGATACAGATGGCTGTTCCTGAACCTTCTGCTGTGGCTTTGGTTCTGCTTTTGGAGCTGCGGCCTTGGCTGAATCAGCTTTCTGAACATCAGAAGCATCATTTACAGGAGCTGTATTTTCAGCAGATACATCCTTAGTATTGCCGGCATTTGACTTGGCTTCAGCAAGTGAAGTGCCGTTCATATTCATTCTGCCTCTTAATGATGATGCTCTATCTTCATCATAGTCAGAACTCATTGCAGTTACAGGAAACAGGATTGGCAGTAAACATAATGCCAGAGTAGATTTTTTAAACTGTTTCATATTATTTTCTCTTATCCTTTACTTCCATTACTTAAGGTTATTATCTTCATAGCCTTCAGCAAGACGGCGTTTAGCACGTTTCTGCAGATAAGTAGAAGCGATGAAGGATAAAACAATAATGATTATAAAAGCTACTACAGAGAGCCAGAAAACGTGTTCACCGGCAAAGTGCAGAATTTCAAAGCTGGTAGATACATCTCCAGAGAAGATATGATCACCTACTGTATATTTAACAACCTTGTCGGCACCTGTAATAATAGAAATATCACCGCCGATAGCACGGTTTACGCTGTCCTTGTCAAGATCTGATGTAATCTTTAAAAGCTCATTGTCATCAGTTGCTGTTACCAGCACTGCAATGTGCTCTGAGTCAAAAGGAGAAACCAGACTGAGAAAGCCTCGCCATGATGATGAGGTTCTTACATAACGGTTAGCATCAACATTCTCAGATCTGAAGTCACCGCTTAAGAAACGGGTAAGACCAGCAAAGAAGCCACCTCTTAAACTGAACACGCCATAATCGTAGATGTGCAGTTCATGGCCAAGTTCAAAGGCTGAGTTCTCAAATAATGGAGCGAGGAACTCTTTTCTCTTTAAGGTTGAAACTACAAGAATGTCCTTGCCAACCAGGTATGAATCATCTGGATTGTAAGCCTTGTTGCCAAGATAAATATTCTCGTTGTACACCAGAGTACCGGTTGCGTTACCTGCTCTGCCCGCCATATCAAACAGCATTGAGAATTCATTAGCACTTGGATGCTTAGGAAGTAAAATTGCAGTGCGTGAGAAATCAGCATAACGGCTGAATGGGAATGAGGCTCCGACAAAGAAGCTTAAATTTGGCAGCTTTGCGTAGTGTACAGAATTTGTAAAATCAATATAGGAGCTCTCATCAATAACGCTCTTGATATTGGTATCCTGCATAATTGCGCATGAAGTCTGTGGATTTAAGCGTAAATCAAAGTACATCTCAAGATTGTTGTCACCATAGATCATTGATGGTGGGATCTGCAGATGACGCTCAGTCTCTCGAATATCACCGCCAGAGAGTCTCCAGATATTTTCTAAAAGACCTTTCTTGTTCATTGGCAGCTTATCAAGATAGTGACCGGACAGGCTGATATTAAGACCAGAATCCTGCTCGTTTACACTTCTTTCAAGAGGGAACTCATAGTTAATGTAGAGATCACCCTGACCTTCATAGAGCTGATACAGATCTGGAGCTGCTCTGAAGGACAGATTTAAGGCAGAATGCCAGAATCCTCTTGTAACCAGTGACTGATCACCCTTTAAAAGATCTCTTAAGTACACCTTGCGGTTGGTTGGCAGCCAGAATGGTGCATCATAGGCCTCTGATACTGGAAGCGCATATTCAGAAGGTGCCAGGTAATCGTAAACAGCCTCTTCAGTTTTTACACATAAAGAAGTTACGGCTCTTACAAACTCAGAGTCGTTTTTGGCTACCACATAAATATTCTTGTAAATACTGTAGTAAGGATTGCTTCTGATATATACACCAGGCTTCTCTGGCATTTCAATGCCTGCTACCTTCTGGCCAGGATGACCGAAAACAATGGCATGAGCAGTTGGCAGAGAATCAAAGCTTACCTTAAAGTCCACACCACGATACTCTGCTTCACGACCGAAGAAGGAAGAAAGCATGGTGGCAGCTTTAATCATGCCGGTATCATACTCCTCAGGAAGCACATAGTTTACGGTAGTCTTACCGTTCTCGTACTTGTCAAGGAATGGCAGAGGGAACAGGTCTAAGGATGGATCAATATCCATTCTGTAACCGTTTAAAGCCAGATAACTTTCAGCATCGATTTTGATCTTGTACTTACCTGAATAATCAATCATGCAGGTAAATTCTTCATCATCGTCAATCTCAAAGGTAATGCCGTTTTCCTGAGACATATACTCAGCAGGAACCTGAAGTTCAAAATCAGTAAGTTCAGAGCGGTTTAATGGCAGAGTACCGATTGACTGACCATTTACCTTAACATTCAAATGGGAGGCACGTTCAGCCATAGCTTCAGTCATGGAGATGAAAAGTTCCATTCTGCCAGATACGACCATTTTGTCTACAGGCAGGGTGAAGTTAACACCGGCAGCCTTCTGACCTGCTGACATGACAATACCATCCTTTCTTCCTAGCTTGGTTAATGTAAGCTTGCTTGAATATACTCTTAAGGATGGATCCTCCATATCGGTTGATGCAATTGATAAACCATCTGATGGAATGATGTTTTCCTGACTTTCAGAAACATCTTCACCACCAAAAAGAATATCAGAAAGAGCTGAAGGCATACCTTCGTCTTCAGTTCCAAAAGTACTGCTGTCATTAGCCATGCTGTTAGAGGCAAAGCACAGCACTGACAAAATCAATAAATTTTTAAATAATTTAGTCATTCTTGCTACCTACTACAGCTACGTGGATATCATCTGTACGTCTTACACCAAACAGTGAATCCTTGATACATGCAATAATGGTAAAGAAAGAACGGATTGGATTGTCTTTCTTATAGTCTGGACGAACCCAGGTGTCTGCACGGGAGAACAGCATGCGCACGAACTCACGGCGGGTTGCCAGATCCACATTCTCAAAACTGAAACGGATAAAATCGTCACTCTCACCCTGTCTTGCAATTCTCTTTACGTTTACGCATACAGAGGTGTAGTCAGATACGATCTCAAGATCGGTAACAGGATCTTCATCAAAGTCAGAACCTGGAGTTCTAAAGCCGTCAACACGACAACCGCTCATTGAAAGATCTCGCATGATGGTTCGTGTGCAGGCTCCGCTTGCCTGATATACGTTAACTGGAGTTTCAACGTACATACGCTGCATCTTACGTTTGTTGGCAGTTTCTCTGCCCACACAGATGGCTGCAGTTAATAAAACCAGGTTTACGCATGCCCAGAAGATATTGAGCATGGTAGGACCAAACTGAATATCAAAGTAATCAGGAATACTCAGCTTCACGAGCGCAAAGATAATTGCAAAAACCAGGAAGGCAGCAGTAATCATATGTGGTCTTACTGATACAGAGTCAAAGTAACTCTTGTCAACGGTCTGACCTTTATCGGTAACGTTGAAGGAACCGTGGTGAGGCATAAACAGGGTTACGACAGTTGGGAGCACCAGATGGAATGCCAGGACCATATCATAAATCTGACCCCAGAAGCTGTAGCGGTAGTTACCGTACAGTCTTGAGTTTGAGAATATGGACAGAATCAGATGCGGAAGCGCATATGAAAGCAGCAGACCAACCGAACCGTGAACAATGGAAATACCAAACACCAGATATAAAATAGGTGTGATGGTAAAGATGATCACAGGTATTGCAAAGAAGAAATATGAGGTTGCTGACAGATAGCAAAGACGCTGTGCCAGGTTAAGACCTCTGCCTAATAAAGGATTATCAAGACGGAAAATCTGCACCATACCACGAGCCCAGCGGTTACGCTGTGCCAGGTGGTCAATCAGACGCTCGGTTGCAAGACCGCCTGCCAGGATATGATCAAGGAACGCAGTCTTCCATCCTCTTCTCTGCAGACGCAGAGCGGTGTGAGCATCCTCGGTAACGGTTTCAACAGCAAAGCCGTTGATTTCCTCTAAAGCCTTACGGCGGATAACAGCGCATGAACCGCAGAAGAAGGTTGCATTCCAGTTATCGTTACCACGCTGAATAGGACCATAGAAAAGATCATTCTCTGGTGGAATATCACGACCTAAATACAGGTTTCTCTGAATAGGGTCTGGTGAGTAGAAGTGGTGAGGAGTCTGCATCAGAGCAAGCTTCTTGTCTTTTATGAACTCACCTACTGTTGACTGTAAGAAGATCTTGGTACAGATATGGTCACAGTCGAAAATTGCAATTAACTCACCCTTGGTCAGAGTCATCGCATGATTCAGATTACCAGCTTTGGCATGGAAGTTATTGGTTCTTGTGATATAACCTACATCAGCCTCAGTTGCGAAAGCTGCAAATTCCTTTCTCTTGCCGTCATCTAAGAGGTAAATCTTTAACTTGTCTTTTGGATACTCAAGGCACTGAGCTGCAAGCACGGTATCACGCACAACCTGCAGAGATTCGTTGTAGGTTGGGATATACACGTCAACAGTTGGCCACAGTGAAGTATCTTCTGGTAAAGGTACAATCTTACGCTTTAAGGACCAGCAAAGCTGGAAGAAGCTGAGCAGCAGCACCATATAAACATAAAGTTCGGCAGCTAAAAGCAGATAGCCGAAAATCATGTCAATTAAAGATGGGAACTCAAGAGTCTGAGTTAATCTGAAGAACATGTATCTTGTTGATGAGATTACTGTCACCACAAGAATACAGAAGGACACAAAGTGTCGCTTTGAACATATGTGCGCAATAATACATGCGACAATCATGGAAATACCAAAGAGGAACTGATTGTTGGCAGACATTGGAGCCACAATAACCAGTACCACCAGTGGCAGAGCCACAAACAGCAGAAACAGAGTCAGAAGAAAGCGATTCATTATTGCACCTTAAACATTCTGTCTTCTTAATGGGTTGATAACCATAGTGCCCTTCTTTACGTCGAAACCTAAAATCTGAGCGACTTTCTTTGCAATCACCTCGATATCAAAGGCGGCTGCTGAGTTCTTGTTATAGTCATAAACTGAAATCTGCTGACCTGCAGCCTCTGTTACGTTAGTATCCTTGTGGATCATGCCTAAAAGATTATCTTTAAAGTTCTGCAGCGCAAAGTTCTGAACCTCACGGTTTAACTTGATGCGGTTATCAATCTGGTTTAAAACAATGTAATAACCTAAGCCACCACCTACAAGACCATCCATCAGACCACCAGAGAGCAGCTGAGAGAATAAGGATACAGATGCAGCGTCAGCAAGCAGAGGCACTACCTGCAGATTTGATACGCTGGCAATGGAATCTAATGCCTGAGTATAGCCTGGAGCAAAGTCTGCAATCACCAGCACATCAGGATTGTCAAATAATGATGACTGAACATTCTTAAAGTAGTTATCCTGCTTTAAAGCCTCGTCAAACACAGCTCTCTGCTCCTTGTCGGACTTGCCGAAAGGCAGCATATACAGGTTTTTGTCAACACTGATACAGGATGAAATCCAGTCTTTGTTTGGTAGAGTTACAATGCCTCGTTCATCGTTTAAAGACAGACCAAAGTAAAGTCTTAAAGCGTTCTGAGGGTCAAAATCAACTACCACAACCTTGGAACCTGATCTTGAAAAAGCATAAGCTAAATTAGCAACAACTGTGGTTTTACCAACACCACCTTTTGGTGAACATACGCTGATTACTGGCATTCTAATAGTCTCTTGTAAATATCCTGAAGGGAGTCACTGTTCTTATTCTGGTTAAATTCTGAGTTGCCTGAACTCTTGAATAATGAAGAGTAACGCTTTTGAGATGCAGCCTGAGCACCTGATGATGGAGGTATAGGTGCTACTGTACTGTCGTGATTTTGCAAATAAGGGTTGGTATCAAATGACATGTCCTCTTCTGGCACATTCTGGCTTAAGAAAGCATGTATTGAACTGCGGTTTCTTAATGGTCTTGCAACATCTACAAGATTTATGCGAGTCTCAGGCAGTGAATTCAGTGCAGAAGATGCGCTGGTCTTACCATGAACAAGATTCATAATAGAACCTCTGTCTCTTAATGGAGGAAGGCTGCTGCCTAAAACACCATTCTCGCTTGCCTCATCCTTGCTCTGAGCTAAACCACGCATTAAAGAGAAACTTGAGTTTTCTGCTCTGTCCTGACGCCTTTGTGATTCCTGAAAGCTCTTAAACTCAATACCTTCATCTTTATAAGCTTTAACGAAGGAGCTTTCATCTTTTTTTACAGCCATTTTTTCCTCATATAAAATAAGCAGCTGAACATATCATCCGCATCTGATATACAAGGATAACAAAATAAAAAACATTGGGGTTTTCAATATTGTTATCTCTATACACAAACACATATTAAATTTTACCACACTAACATCAATATCAAATTTATAATAGCTTGTTAAATTTATACTCTGTTGGGCTATGTCACATTATTTATGCATACTAATTCGTGATAACGTTATCATAGAAATTTTAACAATTGGTTTTGATTTTTAATGCACCAAAATAATCTTCTGTTTAGTGTATTATGCACATACAATCAAAAAAAAACC
>Ga0256405_10009400_pt1 | contig 13393 bp, 8 predicted proteins | sample RumenRJG_02DNA_FD_189096 | JGI IMG/M metagenome (GOLD analysis project Ga0256405, IMG submission 189096) | Bovine rumen microbial communities from Lethbridge, Alberta, Canada - RJG_02 | ecosystem: Host-associated > Mammals > Digestive system > Stomach > Rumen | place: Canada: Alberta | collected...
AACGGCTACGACTCAGCCGTGAGGGGCTCTTCGTCAGCGACATGGTGATGAGCGACCTGATGAGGGCGTGATAAAAAAATCACTTTTTTGCTTTGTTATTTTTGCAAAATTACCTACCTTTGCCAGACTAAAAAAACAAGACATGATGAAAAGACTACTTTTATGCCTGCTGATAGTCATCACGGCACTGCCAGAAACCAACGCTGTTCTTAAAGAGCGCGACCTTGACCAAACGTTAGAAGTGCTGCGTGCCGAACTGAGAGAGCAACGCCGTATCCTATCCGAAAGTTCTTCTGAAAGGAAAACGATTAACGGCTACATTCTCAACCAGTTAATGGAGACAGTGAAGCAGAGCAATCAGAACTCGCTGATGCTCTACTCACAGAACCAGAACAGCGTGTTCGACATGACCTACGCCTGCCATCAAGCCACGGAGCAGTACAATCAATTTCGCCGAAAGCAGACGCCGTTCCGCAACTTCATGACCACGACCGATACTGACATTGCCAAGTACGACAGCCTGATGAACAGTCTCAGACAGATGCCCGAGAACTTGCTTAGCAAACGGGGCAAGAGCAATCGGCGGACTTGTCTGATGTTAGCCGGCAGCATCCGTGACTCGCTGATGGCCAACCGCAACAAGATTGCCCAGTACATCAGCTATTATAAGGCCACCGAGAAGCGCCTGAAGAACCTCAACGACTATGCCAACAAGCGTTACAACGACATACAGACCAGCATTTTCAAGAACGGCGGACAGAACTATTTCACCATCCTGAAACGCCTACAATACAACCTGCAGGACACGCACGACGCCATACAGAGCAAATACAAGTCGAAGCTAAAGAGTTCGCAATGGGACAGCAGCGTCATCTTCGGACTGTTCGGTATCATAGCCCTCTATGTCATCATCGCCATCATCCTCAACCAGCTCGCCTTCCGCTTCCTCATGCCTAAGCGCCTGCATACCGAGGAATTCATGAAGAAGCGTGCATGTCTGATAATGGCCACCACCACCATCACCTTCGCTATCATCATGGGCGTTCTGCGCGCCACGCTCGACCAGAACTTCTTCATCATGGCCAGCGACCTGCTTATAGAGTATGCCTGGCTATTGGGAGTCATCCTCATCTCCCTGCTACTGCGCGTCAGCGGCAACCAGATCAAGAGTGCCTTCCGCATCTATGCACCCCTGGTAGTCATCGGGTTCATCGTCATCGCCTTCCGCATCATTCTCATTCCCAATGGACTCGTCAACCTGCTGCTACCTCCCGTCCTGCTCGTATGTACGTTATGGCAATGGATAGTCATCAAGCGCCACAACCGCAACGTGCCCCGCTCAGACATGTTCTATACCTATATCTCACTAACGGTGTTCATCGCCTCCGTCTGTCTCTCATGGTCGGGCTACACACTCTTCAGCGTACAGCTGCTCATCTGGTGGATTATGCAACTCACCTGTATACTGACCATCACCTGCGCCAGCCGCTATGTCCATCTGTACGGCGCACGCCACGGACTGGAGGACGCTCCAATCACGAAGAGCTGGTTCTACGATCTTCTGTATATGGTTGCCCTGCCGGTGATGGGTGTATTGTCCGTCATGCTAAGCATCTATTGGGCTGCCGACATATTCAACCTAAGCGACCTCTGCATACAGCTGTTCCAGCGTAAATTCATCGACACGAAGAACCTCAGTGTCAGCATCCTCAAGGTGGCGATGGTCGTCAACCTGTGGTTCCTCTTCCGCTATGTCACGAAAACCGTCTTACAGTTCATGCGCCTGCACTACGAGCAGCAGGACCCCTCGACGGCTCAGAGCCGCGAGGTCATGGGGCGCAACGTCATACAGGTTCTCGTCTGGGGCGTCTGGCTGCTCATTTCGCTCAACATCCTCAACATCAGCATCGCCTGGCTCGTAGCCATCTCCGGAGGTCTGTCTACAGGTATCGGTTTCGCTTCCAAAGACATCATCGAGAACATCTACTACGGCGCCTCACTGATGGCTGGCCGCGTGAAGGTGGGCGACTGGATAGAGGTTGACGGCACGATGGGCAAGGTGACCAGCATCAGCTATACCTCCACAGTCGTAGAATCGCTCGGCGGCGAGGTCATCACCTTCCAGAACTCACAGCTCTTCGCGAAGAACTACAAGAACCTGACCAAGAACCACGGCTACGTGCTGGCCGTCGTGCCCTTCGGTGTGGCCTACGGCTCCAACCTTCAACAGGTATCACAGCTGATCGAAGAGGCCGTCAACGGGCTGCACCACGAATGGATGGATCCCGAGAAGCAGGTGAAATCGGTCGTCTCGCAGATGAACGACTCAAGCATCGACTTCAAGCTCTTCGTCTGGGCCGATGCCGTCAAGAAGTCCTACGTCGTCAGCGATGTCTTGAAATGTGTCTACGACACACTGAGAGCCCACAATATAGAAATTCCATTCCCGCAAAGAGACATTCACATTATTAATAATTCTTAATTGTTCATCGTTTATAAAAAAAATCTGTATATTTGCACGTTGATATGAACATGAACAACAGAACCATCATTGCAGGTCCCTGCGTCATCGAATCAGCTGAGCTGCTCGACACAGTAGCTCAGGAGTTGGTAAGAATAAACAGTGCCCTCGGAACAAACATCATCTTCAAGGCCTCATTCGACAAGGCCAACCGCACGTCGATACACTCTTTCCGTGGTCCTGGACTGGAGCGCGGCCTGCAGATGCTGGCCGACGTGAAGACGAAGTACGGACTGAAACTCCTGACCGACATCCACGAAAGCTGGCAGGCCGAACCTGTCGGCGAGGTCTGCGACATCCTGCAGATACCAGCGTTCCTCTGCCGGCAGACAGACCTTTTAGTCGCCGCCGCCAAGACGGGACGTACCGTAAACATCAAGAAGGCACAGTTCCTGAGCGGCCGCGATATGAAATACCCTGTAGAGAAGGCCCGCGAAGCCGGCGCTACTGACGTGTGGCTGACGGAGCGCGGCAATATGATGGGCTACAACAACTTAGTGGTCGACTTTCGCAACATACCCGATATGCTGGAACTGGTGCCGACAGTCGTTATGGACTGTACCCACAGCGTGCAGCGTCCTAACTGCAGCGACGGCAAGACGGGCGGCGACCGCCGCTTCGTACCGCAGATGGCACTGGCAGCGAAGGCTTTCGGTGCCACAGGATGGTTCTTCGAGGTACATCCCGACCCCGACCGCGGACTGAGCGACGCTGCTAACATGCTGGAATTAGACAAACTGGAAGAACTGATCAAAGAACTGATAAGATGACGGCAAGAGAATATGGCATAAAATGCATTAAAGACGAGGCTGACGCACTGCTCGAACTGATTCCGAAAATGACACAGGAGTTTGACCGGGCTGTGGAGCTGATGTACCGATGTCATGGCAAGATCATTGTTACCGGCGTAGGCAAAAGCGGCCACGTGGGTGCCAAGATTGCCGCCACGCTGTCGTCTACCGGCACACCTTCGTTCTTCATCAACCCCTTGGACGTCTTTCACGGAGACTTGGGCGTGATGACCTGCAACGACGTGGTGCTGGCTATTTCCAACTCCGGACAGACGGACGAACTGCTGCGCTTCATCCCAATGGTGCTTCAGATGCAGATACCCATCATCGCCATGAGTGGCAATCCTAACTCACTCCTGGCAAAATACGCCAGTTGCCACCTGAATGTCAGTGTGCGACACGAGGCTGACCCTATGAACCTGGCTCCTACCAGCAGTGCCACGGCACAGATGGTGATGGGCGACGCTCTGGCCGTAGCACTTATCAAGAAACGTCATTTCAAACCGCAGGATTTTGCGCAGTTCCACCCAGGCGGCGAGTTGGGGAAAAGGTTGCTCACTACTGCCCAGGATGTGATGCGCACTACCGACCTACCCGTCATCTCGCCGGACATGCACCTGGGCGAAGCCATCATCCAAGTCAGTAAAGGGAAACTCGGGTTGGGCGTTGCAGAGACCGACGGCTGCGTTGCCGGTCTGATTACCGACGGCGACATCCGCCGTGCTATGGAGAAGTGGCAAGCCCATTTCTTCGACCATACTGTGGCCGACATCATGACCACGACGCCAAAGACCGTAGGGCCACAGGCAAAGATTTCAGAGATTCAGCGAATAATGAATAAGTACAAGATACACAGTGTGTTAGTTGTGGATACTGCCCAAAGGCTCTTGGGCGTTGTTGACCACTATTCATGCATGATTTAATGAGATAAGAACGATGAAGAAGTTTAGAATATTAACCTTATTGTTGCTGGCACTCCCCTTGATGGCCGGTGCCGTTTATCTGTTCAAGACACTTAACGCACGCAACGGACTGACAAGCAGTCAGATAAACTGCATCCTTAAAGACAGCAGAGGCTATGTCTGGTTTGGAACACCGGCAGGCCTGTACCGCTACGACGGCTATGTGTTCAAGAACTTCCAATGCGACTCGCAAGACGGTTCATCGCTCCCCGACAGCTATATCTACTCCATCCAAGAGGCCCTTGACGGCACACTGTGGGTCAAGACGGCTGCTGGCTACTGTATCTACTACCCTCAGTCGGAATCGTTTGTCCGCGAGATGAAGCAAGCCTTCTCACGTATGGGAATAGAAACCGTCCCTGATATTATCTATATTGACAAGCACAAGAACATCTGGGGCTATATACCCAGCAAGGGCGTCGTCAGCTACAATATGCAGCAACAGCTGCTCTATGAGTTTGGATATACCAACGACGCCCACGGCATACCACAAGGAAAGATATGCTCTATCAGCGAATGTCGCGACGGCGCACTGATAGTCTACGACGACGGACGCATAGCCTGTTGCGACGTCATGCGCCAGCAACACACCGTCTGGGTAACCAACGAAATAGCTCAGAAGAAACTGCGTAAAAGTAGCTCCCTTAAAGCCTTCGCCGACCAGATGGACAACATCTGGCTCTACGGTCAGGGCACGCTCTTCGTCTACAAGAAGAATGCTAATGTCTGGGATACTACCATCGGCGACAAACTCGGCCTGACGGGCATCGGCGTTGATAATACTGTCAACGGTATGGGCGGTGACCGCAATGGAAACATCTGGATAGGAACTGACCGCGCAGGCCTCATCAGGATGAATGTAAACACCTACGAGATGGAGGCGGCAGAAACCAGAAGCATGACTTCCGGCGAGACCAACACCAACACCTTGAGGGTTCAGAGCATCTACGTCGACGATACCGACCTGCTCTGGGTGGGCACCGAAAAGTCGGGCGTGGCTTACTACGGCAACAACATCTACCGCTTCTATTCTACCCCGATGGACGACATTACCGCTATCGCTGAGGACGAAAACAGCAACATCTACTACGGTACAAGCAACGAAGGCATCATTGGCTATAACGGCGTACTGGCCAGTAAGAAGGTAACAGCTCTGGAATGCACCAAGGACGGTAGCTTGTGGGTTGGTTCGAAGCAGAATGGTCTGACACGTATTAAAAACGGCGAGACAACCATCTACTCAGCAGCAAAAGACAGTTTGACAACGCTTATCGATGACCACATCAACTCGCTCTGTACCGACCATGTGGGTAACTTGTGGATAGCTACCAACGGCGGACTTCAGGTGTACAACCCAAAGATGAACACCTTCTCAAGCTATACGAAGGAGAACGGCAAACTCAATACAAATAACATTACCACGCTGTTTTATGCCAGAGACAACAACCTGCTTGTGGGCACCAGTGAAGGACTTTCCATCCTCAACCTGTCGACAACGAAGATTACTAATCTGACGGGTAACGCCACCAACCTGAAGACCTTTACCAACAATTACATCACACAGGTATACGAAGATTCAAGAGGACTGATTTGGGTGGGAACACGTGAAGGCGTCAACATCCTAAACCTTGTGAGCGACAGTCTGAACTATATCACAGAGAAACAAGGACTCTGTAACAATAACATCTGCGGTATCACCGAAGACAACAGACACAACATCTGGCTGACTACCAGCAACGGTATCTGCCGCGTTGTCATACAACGTAATGCGGAAGACGGCTCTATCGGAACCGGTCTCTACAACTACGACATGTCTGACGGCCTGCTCAGCAATGAGTTTAACATGGGAGCCATCTTGACCAAGCGTAACGGCGACGTTGTCTTTGGCGCACTCTATGGCATCAACCTGACTCGCCACGACATCAACGACGACACCGAGTCGCTGCCACGCGTTATGCTGACACAGCTCTTCATCGGCGAGGAGGAAATACTGGCAGGACACAACTACGACGGCAATGTCATTCTGCCACAGGCACTCAACGAGAGCAACCACATTGAACTGGAAAACGACCAGAACACCTTCACCATCAAGTTCTCTGCAGGAAACTACAACCAAAGCGAGCGCCTGCAGTTCATGTATTGGTTAGAAGGACGTGACGAGGACTGGGCCAATGGCGACGCCGTCAAGCACGGCATAACCATCCACGACCTGGCAAGCGGAAACTATACGCTGCACGTGAAGGCCGTCAGTGCCGATGGTGCTGTCAGCAACCAGGAACGTATCTTAGAGATTGTCATCCTCAAACCTTGGTATCTCTCCTGGTGGATGCTCATCATCTATGCCACCGCCATCATTGTATGCCTCTACATTTGGAAAATCGGCATCGGACAAGTCAAGGAACTCAAGCGTAAGAAAGAAGCCGTCATCGATGAACTGATACAGCAGCGTGAGGAAATCAAGGCCACCAGTGACGACCTGCGTCAGCCTATGGCACGCATGACCTCCATCATCAGCAACCTGGCGGAAAAAGAGAGTACACTCGAGGAGCGCGAACAGCTTAACGCCCTCCACTCACAGATGCTACAGGTCATCACCCGCGTCTCTGACATGCAGTCGTCGCTGGAGCATCCAGAGGAACGTGCCAAGCAGAACGTACATGGACGTTACGAGCTGGACGCCAAGGGCGAGCTGGCACTGCCCGTCATCAATAACGAGGAACTGTCATCCGAGATAGTACCAACGCGACGTCGCAACGACTCTCCTACCAGCAAGTTTATCGTGTTCTTTATTGACGACAACGAGGAGTTCCTCAAGTATATCAACGCTAACCTCTACAACGTCTACGACTTCCATGTCTACAATAGCACGCATAAAGCCGCCAAAGACCTTGAATCAATAGGAGTAGACCTTGTCATCTGTAAACATGACATGCCGGGTATTACAGGTAGCGAACTCTGTAACCAGCTGAAGACGAACCCCACGACAGAACGCATCAAGTTTGTACTCGTCACGGAAACGACGCTGACGCCGAAGGAAATGAAGAATATGGAAATCTCGCTCTCTGCTGACGATTATCTGGCAAAGCCCTTCAACATCCAGGAAGCCATTATGCGCTTCAACAAGCTGCTGGGACTCGGTGGCTATGCGATTGACAGCAACCTCATTGAAGGTGCCGAGACACGCCGTCTTGAGGGCTACAATACAAGTATGACTACGGCCACAGAAAGCATCGACACGTCAATACCTACGGACAAGGCTCTACAGGAAACGTCAAGTGCTGACGACGAAATGAAAATCGTCGAGACAACGATTACGAAGAAGAATGCCGTCGTCAAGAATGATAATGAACTGCAGACCATCATCAGCGACGAGATGGAAGACGAATTTGGCAGCAATTATTCTATGGCTGACGCTATGGATAGGCAGTTGCTGAAAAACATCGAGCAATACGTACTGCAGAACATGAGCCGTGGCCAGATTAGCCTTGAGGAGATGGCCAGTGTCATGGGGATGGGACGCGTTCCTTTCTTCCATAAAGTACGCAACTTGACGAGTAAGACCCCAGCAGAACTTGTCCGCGACATACGTCTGAAGCACGCCTGCATCCTGCTGAAACGCACCAATATCAATATGAGTGAGCTGGCCGTCAACGTGGGCTTCATGACAGCAGAGAACTTCATCAAGATCTTTAAGGAAAAGTTTGGGCTTTCGCCACTTGAATACAGACTGAAGCATCGTAAATAAACAATGATTCGCAAGACTGTCTTCTCGTTTGTGCTTACGCTTTGTCTGTGCCCCTCCTGGGCACAGACTAGCGACACGGTTCTCCGTCGCCAGCTGTCTGACTATGGTCTGCGCTTCACTGAGGGCAACGACGTCCATTTGCTCATGAGCGGCCAGGAGAAGTTCGACGATATGTTCCAGACTATCCGGCAGGCTCGTAGTAGCATCCATCTGGAATACTTCAACTTCCGCAACGACTCCATCGCCTTCCTACTCTTCGACATCCTTCGCGAGAAACGGCGTGAAGGGGTTGAGGTTCGCGCACTCTTCGACGGCTTCGGCAACGACTCCAACAACCAGCCGCTGAAACACCACCACCTCGAAGCCTTGCGTAAAGACGGCATCGACATCCATGAGTTCGACCCTATCCGCTTCCCCTGGGTCAACCGCATCTGGCCCCGCGACCACCGCAAGATTGTGGTTATCGACGGACGGACGGCCTACACCGGCGGAATGAATGTGGCCGACTATTATATAAAAGGTACGGAGCAGGTAGGTTCCTGGCGCGACATGCACTGCCGCATCGAGGGGCCGGCCGTCAACGAACTACAGCAAATCTTCTGTCGCATCTGGCTTCAGACGACCGGCGAGAATCTTATGACCAATCCCAAGTACTTCCACGGACGGCCTGCAGGCTCGAAGACCATCGCCATTGCCAACCGCGAGCCGGGAGCCGTCTACGATGCCGATGGCTATGTGGTCGGCAAGAACGATGCCGTGCGCCGTATGTACATCGAAGCTATCGACGCGGCCCAAGACTCCATCAAGCTTATCAACCCCTACTTCACCCTGATACCCTCTGTAAAAAAGGCCCTGAAGCGCGCCATTCGTCGTGGCGTCCGTCTCGAAATCATGGTATCGGCCAAGAGCGACATTCCCCTGACGCCCGACTGCGTGCTCCGCAACGCCTATAAGATGAAGAAGGAGGGTGCCCACGTCTGGCTCTACCTGCCGGGGTTCCATCACTCCAAAATTATGATGGTCGACGGTCGCTATTGTACCGTCGGCTCCACCAACCTCGACGCCCGTAGCCTGCGCTTCGACTACGAGGAGAATGCTGTCATTCTCGACACAGCAGTCACCCGCCAGCTCGACGCTATGTTTAATCACGACAAGCAGGAGAGTGTCTACCTGACAAAGGAAGTATGGAATGAGTACCGCACGACGTGGCAGAAGTTCCGCGGATGGTTTGCCACGCTGCTACGCCCCTGGCTGTAACAGCCTATTATTCAGCAAATCAGTCATCAGCTGCACCTCAATGGCACTGACACCATGCTGACGGATGATGGCAGCCTCGGTGGCAAACTCGCGTGACGGTTCAAAGTCGACGCCTTCCTGATTGGCATAGCGGCGGAACATATCGGCGGCCTGCTGCACGGAGCGCGCAAACCATAGGCAATAGCCATAGTTCAGGAAGTCGTCATCGGCAGGCTTCTCCGTCGTCAGAAGCTCTTCATAGAAGCGTGTCGCCTGGTCGTACTTCCCTACCCCGACAAGCGCCCATGCCAGCACCCTCATGACGTCCTGGTCTTCGGGCGACTCATAGTTCAGCTTATAGAGTAGTTTTAACGCTAACTCATAATCCTGTAGGCGGGTCAGACAGACAGCCTCGTTCAACTGATAGTTCTGGCGTTCGGGATGGCGGCTGCTGAGCCGACGATAGTAGTCAAGGGCTCCCTGATAGTCGCCACGAGCAAAGAGAGCCCTGGCATAGCCTGCCCACCCTCGCTCATTGTCGGGCTCCAATTCCAACAGGCGGGCAAAGCAGGTGACGGCGTCGAGATCGGCATTGCGCTCTACGTGCGTCCTCATCAGAACGGTACCGTTCAGCATATAGAACTGTGCATCACGGCGCTCCTCACGGTAGTTCTGCAGCACCTGACGGGCGGCATCATAAGCCTTGTGCTTGATGAAGAAGCTTACCACCTCGCCCATCTTCTCCTCCAGCCGCGTCTGCTGAAACATGCCATTGGCAAAGAACAGGTAACGGGCTGACTGGGTCGTCTCGAACGGGTTGCGGAATTCCCCACGCTGCGGAAAGACACGGAAAAAGCGATACATACTCTGTAGATACGAGCGTCGGATGAAAGTCGGCGTATTCAAATCGCCGGCATCAATCTCGCCTCCCACTAACATCGCCTCGCCACGATCCATCATTTCCAACAAGTTATCGGGCATCCTGCTGACAGCCATCTGATAGCCCAGTACAAAGGAGTATTTGTCACTATCGCAGAAAGGGCCGCTTTTGAGCAGCGACATCAGGAACTTCTGTCCACGCACACCCGCCAGCAGTCCGGAAATGGCAGGATGGTCTAAATAGAAAGGCTGAAACCAGTTGGCAACCGTAGAGAAGAACGGGAAGCGCTTCATCTGCGAAAAGCCACCGAAATAGACATCCGAGCCTTGCTTCTGCATGTCTGTCATCCGCTTCATAGTAGCCTCAAGCCGCTCCATACGCTGTTCGGAGAGTTCGGGGTGCAACACATCGTCCAATGTGTCGTCGTCAACTTCCTCGATACCGTTACGGGTGACGCGAATGTTGCCCGACTGCATCAGCTCAGGCATGATCTCGCTTTGGATGATACGGTTGTCGCTCTCGGCCTTGAGACAGTAGAAGAGCTGCATCTGCAGTTCAGTGAGCTCAGCCAGACAACGTTCGTCGCCGACTGTCTCTACTACAATCTGCTTCGCCTCAGGATATAGTGCCAGGACATCGCTATTCAGGCTGAGCACCCATCCCACGAGGGCGCGCTGGCGGACTTGCTCGTCAGTCGATTGCCGATAGACGTCAATAAGTATACGGAACTTGTTGACACCAAAGAAGTTGAACAGCGACACCGTGATGGCGCTCACCAGCGTCTGCTGGTCGATAGTGTCGATAGTGGGCGATAGCAGCATATCACGGAACGCATCTGCCACACCATCCGTCCATATACGCGACGTCCAAATATAGTCAAAGAGATTGGCTATCAGTTCATGATGCTGTTCGTTGATTGCCTTCAGCCGAACCTGCCGCGTGTGTTCTGCCTCCAGTTGCAGCATCGCCACGTCAGACACATAGGCCTCCATATCACGCCGCAGTGAGGCCACTGTCCAATTCTGCCGTGTTGACCTGCAATGGTTATAAACGCCCTTGACATAACTGCTGTTATTGATATAATAGCGGATATAGACGTTAACTGCTATGACGTACATACGACGCAGCAATTGGCCGTAGAGTTGCTCGCGCTGTGGGTCATCGAAGCCCCGCTGCCAGTAGTCGCTCATCAGCTGATAGTCGGCCTTCAGCTCCTCTAACTGTTCCAAGGCCTGCGGTTGCGTAAATGTGAAAAGATAGTTCTCCAGATGTTCAACAGCCAAGCACAACTGGTTTCCTAGCACATTCTTGATAATGGTGTTCAGCGCCTCATTGTTTACCATAGCCTACTGCTTTTCAAGCCATTTGGAAGCACGTTCAACATCCACATCCCGTGGTGCTGCTATCCGCTGGTACTTCATATTCATCAAGACGGAATCAAGTTGTTCTTCCTTGACCTTACAGAACTTAGCCACCAGATGCCCATAGCGCTCCATGCCATAACGGTTCAGGGAGTCAACGGCCTGATTATAGCCTTTGAGGAACATGTCGAGCTGCTCCTGACGCTTCTTGTTGGCAAGCGCCTTTTCACTGAAGGCCACCACCCCAAGCTGCAGTCCGGCCGAACGGCTATCCATCAGCAGACGATGATGGGCTTGACGAGCCTGTGAAGCCTGCGGCTCGGTCAACAAGACAGCGTCAATCTCATTATTCAGCAGCATCTTCAAGCGGATGCTCACATCGTTGACCTGTATCTTAAATACGCGCTCAGGCTTCAGACGGGCACTGTCGACGGCAAGGTCGGCCAACAAGTCGGTAGCCGAGTAGCGGGTCATTGACAGCATCTTGTCGTCAAGCTGCGGTAGTTTCGTGATACGTGCCATGCGATTTGAATACAACTGCCAGTAGGCATTCGTCGACGTCACATAGCGCAGCGGCGTACCTTGCTTCTTCAGGCGCTCCGCCCTTACCAGGTCGGTCACTGACGCCTCCACACTGCCGCCGGCCAACGCCGTGTCACAGTCCATCTGAGCCGTAAACAGCTTCAGCCGCACATCAACGCCCTGCCCCGAAAACAGGTGTTCGGCCTTTGCCACGAACAGCGGCAGACAGTCCACCGTCGGCATCACTGCTACTTTGAGCGCTGCCGAATCCTCACGCCAACGCTGCATACGCTCTTTCTGGTCGACACGCCGCTTCTCCTCGTATGACGGTCCACAGCTATATATCAGCGCTACAACCGTCAGTATTAACCATACTCTTTTCATTCTGGCTGCAAAGTTACGAAAAAACGTATGAAAAGCCAAATATATTTGAGCTTTTCTGAGTGCAAGTAACTTCGGCGCAGCCAAAGTTACGGTAAATCCCGGGCAATTTCTAACCGGGGATTGCAAATCTGCTAAATTCTAACGATATGCACGCTTGCACGCTGCAAAGATAGTGATTTTTCTTCAGAAAACAGGCATCCCCCTTGCATATTTGCCGGATTTTTCCTATATTTGCAGCAAACAAATGAAGAAACGATTATGGTAACGCTCACATTCCTCATCATAGCATACGCCATCCGCAAGCGGTTCGTACCCGAGGGTACCTCGCGCGGTGACAAGGTGCTCTACTACCTATTCAGCGTTGTCATGACGCCACTAATCGGCCCGTGATTCTTTAAAGTCCTGATAGAGTCGAAGGCCATGACTCCTGAGGAAGAGAAAAACCACCGCAGGTTTTTAATAGGAACATATCCAGGATTCCTTTCTTAAAGGTCGTCCTTTTTAATCTCATCAAATAAAAGTATCTTTGCCCTAAAAAGCAAAGATATTTTTTATTGTGAGCATTACAGTTGACACTATCAGCTTGCGGTACAAAGTTACCGCCGATTACGATGCCCAGCAAACAGCTCACACGGGGACAGACCTGAAGTGATGAAATTAGTGTAATTAGTGAAATTCGTGGTTCATTATAGTGTAGTCTTTGTCGCCTGTCGACTCAAAATCTTTTAAATCTTCAAATCTTTGTTCATTATTCAATTAGTGTAATTAGTGAAATTCGTAGTTCATTATAGTGTAGTCTTTGTCGCCTGTCGGCTCAAAATCTTTTAAATCTTCAAATCTTTGTTCATTATTCAATTAGTGTAATTAGTGAAATTCGTAGTTCATTATAAAATTTATGGTTCTTAAAAGGTTTTAGGGGTGGGGAACTTGAGTTACATTTGAAGCAGTGTTCCCCGCTTTTTCATTGCTTTATATAAAAAACAAACAGGTG
>Ga0256405_10009401_pt1 | contig 13393 bp, 11 predicted proteins | sample RumenRJG_02DNA_FD_189096 | JGI IMG/M metagenome (GOLD analysis project Ga0256405, IMG submission 189096) | Bovine rumen microbial communities from Lethbridge, Alberta, Canada - RJG_02 | ecosystem: Host-associated > Mammals > Digestive system > Stomach > Rumen | place: Canada: Alberta...
TTGCTGCCGCAGGCCGTCAATATCGTTGCCGCCGCCAAAGTCACTAAATAATACCTGTATTTCATAAGTGGTTGCAAAGTTACGAAAAGTCGAGAGCAGAACAAAAGATTTTAATCTTTTTTATGCTGAGACGGAGGAGTTTCCTTTAGCAAAGCGAAAAACTAAGCCATTTTGAATGGCAAAGTTACGAAAAAAAGTTGTTGTAACGAAGCGATTTTGGAAGATTAACGCATTTCGGCCTGAAATAAAGGCAATCATAGGATTTTTCGCAAAAAAGGGTGCCACGGTGCCCAAACGCCGATGTACAGGGCGTTTGCACCCTTTTTTGAGGGTGCCACGGGTGCCACAAGGGTGCCACATACTGGCACGTACATACGCCATAGGCGTGAAGGGGTTGGCTTGCGCGTGCCTTAGGCTAACTCATCTGTGTTGGCAAGGCGAAAGGAAGCGTTCTCCGCCGTTAGATTCTCGAGAGAATTGAAGGCAAACTCGGTGAGCCGGTAGCACCAACAGGCGGGAAACCTCCGAATTCTCGAGAGAATTCAGCACTATGTCGGCGGATGCTTGTTGACAGGAGGCAGACGTAGGATAAGCAACGCCCCGCCAGAAGCAGTAAGGACTTTCCTGTCACCCTTGTGGCACCCTTGTGTCACCCGTGGCACCCTCAAAAACAGGGTGCACCACCTGTGTTTATGCGGGTTGTGACACCGTGGCACCCTTAAACACAAAATTCTTAGTATGGCGCAACAACATGAAAGATATTTTGCATAGCGATGGATGCCTAAAAGACCTTTGGTCGCTTGGCTCGTCCAAGAACTACTGGTCGATGTGCTAGAAGCTGAAAACGGTGATGACCGCCTGCGGCATTGAGAAAGCCATTTCCTACCATTGTGGCAGGCACTCGTTCGCAACCTTGGCGCTTTCAAAGGGAATGCCCATCGAGAGTGTGAGCCGGGTATTGGGACACACGAACATTGTGACCACCCAGATTTACGCTAAAATCACGAGCCAAAAACTTGATAACGACCTGACGATGCTTGGCAATAAACTCAATGCATCATTCAAAGACCTTAATATGGCATAGGTAGTAGCGTCCCAAAAACATCAAAGCAGAAAGACGAATGATTAGCGAAGTCTGTCATCCGTCTTTCTGCGTTAAAGTCCCACTGCATACGAACCACTAACGAATCTTTCATTTTCCCTATCGTTTATAAGCCGGATGATAGCAACTTTCCAGAACCCTCTCCAAATCACTCTCACGATAGAGGACCTTGCCGCCTAATAATATATATGGTAGCACGCCATCATTACGGTATTCCTGTAGTGTCCGTCTGCTGACTTTCAGAATCTGAGCCACCTCTCTGTCTGTCAAATAGCGTTCACCATCTAATAATGGACGGTAGTTGCCGATTACCTTCTTATAGAGTGCAAGAATCTCTTTCATGTTCTCTAATGCGTTCTTCACTCCAGCATTATGCGGCATTATTAGTTCATTCATAGGCTGCACGTTTTGAGGTTATACATCTTACCATTCTTATCCCTACCAGCCACAACATGAAGAATACGCTCCACATCCTCAGGTTTATAGTACACCTTGTGATTGATTTGAGAATAGGCCAGCGTCCCATTATCTCGTAAAGTCTGTAATGTCCTTGGACTGATGTTCAGCATTTGGCACACGTCCTGATTATCGAGCCATTCACCCAACCTTTTGTCATTACTTATACTGGCCATTTCCTTCATTTTTGTGACGAAACTGTTGAAGCTCATCAGCAGTTCTTCGACAAGCGAAGCGGCAAGCCGATTACCTCGTAGGTACTGCGCTCAATTGATACTACTTCCATGTCTTGTTTAGTTTTTGAAATATGCGTGCAAAGGTACACTATAATCATCAGACTAGGAACAATTGAAAATTCTTTCTCATGAAATAACAATTCACGAATTCTTCTATCTTCCACTATCTTAATGCCTGCTGAGCTTGCTCTTCAGAAAGCGGACACGCACCTTTGTGTGGCACTTGTCAGAAAAGTGCGTATTAGGCTACACCCTTCTATGGAATCTAATTGGGGTATAGGAAACAGAAATCTGTGCGGATTGTTGTCATATCAAGAGGAAAGACCACTCTTTTTCTTAATTTATGTTCACGAATTATTGTATCCTCAATATTTTTGATTATATTTGCGCACAGAACGCTCAATGTTGGGCAAGAATAACTAAAAACGTTATGGAGATACAACGCTATAACAGGCTAAAGGCTGCGATTGAGCGAGTGCAGAGTGAAGCTTGCTTCAACTTTACCGAGCGTGAGCAGGCTCGACCGCAGGTCAAGATTGTACTGGCCGAGAAAGAAAGAACTGGCACATGGCTCTCAGAACAGATGGGTCACAGCATCAGTACTGTTTCACGCTGGATGACTAACAAGGTGCAGCCCTCAGTGGAACAACTCTACAAGATTGCACGCCATCTCGACGTAGATGTGAAGGAATTGTTGGTGTCGTCAAAGTAAAGTGAATAATAAAATCAAATGAACACCACGCTAAACTCAATCAGATTTTCAACTGGCAAATGTAAATGTTGGGAATTATTGTAAGATTCTTTAGAAATCAATTTTCTGCAAATACATGTCACATACATTATATATAATCGGTAATGGTTTTGATCTGCATCATGGAATAAAATCCAGTTATTGTGATTTCTATGATTATATGGTTAGTAAATGGCCGAACGGAAATCATTTGTCATCCATATTGGAGTCCTTTTTCCCTGCTTTTGACGAAAAAGGGAAATCTCTTTTATGGTGTCAATTTGAAGAAATATTAGGAGCCATTGATGAGGATTATGTATTTGATCAATGCAAATTAGGTGTTGACCTTGAAAAATATGATAATCTTTCCCGATATGCATATGATATTGAAGATTGTCCAAGTGGTTATTTAGCGTCTGTGCTTTCTGATATGGATAAATGCTTTCATTCTTGGATTGATTCGTTGGATATTTCGTCTCCCAAAGGTTATCATCCGTGTTTGAATAAGGACGCAAAAGATGCGTTGTTTTTTACATTCAATTATACGGAAACATTAGAAGGTGTCTACGGAATAAATTCTAATAATATTTGTCATATTCATGGTAAAAGACATGAAACAAATTACATTTATGGACATGGAAATGAAGCGGGATTAGAGATAGAATGTGATGATATTGTGGAAGAAAATGCATACAAACTGATTAATGATTATTATTTGAATTTGCACAAAAATGTTTCTAATATAATTAGTGACAATGAGTACTTTTTTAAAATAATTAAAGCATACAAAATAGACAAAATCATTGTTAGTGGTTGTTCTTTGAACGATATTGACCTACCTTATTTTATAAGGATATATTCATGTGTTAAACCTTCTGCAAAATGGTATTTTTCTGTATTTACTCCAAAAGACTACGTTATGATAAAGCAAATAGTAAATCGTCTTGGGATTAATCGCTCACTTTGCCATACTTTCAATTCCAAGACAACAAACATTTTAACAGATAAAAATTTCACTTATGAGCTCTATATTGAAAATTTTGGTTGATACGCCATGCGAAGTCTATTGTGACTATGAATTAAAAGGTGATGCTGTTCCACAATCCATTTTCAAAATTGAATTGAGGAAAGGAACTTATATTCTAGAGTTTAAACAAAATGGAAATGTGTTATATTCACAAGAGTATATCATGCAATCTAATGATGAAGAAGATCTTTTGAGAATAGATTTGGCAGAATATTCTCAAAGAATAGACAGAGAGCAGAAATATAAAATAATTGAAAGTTCTGATGTTGCCTTCAAGCAATATGGCGAGAACAAATGGATAGAAAACAAGGAAACTGGTCAGGAAATACCTATTGACTATAAAGTGTCTAGTGACTTACATGGGTTTGATAAATGTGGCCTTCTAAATGTAAATATAGGAGGTAAGGTACGTTATGAGTGGGCGTGTGGTCCAGGTTATGATACTTACTTAATAATAGATGGAGGAAAATGGGGTTGCATCAATAAATTGGGGGAGATTCAAATACCGATAATTTATGATTCACTCGTCTTTTTTAATTGTCCAGATGTTACAGTGGCTGTTTTAGATTCAAAAGTTATTTTTATAAATAAATGGAATGAGATTGTTTTTGAGAACACATACGATGAAACTGAAATCGAAACAGCTTTTGTTGACAAACTGTGTATTGTGTCAACAGATGGAAAAAAAGGAATTATAAACGAAAAGGGGCTTGTTGTACTTCCATTACAATATGCAGATATTGTTCGTTTCAAATCTGTATTTGCCATAGAAAAAGATGAAAAGTGGGGATTAATCAATACTCAATGTTTGGCAATTACACCTGTAATGTATGATTCTTTGCATTATGAATTTTCTGATTGTGATGGTACGGAATCTTTCTTTATTGTTGAAATCAACAATAAGGTGGGAGTCATAAACAATTATGGAAAAACAATTGTCCCTATTTACTATGAAGAAGTTACACACAAATGGAAGTCTGTGTATTTTGTAAAAAGTAAGGGGCTGTATGGCTTTTACAATGAAAGTGAATTAAAAACAGATATTATTTATGATTCAATATCACAAATAAATTACAAAGGTAAAATTCTTGTTTCTCAATATAATATGAAGGGTGTCCTTGACGAATGTGGAAATGTTATTATTCCGATAGAATATGATAATATAGAAAGTGACAACGATGATATATATATAGTTGAGAAGAATGGGGAAAAAGGTGTATTTTGTAACAATAAGCAGATTATTTCTACTGTATATGATACTATAGTTTTTGATTATTGGACTTTACATGGTTTTATCTTGACAAAATGCGACAAAAAAGGTTTTTCAAATTTAGAGGGTTTAATAACTATTCCAGTTGAATACGATGATATAATTGCTGTGGACTCTTTTAAAAATTCAACTTTTATTATTGCTTGCAACAAAAAGTTTGGATTATATGACAATAACGGTAAGGAGATACTTCCAATAGAATATGATTTTATTAAAAACCTGGGATGGAAAACGTCTCGAATACTTGTAAATAAAAATGGATGGTGGCAAATATATAATCTAAATAATAGAGTATTGTTACCCGCCTTATTCAGTGAGTATTTAGAAGGATGGAGATACCAAATTATTGTCAAATGGGGAGGATGGGGCATGTATGATTATATTAAAGAAGAATATCTTATCAGTCCTATTTATGATGCTATTTGTAAATCATCGAACGGCTCCTGTTATGTTGTAATGAAAGGTGGAAAGAAGGGATTGTATAATGATGAGGGAAAAAAGTTATATGATGTTGTTTATGACGATATTAAAGTACACGATGAAGTTATTGTGACAATTTTAAACGGCTACATTGCTTTATATGATTATGATGGCAATATCCTATTGGATACACAATATCAAATAATTCCTGAAATTGCCAAAGAGACAGAATGGCGGGAAGGCATTCTTGTACGCCAAAAAAGAGAATACTTTACGTATCCAATAATCGTTAAACGCGATGGAAAATGGGGTGTCGTTAACAATGACTTACGGGAAAGAATATGCTTTATACAAGAAATCTCATTGATTAAAGAATACATCCCTTGTGAGTATGACAAAGTAGCTTATAGTGATAAGGAAATCCTTACAGACTCTAATCTTGGCAAGCATGACATTATACGATATTTTGTAAAGAAAGAGGCGAATGGCGACCTTCATTTTTACGATTATCAAATTAAAGATGACATCGCGAGTATTGTAAATGAGTGGATAGAGCCAAAGAATAAAACATATTATCTTTTCTTTGATACTGAAACGACTGGAACTCCACTTAATTACAAAGCACCAAGTTCTGACACAAGGAATTGGCCCCGCCTTGTACAATTAGGATGGATATTGATGACAGAAAATGGCGAAAAAATATCGAAAGGTAACTATATTATTAAACCTGATGGGTTCACGATTCCTGCTGAGGCTACGAAAATTCACAGGATAACAACGAAGATGGCTTTAGAATTAGGATATGATTTATCATTTGTTATTGACAAATTCTTGCAAGATTTCAATAAGGCTAAATATATTGTAGGCCATAATATAGACTTCGACAAGAAGATCGTTGGGGCAGAACTAATTAGGCTGTCAAAACCTGACATAATGAATTCAAAGCAGGCATTTTGCACGATGAAATCAAGTACAGACTTTTGCAAGATACCAGGATACTACGGATATAAATATCCTAAATTACAAGAATTGTATCACAAATTATTTGGCAGAGATTTTGAAGAAGCACATAATGCAGCAAGTGATATTGAAGCTACGCAACAATGCTTCTGGGAACTGAGAAGAAGGAAATTAATATAAAAGCTGATACATTCAAATGCTCATAACAAAGAATATGAACAAACAAGAAAACATTTCTGTAAATCCAATAGATGAATGGTTCCGACTGCTGTCCAAAAGAGAAAAGCTGATCGTACTTGCTATACATAACGAAGGGTATACAGAAGATTTACGGAATGTCAAGAATGTAGAATTAGTCTTGATGTCGGGCATACCGCCCAAACGGCGATACGAAGAAAACGGAGTTCCATGCGCAGACTATCCATCATTTGACGAAATAAAGGACTCTGACCTCATTACCATTTGGAATTCCTTTTCCATTCAAGAAAGAAAGATGTTGTTCTCCACTTGCTGCAAGAATTTATGTTAACAATATTGACGACAATGAAAACATTATATAAAATATGGAACAGAAACAAATAACAGCGGCATACGCTGAGGCAGTAGAGGCTATCAAGGAAGCGATATTGGAAAGTCGCTATCGTGCAGCACGGTTAGTAAACAAAGAGGTGTTGGCTCTTTACTATGCTATTGGTGGGTATATTTCCGTTCAAAGCAGAGCAGCAAGATGGGGCAGCAATGCTATTGGCACTATCTCAGAATTGCTGCAACAGGAGCTGCCTGGGCTAAGAGGTTTTTCTGAGACCAGCATCAAACGTATGCGCATCTTCTATGAGGCATGGTGCAGTATGTTCGAGAATCGTCCATTGTCAGCGGACGATTTACAAAACAGCATCATTCCTGTGGGCGACAAAGGACATATCGAAATTCGTCCATTGACAACGGACGAATTACCTCCAGAGACATTAGATGCCTTTCTAAATCATGGGGATTTCTGCTGATTATGTTTGAAAAACATTAGAATAGGAATAACACGTTATGTAAATATGGAAAAACGTAGAGAAATAAGAAACAGTACGGCTGAGTTCCTTATCTTTCAGATAGAAGGGAAGGAACATGGCATAGAGGTGTACTATAAGGACAAGACTGTGTGGTGTACCCAGAAGGCGATGGGTATGTTGTTCGACTGTACCTCTGATAATATAAGTGTACATTTGCAGAACATCTATGATACGGATGAGCTGAAAAAGGAGGCAACTACCGAGAAAATTTCGGTAGTTCGTCGTGAAGGTAACAGGGATGTCAACCGTACGCTTCAATTCTACAACCTCGATGCTATCATCAGTGTGGGGTATCGTGTCAATAGTATCCGAGCTACTCAGTTCCGTCAATGGGCCACAAGTGTACTGCGAGAATATGCCATTCGTGGTTATGTGCTGGACAGGAAGCGAATGGAGAATGGCACGTTCTTGGATGAGGACTACTTTGAACACCTGTTAGCTGAGATTCGTGAGATTCGTCTGTCTGAGCGACGTTTCTATCAGAAACTGACGGACATCTATGCGACAGCAATTGATTACAATCGTGATGCGCCAACGACAAGACTCTTCTTCAAGATGATGCAAAACAAGATGCACTATGCTGTTCATGGACGTACGGCCGCAGAGTTAATAGTTGAGCGTGCTAATGCTGAACAGGAACACATGGGGTTAACAACTTGGGAGAATGCACCTGATGGTAAGATAGTAAAGACAGATGTATCGATAGCCAAGAACTACCTGAAAGAGGTGGAACTTGCAGACATGGGACAATTGGTAAATGGTGTTCTCGAATTGGCCGAGCGAATGGCAAAGCGCCATATCCCAATGACAATGGAAGACTGGGCTAAACAGATTGACACTATCTTAGCGGCTGGTGGCAATGAAGTGCTGCAAACGGCAGGTTCAGTAACAGCGGAAGAAGCCAAAGAACATGCCGAGACTGAATTTGAGAAATACCGCATCGTACAGGATCGTTTGTTCCAGAGTGACTTTGACAAGTATTTGGGCGAATTACCTTTTGAAGGTGAGTAAGATTCCTGTATGCAACATGTCATTACGGTAGAAGGACGTAGCCTAATACGCACTTTTCTGGCAAGTGCCACAAAAGATGCCGCAATCAGTTCAAGAGCGATGAGCAAGCTCAGAACAAAAAGAAGTGAATAGATTTGGTTCATTCAAAAAGAATGATTACCTTTGAGACGAGGTCTCGAAGTTCTTGGACAAGCCAAGCGAACGAGTTCGAGTTCTCACGTTCGAAAATACTCAAATAAATTTGGTATTTTGCTCACTTATTCGTAACTTTGCACCCGATGATGAGTCATAAAACGGCTGATGGCTCATTATCGGGTGTTCTTTCTTGCGTCCCGTTGGTAGCAAGCGAGCATAGCTCGAGCGGATGCAGTTTATAGCAGAATGTGGAATTGAGTACGGTCTCCAATTCGTCGCTCGGCTTTGCCGCTTGCCTAAGCAAGAACCCAGTTTTTCCTCAATCCTCCAAGCTGCCTTTAAACAAAGAAAAGCCGAGAATTCTTACAAAGTTACGAAAAGTCGAGAGAAGGACAAAAGATTTTAATCTTTTTTTTGCTGAGGCAGAGTAACATCTGCCAAAGGTAAGAGTTACTGCCAAAGCGTCAATAGGTAAAAATAGCTAAAATTCAGGGAAAACGGGTCTGATTACAAAAAAAAGTCGTAATTTTGTCGCTGTGAACGTGAAAACTAAGAGACATATTGCTTCGTGGGTGCTATTGGCAGTGTTTGTGCCAATGCTTCTGCTGTCGTCGCTCCACGTTCATCATCAGGGAGAAACTTCAGAACAGTCGTGTACAGAGTGCGTACATCATCATTGTAGTGGTCACTTTACTCAGCTCATTCCGACGATACACCAGTGCTTGCTGTGCCAGTTCGTCACACTGCCGTTCATTGCCGTAGCCGCTGTCTCCCTGTTTTTCTTGGATAGAGCGTACAGGGTGAATGTTGAAGCCCGTCGTCACCATGTATCGATGACTCATTTGGGCATCGTCTGCCTGCGGGCACCCCCGGCTTTCTTTGTTTAGCAGAATAGGAAGGTTTATTTTTTTTTAAAACAAAGAAAACAGAATGAAGAAAACACATATTATTCTGTCGTTGCTGTGTATGAGCATAGTGGCGGCAGCGCAAGTCGAACATAGTCACGAACAGCATCTGCATGGTCTGTTACATAATCAGCATGAACATCTCCAAGATTCGTCCGATATGTTTTACAAACATCTGAAGCTCAATGAGTTTGTTGTGACAGGTGTTACCGGTGAAACCAAAATGAAGTATGCTACAGCCCCCGTTTCGGTGGTTATGGGCAAGGAACTGCGGCAAACGTCGTCAACCAATGTCATCGACGCTATCGCACGTCAGCCGGGTGTATCGCAGATAACTACTGGCAGCGGCATCTCGAAACCCATCATCCGCGGATTAGGCTACAACCGTATTATTGTGATGAGCGACGGCGTGCGTCAGGAAGGTCAGCAGTGGGGCGACGAGCACGGCATTGAGATTGACGGTCAGGGTGTAGGGTCGGTAGAAATCCTGAAGGGACCTGCCTCGCTGATGTATGGCAGCGACGCTATGGCCGGCGTGGTCATCATGCATCCTGCTCCCATACTTCCTGAAGGTTCCGTGAAGGGAACCGTCAGCACCGAGTATCAGACCAACAATGGGCTCTTCGGCTATTCTCTCAACCTGGCTGGCAATAAGCAGGGTTTTGTGTGGGACGCCCGGTTTACTGACAAGTATGCCCATGCCTACAAGAACGAGACCGACGGCTACGTGCCAGGTTCGCAGTTTGCTGAGCGGGCCGGCCGACTGATGGTCGGTCTCAACAAGTCGTGGGGACACAGTCACCTGACGATGACGGCTTTCCACCAGACGCCCAGCATCGTGGAGGGCGAACGCAACGAGGATACCGGCGAACTCGTCTGCAATACCAGCGACGTGAAGACCTATTCGAAGGCATTGCCTTTCCAGCAAATCCGGCACTACAAAGCCGTGCTCGACAACTCTCTGAACCTGAGTCACGGGTGGCTGAAGACCATCGTTGGCTACCAGCAAAACCGGCGTCAGGAGTTTGAGGAGAGTGAGGATGACTATGAAGTGTACCTCAGGCTCCACACGCTGACGTATGACGTCCGCTACCTCTCGCAGAAGTTCTCTGGCTGGAAGGTTGCTGGCGGCATAGGCGGCATGTGGCAGCAGTCGCAGAATCTTGGCGAAGAGTCATTCATACCAGCTTATAAACTTTTCGACATTGGAGGCTATGCGACGGTTACGAAGTCGTTACGGCGTATGACGCTCAACGCTGGCCTGCGCCTCGACAACCGCCATATCGACTTCCATTCGCTCGACTTCACTGGTGCTACAGGCAGCGTCGGTGCCGTATGGAACCTCTGCGACCACACGAATCTCAGACTCAACGTGGCCCGCGGCTTCCGTGCTCCTAATATGAGCGAACTGGGCAGCGACGGCGTTCACGAAGGCACTCAGCGCTACGAGCTGGGAAATGCTGACATGAAACCGGAATACAGCTGGCAGGCTGACCTCGGCCTCGACTATTCGGGCACCATTCTCTCGGCGCAGGTGGCACTCTTTGCCAACCGTATCGAGAACTACATTTTTGCCCAGCGGGTGTCCGTGGTTATGGAGGATGGAATGCGTACCTATCAGTACACCCAGGGTGATGCCCGCCTTCTCGGCTTTGAGGCAGGCTTCGACCTGCATCCCATTCACAGCATACACTTCGCCAACGCCTTCTCCTTTGTCGATGCACGGCAGCTGAACACCAGTAGCGACGCCCGCTACCTGCCCATGACGCCTGCACCGCGACTGACATCGGAACTGAAGTACGAACTGACTCACCACAACCACGCCGTGTTCAACAACGCCTATGTCGCCTTCGGTGCGGAGTGCCATCTGGCGCAAGACCATTACTATAAGGTTGACGACACGGAGACACGCACACCCTCATACACGCTGCTGAAACTCTCGGCAGGCAGCGACATTACCGTACACCACAAGAAGGTGGCCGAGATTCACCTGATTGCCGATAACCTGTTTAACAAGACCTATCAAAGTCACCTCTCACGACTGAAGTATTGCGACATCAATAGCGTCACGGGACGTCAGGGAATCAGCAATATGGGACGCAACATCATTGCCAAGCTGATACTCTTCATTCCCACGGGCTCATAGCAGTGTTCAGATTAATGAAAGATGTAAGGTGTAATAATTGCCGTTTTCCGTAGTAAACAGCAAGTGACACGCTGAAAACATGAAGAGAGGCTGTCTTTCGGACAACCTCTCTTTCTTTCTTGGTGATTCCGTCGGGATTCGAACCCGAGACCCACAGCTTAGAAGGCTGTTGCTCTATCCAGCTGAGCTACGGAACCATCCTGATTCTTGGAAATCGGTTGCAAAGGTAGGCAATTTTTCGGAAATGACCAAATTTCAGACCCTAAATCTTATATAAGCACGGTCGTCGAATGACAGATTTCCTTTCATACACGCTTTCGTGGCCTGAAAATGGCCGATATTCAGCGGGTCGTCGGCCAGCTGGCGGGCGAGTTCCGCCTCCGACGCTTCGAGAGTGGGGCAGAGGAGGGGGTAGCCGTCGGTGGCCATCACAATCTCATGTGGCTGGAAGTCGAGGGGCAGCACGCGGACATGCTGTTCGGGGATTGGTGCTCCGTCGATGACGGCATAGCCGACATTCTGCTGTTCCTGCATGATGCGCATCATCTCGGGCAGTATCTGCTTGCGTGCGGTGTCGTCGGTCAGGAACTGCTCACGCTGCCCGCTGTTTCTGATGATGTCGGCGCGACGTCGTGCCAGTTGGGCTTCGTAGGGTTTGGGATTCTCAAAGAGCTGCCCGCCCACCATGCAGAGACAGTCGCCGACCATCCATATCTCGCGGCGTCGCCGGCTGAAGACGACGGCTGAGGCTGCCAGACGGTCGACGGGTGGTGGCAGCGGACTGCGGCTTCGCAGCAGATGGCGGCACATGGCGTCGGCAAAACGCCGGGTGACACCGACGCAGAACTGATGACAGCTGGCGTTGGCGGGCATTGTCCTGATGTGCTTAGTCACGAGTTTCATGGCGTAGCACCCGTTGGTGTCGGAGCGGCTGTAGCTGCGGCTTGACTTCGAGGTAGAGCCGTCGATGACGGCTATGAAGTCGTCAGTGACGACGATTCCGTCCTCGCTTTTCCTTGTCGGGTTTTTCGGGACAATGGTCTGTTCGATGATTGTCATAGGGTTTATGGGACTTATGGGGCTTATGAGACTCGTAGGGCTTATTGGGCTTCTGTGGCTCGTTGGGAGCCTTGTACCAGAAGAAATACTGTCGCTGGGCTTCCTTCTCGCGTGGCGTCTTGGCGCTGAAGACGGGTTCCAGCGTGTAGGGGTCGTAGCCTGTGTACCACGTTTCTGTGCTGACGGTCATTGGCGTAGGCGTGAAGTCCTGCACCTGTTCGAGCTTGAATCCCAGTTTCCGTGTGATGTCGGCCAACTGCGCCATATCCTCTTCGTGGCAGCCGGGGTGGCTGGAGATGAAGTAAGGAATAATCTGCTGGTTGAGATGCTCCTCGCGGCAGATGCGGTCGAAGATGCGCTTGAAGTCGAAGAACTGTTGGAACGACGGTTTGCGCATCAGTCGCAGCACGCGGTCGCTGGTATGTTCGGGTGCCACTTTCAGTCGTCCGCTGACGTGGCGTGTGATGAGTTCGCGTGTGTACTCGCGGGCAGCCTGGTTGGCAGCGTCGTCCTTGCTGTGATAAAGCAGCAGGTCGTAGCGCACGCCGCTGCCTATGAAGCTCTTCTTGATGCCGGGCAGGGCATCGACAGCGTGGTAGATGTCGAGCAGTCTGGCGTGGCTGGTGTCGAGGTTAGGACAGATTTGCGGATGTATGCAGCTGGGTCGCCGGCACTTCTCGCAGGCGTTGATGTTGCGGCCATGCATGCCGTACATATTGGCCGACGGTCCGCCGAGGTCGCTGAGGTAGCCCTTGAAGTCGGGCATGTCGATGACCTGTTTCACCTCTTTTAATATACTCTCTTTCGAGCGGCAGGTGATGAACTTACCCTGATGGGCCGAAATGGTGCAGAAGGCGCAGCCGCCGAAGCATCCC
>Ga0256405_10009403_pt1 | contig 13391 bp, 13 predicted proteins | sample RumenRJG_02DNA_FD_189096 | JGI IMG/M metagenome (GOLD analysis project Ga0256405, IMG submission 189096) | Bovine rumen microbial communities from Lethbridge, Alberta, Canada - RJG_02 | ecosystem: Host-associated > Mammals > Digestive system > Stomach > Rumen | place: Canada: Alberta...
CTTTATTCCGGCCTTTGAGCTCAACCTGGATGAGCTGGGCACAATCGATTAAGTAACCGGGTTATTTTGTCAATTTTCACAAATCTCACATTCTGAGTTTGTGTGTTCTGCACAAATATTTGGTTGGATTTGCTCTTGTTTTTTTCTTTCAAAGGACTAAAATAAAGCCTCAAAATACCGGAGACAGAAGATCGCGGGGCGGTCTGCTTGAATATTCCGATATTGGAAAGCTGATCCAACCATGATAAAAGATATGACAGCAGGTTCACCGCTGAAGTGTATTCTGCGCTTCTGTATTCCGCTGCTGATCGGGAACCTGTTCCAGCAGTTCTACAACCTCGCCGACAGCATTCTCGTCGGCCGTATTCTGGGCCTGAACGCCTTTGCCGGCGTGGGTGTGACCGGGGCTTTGAATTTCCTGATCATCGGCTTCGCGCTCGGCGTCTGTTCGGGACTCTCCATCCCGATCGCCCAGAGCTTCGGCGCCGGCCGAACGGATTTCGTCAGGAAGCGCGCCGCGCAGCTCGTCTGGCTCGGGTTCGGCATCTCCGTCCTGATCCAGGCCGTCTGCTTCTTCTGGACGGACGATCTGCTCCGCCTGATGAACACACCGGAAGAGATTTTTGACGATGCGTATCGCTATATCTTCCTCATCTTCATGGGCGTCGGCGCCACGATGCTGTACAATCTCAGCTCCTCCGTGCTCCGCGCGCTCGGCGACAGCCGCACGCCCCTGCATTTTCTGGTCGGTGCCGTTGCGGTCAACGTCTTTCTCGACATTCTGTTCATGAAATACCTGCACACCGGTGTGGAAGGCGCGGCCTGGGCGACCATCCTGTCGCAGCTGGCAGCCGGGATCGCCTGCGTGCTCTATATCCTGCGGAAGATCCCCTTCATGAAGATCCGGCGCGACGACCTGCGCCCGGACTGGCGGATCATGCGTCTGATGCTCCGGATCGGCGTGCCGATGGGCGCACAGTTCGCCATCACGGCCGTCGGGTCCATCATCATGCAGAGCGCCGTGAACGGTCTGGGGGCCACCGCCGTCGCCGCCGTCTCGGCCGCGGCAAAGGTGCATAACATCGTCGCCGCCCCGCTCGAAAGCTGCGGCGTCGCAATGGCGACCTACTGCGGGCAGAACCTGGGCGCCGGCAGGATCGACCGGATCCGCCGCGGTGTTCTGGACACGACCGTCGTGTCCATGCTCTACTGCGTCGCGGCCTTTCTCTTCAACTATGCCGCCGGCCAGAAAGTCGCCCTGCTCTTCGTGGACGCGTCGGAGATCCGTGTTCTCCGTCTGGCGCAGCAGTACCTGATGACCATGAGCGCGTTCTACCCCACGCTCGCGGTGATTTTCATCTTCCGCAACGGTCTGCAGGGCATGGGATATTCCGGTGAGGCCATGCTGGCGGGCGTTTCCGAGCTGATCGCCCGGGTCCTTGTCGCGTTTGCGCTGGTCGGCAGGATCGGCTTCAACGGCGTCTGCTGTGCCAACCCCGCCGCCTGGGTCTTTGCGGATGTGGTTCTGCTGGTGCTCTATTTCCGCGAGATGCGCCACATCCGCACCGCAAGCCCCGCCCTCCCGCCGGAGGCCGCGCGCGCCGAACACGGACGGAAGCTTTCTTCCGCGCACGCCTGTCGCTGAAATAGAATCATCAACCACGAGGAAGGGAACAGGAGGATAAAGGAATGAAAAAAATCACTCTGTTCACAACGATCTTCGCGCTGCTGGTGTCGATGCTGACGCTCACGGCATGCGGCAAGTCGGAATTCGCCCTGACCGAGAGCACCCCGAAGCGGATGACCGTCACGGCAGCAAAGGCCTCCAAAGACGCGGCCTTTCTGTCCGGTTCGCTGGAGGTTGGCAGCGGAGAACTGATCGCCATGTCCGCCGACCTGACAAAGGGCACCGTCCGGGTGGAAATCGTCCCAACAGCCGAGGAGCAGAGCATCGACGAGCTCCCCGATCTGAACGCTGAGGCGATCCTGACCGCCAACCTCCACAGCACGGATCAGACATCCGGGACTGTGCCGGCGGGGAGATACATGCTGCGGGCCACCTGCCTGGAGAAGGCCACCGGCACCGTACTGATCGAAGTGCTGCCGGATCCGGCCGCATCCCGCCGCCAGGACGGCGAGCGCTTCGAAGACACCATCATGATCGAGGGCATGGAAGAACCTGTCCGCTACGAGCACATCAGGAACGAGGCGCTGGGATTTGAGATGGACTATGATTACGAGATGTTCACGCGGGTTAGCGAGCCGGATCGGGAGCGCTTCATCTCGGTCTATGAAGCGCCGGCAGATCCCTGGAACTATCTCGAGATCACACGCAGCGCGGACAGCGCCGAGAGCGTCGCCGCAGCAATCTGTGAGGAGCTCTCAAAAGAATATGACCTTCTGACGGAAGCGCACACGCTTGACCACGCGGGAGCCTGCACATACATCGAAGCTTCCGTGCTCAAGGGCACCGACATGATGGCAGACCGGCTGCAGCTGGTCACCGTCATTCCGTCCGCGGACGGCTGCCTCATCGCCACGGAGCACCTCTCCATCGAGAGTTCCGAAGGCTTCGGCAGGCGCTTCTCCGCGATGCTGAACACCCTCTCCGTGTTTTAAACTGTCATATTAAAAGCGGAAGCACCGGAGACCCAGGCTCTGCAGGACAATCTTGTCGTCACCGAGCACGAGGCTGTCATCCACGGCCAGCGCATCCCCTATACCGCCACCGCGGGAACAATGGCGCTCAAGACCGGTCTCCTGAAGATCCGGGTTCTGTGCGGCTACTACGACGGCGCGACGCCGTTTTATGCCGCGGAGTGGATCTTCGACCATGTGTTCATCAACGACACGCTCCGGGAAAACCTGTCCTTCACCTACTACCCCTCCGGCCACATGGTCTACCTGGATGACGATTCCCTCGTGCAGATCCGTCAGGACGCGGAAGCCTGGTTCCTCTCAGATCAGAATTAAATTCATCTCTTCCACAGTCAAAATTACGCCCGGGGATCATCTGATCCCCGGGCGCTCTCGTCCCTCTGGCACATCTTTAAATACGCCCTTTGGTTTTCAGTTCATCAATAAGCTGATCGGATACTTCGTCGAGGATTGACAAATCCCACGCCATCTGCAGAATTGTGTAGCGTGCCCTTGTTTCTTTGCAGACCATGAGCGTATCTTTTAAGATGCCACATGTTATTCCAATATCTTTTGGGTCTGCCGGGCACCCCAGACGCTGTAGTATTCCCCTGATTTCTTCAGAAGGGTACACTTTATTCAGCAGTGCGATGATCTCAGGCCACTTTTCCTCTATGCTATTAATGCGTCTGAGCCTTCCCTCAGTTGCATTTTTCTGTGACCGCTCTTCCAGGTCAATAATTGTATCAGCCGCATTCCCATAAGTCCGACGGATATTGCTTTTCCAAACCTCATAATCAAATTTGGGAGCCTCTTCCCGCGCTCTGGAAAAATCAATATTCCGTTCACGAATCATTTCAACTATTCTTAATGCAAGCACCGTGCCTACAGCCGCCTGTTCTCCATGCATTGCGAACTGTTTTCCGGTTTGTTCGCCAAGGACTTCCCAGTAGTGAGACATATGATGTTCCGCCCCCGATATAGGTCGAGAACTTCCGTACAGACTGATTGACGCCCCTGTCAGTAATAAGGCATTCATCACATCGCCTATAGTCTGGGGATCTCGATCTTCAAGTTTCTCAACTTTTCCCAAAATATCATAAACGTAATCATTCACCATGTTGTCGATATTCTTACAATAATGGTGATTGTTGACTAAAACATCCAAGCGCCAGTCATTCAGCGCATTCAATTTCGCAATTAAATCGCCGAATCCCGCAAGTGTCATTCTGAAAGGCGCATTCTTCAGAATCTCCGTATCACCAATAATCACTTCTGTACTGTGTGCGGGCATCGTCGCTTTCAGGTTGTTCACATTCATAATACCCACGGATGCCGAGAAACCATCCATCGGCGCCGCTGTGGGAATTGTAAAGCATGGAAGATTCAGCTTATAACTTGAGAAGCGAAGGATGTCCGTAATCTGGCCTGTTCCGCACGCGATCATGAGATCACAATCATCCGGCTTATTCAACACGATTTCTCCCAGTGTCGCTTCATCATAGTTCAGGTGCTTTAATATTAGAACCGAGGATGAAATACCCGCTTCACGAAGCAGAGACTCACATTTTTCTCCTGCGATGCCATAAGTAATGCTGTCACAGAGAATGTATGGTTTCTTATAGCCCATACCCTTCACATAATCTGGGAGTGCCCTCAGTGCCCCCTTCTCTATTTTTATTGCTTTGATTGGTGCATAATGTGTTCTTCCGCAGTCACATTCCAGCGGAACATTCAGATATTTTTCCACAGTCTGTGTTTCCTTATACATCTTCATAATCAGATCCTCCCTGCAATCTGAATAGCGTTTTCCGTGTGTATAAGTATTGTATCATACTTGATAACACAATGAAACAGACTGGGGCTTCCGCCGGAGTTAAAATATTTATTAAAGATTTAGTTGCTTCATTTCATTGCATCTTGCATAATCGCCCCCTCAGATTATTGAAATTTCATTGCCCTAAAATAGTAAAAAGGCACAAAAGCAAGAAGATCATTAAAGAATTCAATAATTCTTTAATGATCTTCAAAACAATTCGTTCAAATGGGCATTGAACAAATGGCCTTCCCGATTTGACGAACCGACATATTAATTGTAATATAATGACAGTGAACGTCAAATGTGATGTTTTTTTATATTCTTCGTACTGGAGCGAATCACAATTCTGGGCTCGTATTCAACACGCGTTATGCCCATTGCAGAAAAGTCCGTGCTTTGCTCATATTTATCTTTTATCTTTCTGACCAGCAGTTCAACCGCGTCCCTTGCCCGCAGGTGAGCGAAGTGTTCCACTGAGGTTAACGCGATTGAGTTCATTTCTGAAAGATATATGTTGTCGCAACCTATGATTGAGTAATCGTTTGGAATCGTCATATTCATTCTCTTCAGCTGGTCGATAATCCCAAAACAGATCATATCATTATATCCTATGATTCCAGTGCAGGTGTCACCATACTTTTTCAACGCTTTCCCGATAAGCATGATCCCCGCCTGATAATCATCGGAAACCCCACGTATTGAAATATTTTCACTTTTCAACGTGCATAGCTTTATATTGTTTTCGTCAATGCCATGATCCCGAAAACATCCTTTGACACCTTCAAGTCGCTGCAGTCTTGTAATATATTTTGTACTGATATCCGTCGCTATATACATCACATGTGTATGCCCCTGCGAGATCATGTGTTCTGCAATGATTTTCCCGATCCCATAGCTGTTGACTTCAATGTTATCCATTTTCAGATCCAGGTTTCTGTCACACACTGCCACCGTTGTTTTAATTGTGCCAGCTCTTTGCAAAAGGCTCAGGTTCTCAGGCTGATACAGAAAAACAACTCCGGAAACCGGGATCGACTGAATCAGTGTTAGAATATTGTTCTCAAGACTCGTGTTACGAAATGTGTTGTAAATGGCACAGGTGTACCCCAGTTCCATTGCTCTCTGCTGTGCCGTAGTGACCTGCTTCACATAACTGAGATTGCTCAGTGATGGAACAATGAGGAGTATTGTTTTTTCGTTGATATTGCCGGGTTCATAGAAGCCTTTATAACCTAATGTATTACATGCGGCCAGGACTTTTTGTCTGGTGACCTCGGTAAAACTCGCTTTATCGTAGTTGTTCAAAATCATTGAAACCGTTGACTGGGATACCCCCGCAAGCTCAGCCACCTGTTTTGCGGTCACTTCATTTCGTTTGGTTCTCATCTTCAATGTCCCTCTTTCGCGCACATATTGCATTGTTGATAACTTTAGTAATTATTTATTATATCGTTTCATGCAGCGCATGTAAAGCAAATCTTTCTTAACGTCGTCAGCAATTTTTCATTTTTATAACACTATATTGGACAGAAAGGAGAAGTTAAAAATGAAAAATCTGAAAAAAATACTTGCCGGCGTCATGATTCTGACGTTGATTTTGGCACTGGGCGTACCCGCATATGCGGAAAATGACCGTGTTAAAATCGAAGTATGGCACAGGGCATCCGCGGATATGGGTGCGAACGTGTTGGAGGAAGCCGCAGCGGAATTCAACGCAAGCCAGGACAAATATGAGGTCGTATGCGTATACAATAGTGGCGAATACAAAGGCCTTATTCAGTCCATGGTAGCCGAAGCCGCAGCCGGAAACACACCCGGTATCAGTCAGATTGCCTGGACCTGGGTGAATTACCTCTGCGAAAACTTCCCCACTACTGACCTCAACACACTCGACGGCGCTTCTGAACTGCTCTCCGCTTTTGACGAAAACCTGATCGGCCTCTGCAGCAGCCCTTCCGGTGAAGTGATTGGCATTCCGGTCGCCAACAGCTGCCCAATTATTTATTACAATACCGAAGTCTGCACCGCAGCAGGCCTTGATGTCAACAATCTTCCCAAGACCTGGGATGAACTCGTAGAATGGGCGAAAGCCATTGTGGAAAAAACGGATGCCGAGGGCTTCAGTTTCGCCGCTCCGCCCGATTTCTGGCTTGAAGAATGGCTGATTGAAGGATTTGGCGGCAGCATCTATGACCGTGCCGAAGATGGCACATATGTCGCTCATTTTGGTGAGCAGGCTGCTGTTGATGCCATGCAGAGTGTTGCCGATCTCTATGCGGAAGGAACCGGTGTATTCCTCTCCGGCGCTGACGCCATTAAAGAAGCCTTCAGCAGCGGTAAGCTCGGAATCATGATCGCCACAATCGGCTGGTCCACCGGATTCACCACCTCCTGCAATTTCGACTGGGTTGCCGGAAGCGTTGTCTCCTGCGCCGGTAATCCTGTCTCCGCACCTGTCGGCGGCAGCATGTTCGCAATCACAGCGACCGACCCCGAGGTCAAAGAAGGCGCATGGGAATTCATGAAACTTCTTGGAACGGAAAAGTATATTGAAGCCTGGAGCGAAGCAACAGGATATCTCCCCGGCAGAGCAGATGTCCGTGAAGCGGAAAGCTTCAAGGCGTATGTTGACGAGCATCCATACCTCAACGCCGGTCTGAATATCATCACATCTCTCAACACTCCTGTGGCCTTCCCGGGAGACTCCGCGCTACAGCTTCAGGACGACTTTGTCAACGCCCGTGACGCCATCTATGTTGGCCAGGGCAAGGCCGCAGATATTCTTCCCCCGCTTGCTGAGACCGCAAACGAGCTTATGAACGAGTAACCCTCTGCCTCAGCACTCATAGAGAACAACTTGAGAATTGCCCAATCATCCGGTTGGGCAATTCTCAAAATGATATAACACAAGGAGATCTATTCAAATGAACGGTTATTTCTATTCCAGCTATGGTTCTGATCAGGATCAATATCCCCATATGCTTCAAGTCCTGGAGAAATGCAAACCCCTGAATGTCGGGGTTGAGCTCTCAATTTATACAAGAATCTCCGCCCGGCCACAGCATATCCCAAACCTGCTAAAAGTCCGGGACAAGTTCAGGGAGTATCCCGTTCTTTTCCACGGTCCCTTTTTCGAATTGGAGGCGACCAGTGAACCTGACAGCGAGGCCGCACAGTATATGCTGGAATCCTATAAAACGTCTTTTGACCTTTGTAATGTTTTCGATGCGAAATCGATAGTGATGCACACCAATCAGCGCTCCTATGAAGATAACGAAAAAGCCCATCTGCAGGAAAACTCGAGAAATATGATACTAAAGCTTGGCGAACTCGCCAGACAGGCCGGTGTTCAGATGACCGTGGAAAACGTTGGCTTTTTCTATGCTCACAGCGTCCTGTTCCCCGAAGACGATTATATAGAACTCATAAAAAGTCTTCCTGATGACATTGGCGCATTAATCGATATCGGCCATGCTATCCTCAATGACTGGGATATTGAAAGAGTTATCGCAGAACTCGGAACAAGAATCAAATCCTATCACATACACAACAATCCGGGTGACCGGGATTCACACCGGCCGCTGTTTGAACCAGGTATGAAGTATTCGAGGGACCAGATCTTCGATCTCTTTAAAGCCATGGAAAGATATACCCCTGATACCGAATGGATCCTTGAATATTCTCCGGGACCGCACATCACGCCCGAACTTATGTGGAACGATTTCTGTGAAGTAGACGGAATGCTCAAACAGATTCACCACAAACAGTAATCCCCTGAACGAGGAGGCAGAATATGCTTAATCCCACTCCCACAGCCAAAACCCTTACTCATCGGCAATATCGAAGAAGAGAGCACACCCTTGCATTTTTTCTGCTTCTTCCCACTATCATTGTTTTTGCCGTTTTCATGTTCTGGCCGGTCATTTACACATTTTATCTCAGCTTTCTGAAATGGAATATGATCAGCCCGAACAAGGTATTTGTGGCCTGGAAGAACTATAGGAAAGTTGTTAACAGCCCTGAGTTTATCCTTGTCCTTAAGAATACCGTCTTTTATCTGCTTCTTTTCATTATCATCAATGTGGCAGTTCCTTATTTTATTTCTTACTGCATCACTTTCCTGATCAAGAAACTCAAACAGTTTTACAAAGTGGCGATATTTGTGCCGAGCCTCATCTCTCTCGTCGTCGGAGGCCTGATCATGAGCTGGATTTGGAACTCCGTAGCCGGACCGCTGGCAACCATCTGGTCTTACTTTGGCATGAAATTTCCAAACTGGACAACCACAAGCGGGCTTGTCATCGTTGTGATTGCTCTTGTGGTCTCCTGGAAAATGTTCGGCTACAATTTGATTGTTCTGGTTTCCGCCATTGACAGCGTCCCCATGGAGTTAATCGAAACCGCCCGTCTGGAGAAAACCCCAAATATTGAAATATTTTTTAAAATCGTTTTGCCGTTAACCTCCGCATCTGGCATATACACACTCATCATCTCCATGGTTTGGGGGCTTCAGTGGTCATATACCCCGTTGAACATTCTCACAGCAGGCGGGCCTAACAACGCGAGCACCAATATTATTTTTGAGGTATACGAGAAAGCATTCAGTATCTTTAATGTTGGTGAAGCCTCCGCACTTGCCGTTATCGCATTGTTTCTCTTTATTGTTTTCCTGATCCTCGAACTGAAGTTCGTTGAGAAGGGAGTGTATTATGAAAACTGAAGAAAGAAGACTTCATTCCGGCACTGCCAGGAACAAAGTGAATGCCATTTTCGCCCATCTTATTCTTCTTATCCTAGTTCTGATAATGTTGTACCCTGTCGCTTTCGCAGTCGGTGCAGCGTTCAAACCACAAAAAGAAATTTTCAGTAACGTACTGAATTTTTTCACCGCAAATCCAACCCTGGCCAATTTCAAGAGGGCAATGGAACGTGTCGACTATCTCAAGGTTGTCTGGAATACATTCGCTATCGCCTTTTGCGTCATGGCTTTCAAAGTATTCACCAGTTTTCTCTGCGCTTACGCTTTTGTTTTCCTGGATTTCCCCCTGAAAAGGCTTTTCTACTTTATCCTGATCTCCACTATGTTCATACCTTTCACGGTCACCATGATCCCTAACTATATCACAGTATCCAAACTCGGTCTGCGTGACAACATTATCGGTGTGATGCTTCCGCAGTTAAGTGACGCCATGGGTATCATGCTGCTGCGTCAGCAAATGAGGACGATCCCCAAATCATTAATTGAAGTAGGAAAACTGGAAAAATCCAGTCACGGAACAATCATGACACAGATCGTGCTTCCTATTGTAAAGCCGGGCATTATTTCCACCGCCATTATCTTTTTTATCAACTCCTGGAACGAATATGTCTGGCCCAGACTGATTCTGAAGACAGACAAAAACTATACTCTTTCTCTGGCACTGCAGTTGTTTGTTGATTCTGAGGCTGGAAGCGGAATGGGAATCTGTATGGCCATGTGCGTTCTAAGCATGATTATCCCTCTCATCCTATTCATTATTTTCCAACGCCAGATCATGGCAACATACGCGAGCTCAGGCATCAAGGGTTAAAGGAAGAATTCAACATGACTAACAATGGTGAAATCAGATTTGAACATGTAAAAAAGGCCTATGGTAAAAACGTCGTGATTCCCGACTTAAATCTGAAGATTAAGCCTCACGAACGCACGATTCTCCTTGGTCCATCAGGCTGTGGAAAAACCACTACGCTCAGGATGATTGCTGGTCTTGAAGAAATCACTGACGGAAAGCTGTACATGAACGGCGAAGTCGTCAATGACGTAGAGAGCGGTGACCGCGATATCGCTATGGTTTTTCAAAACTACGCTCTCTTCCCGCATATGTCTGTATTCAAAAACATCGCTTTTGGATTACGCACATTCAAATATCCAAAAGATGAGGTGCGCCGTCGTGTTGAAGAGATGATGCATATCATGGAACTTGACGGTCTCGGCGAGAGACTGCCCCGTGAGCTGTCAGGCGGTCAGCGGCAGAGAGTGGCGCTCGCTCGCGCATCCATAAAGAACGCGTCTTTCTTTCTCCTGGATGAGCCGCTTTCCAATCTTGACGCACAGCTTCGCACCCAGGCGCGAAAGGAGCTTGTTAAGCTTCATGAGATGTATCTCCCCACATTCATCTATGTCACGCACGACCAGATTGAGGCCATGACAATCGGCCAGAACGTTGTCCTGATGAACAAGGGAATTGTCCAGATGCAAGACACCCCGTACAATATTTATCACAGGCCGGTCAACATTTTTACCGCTAAATTCATTGGTTCGCCCCCAATGAATACTGCCAAAGTGGCTGCAGGCAATGGTTATCTTCATTCAGGAGCCGTCAACATCCGCCTTTCCAACGAATGGGCCCGCCAGATCGGCGATCGGAATCAGATCATTTTAGGCATTCGTCCCGAAAACATTCAGCTTGTGGCTGAAAAGAGTGATTCCGGCATTCCTGTAGAAATAAAGTATATGGAGAACTACGGCCACAAGCTTGGGGTATACTTTGATATTGGCGATACTGAATTTATTGCCATGCAGGAGCAGTATTCCGACATTGCGGTCGGCAACACTCTTTATTGGATTCCCGATTATTCAAAGATGTCATTCTTCGACTGTGAAACTGAGATCAATATCGGATACCCGGAAGAATATCTTACAGCCGCTGATAAAGGTTGGGATCCTGTTAATTCAATTGTAATGGAAGGAGGCCGACACGGATGATTCTATCAGGTGTGCAGCTTGTCACTTTTGACATGGACGGTACTCTCATTGATGATGAATGGGCACATGAACAGGCTAAAACTGAAATTGCCAGAACACTCGGTGTTGAAGGGGATCTTCATCTCAGTGAGTTTACCGGACGTTCAAACCGTAAATTCTGGCAATTTATACTTGAAACCTTCCAGGTTAAAGGCGATATCGAAGACTTGACGAACAGACAATTCAAGCGCGTTCTGGAATTGGTGAAAGAACACCATTATCCCGAGTCCGCTGGATTAAAGGACGCCCTGAAATATCTGCGCTCTCTGGGCATTCAGACCGCCATTACCTCCGGTTCGGATGTATTCTTTGTGGATGATATCCTCGATTACCTTGATCTGACAGAATTATTTGACATCAAAGTTTCAAAAGAATATGTTAAAGAGGTAAAGCCCTCTCCGGATATCTACCTGAAAGCTCTAGAACTGGCCGGTACAGACGGCAAAAACGCAGTAGGCATTGAAGACAGCAATTCCGGATGCACCGCACTCCACGGAGCTGGAATGAAATGCATCGGATATACAAATCAAGGGAAGAATCCACAATCACTATTGGAGGCGGATTGTAAGATACAATCTATGCTGGAACTGATTGACCTAATTCGAGGATGAGTCATATGCCAGAGACCAACGGTGAAAACAGAATACGCAGATCTGTTTTTGATAATCTTGTTGATATGATTATCTTAAACATTTTATTCGTGTTTTCAGCGTTACCTCTTTTCACATATGGCGCCTCTTACAACGCCCTATATCTGAGCATTCGCAGATTACTCAAAAGCAAAAAGTATGATCCCGTCGCGAAGTATTACTGGAGCGTGTGGAAAGACAGTTTTATACCGACCTTACCTCTCTGGCTTCTGCAGTTATTCATTTCTGCCTTTCTTGTTCTGGATTATCTGCTTATTCAGCCCTTTCCCGGGTATGCCAGATACTGCTATACGGGATTGTTGCTATTTCTTTTTATCCTGGTTCAGGTTACGGTCGTCATTGCCTTGCCAGTGCGGGCAGCATCTCACTACTCGATCCGCAAATCAATTATTTATTCCTTATCTGCCCTTGGGTCTTCCCCTTTCAAGATAATCCTTGTTGTTCTTGTCCATCTATTTCCCTTTATCGTTTTACTACTAAACAGGACCTGGTTTGCCGCCTTATTCCTTGTCTGGGAAGTCATATACTTTTCATTTGAATCCTTTCTCGCAAATAAATTTCTCGATGATCTCATTTTGAGTTCTACTCAAGAACCTTCGGAGGAGCTATGACCAATCAAGAAATAATAGATGAAGTCAAAAGAGCTATAAGCATTGAAGCGGATTCCATTCATAATCTTTTGTCTGACCTTAATGAGCAGCAGATCTTAGACTGTGCTTACGCAATAAAGAACTGTAGCGGGAAGATTATTCTGAGCGGTTGTGGAACATCCGCTATGGCAGCAAAAAAAATCGCACATTCTTTGAACTGCATTGAACGTCCTTCCATTTTTCTCACCCCTTCGGATGCCATCCATGGCGGATTAGGCGTTTTACAAGAAAATGATCTGCTGATCCTGATCAGCAAGGGTGGAAATACAGCAGAGCTTTTGAACCTGATCCCTGCCTGTAAAGCAAAAAAAGCAAAACTGATAGGTGTTTCTGAGAATGAATCTTCACTCATCGCAAAGCAAGCCGATCTTTTTGTCAAGGTAAAAGTCGATCGTGAGCCATGCAGATTCAACATGCTCGCAACAGCAAGCACACTCGCTGTCATCGCAACTTTTGACGCTATATGTATCGCACTTATGCAGATGACCGGTTACACACGAGAACAGTTCGCCATCATACACCCAGGCGGTGCTGTTGGCGAGAGGCTCCTTTCCGGAAAACAATAACAGGCAGATGCGATATTATCAGTTCGTTATCGCAGCATCTCCCGCCCCATGCGCCGTCGCACATAGGAAGCGACCATTGTTGCGTCACAGTTAGGAAAGGACAGGGTTCCGCTTGCACAACGCTCCGCAATTCGGGCCGTAGCCATGAATGATGATAGGTATACAGAGATTGTGCTATAAATCAAGGGGCTGTAGCAAAACAGCCCTAAGGAACAAGAATCCGAGACGACCCAAAAGGGTAGCCTCGGATTCTTGTTTGTGGTAAAATTCTCAAGGAAAGTATCA
>Ga0256405_10009404_pt1 | contig 13390 bp, 9 predicted proteins | sample RumenRJG_02DNA_FD_189096 | JGI IMG/M metagenome (GOLD analysis project Ga0256405, IMG submission 189096) | Bovine rumen microbial communities from Lethbridge, Alberta, Canada - RJG_02 | ecosystem: Host-associated > Mammals > Digestive system > Stomach > Rumen | place: Canada: Alberta | collected...
GTCAACGCAGATACGCAGTCCACGACCTACCTCCTGACGCTTGGCTGTTGCACTGCTGGCATGGCGCAGGGTGCATATCTGGAATACATTCGGGTTGTCCCATCCTTCACGCAGTGCAGAGTGCGAAAAGATGAATCGTGTCGGTTCGTCGAAACTCAACAAACGCTCCTTGTTTTTAAGAATCAAATCGTAAGCTGATATATCTGAAGAGAAGTCTTCACCTCGCTTCACTACACTATCGATGGCATGTCCCTTCTTGTCGATGGAGAAATATCCGTTGTGTACCTGGTCCGCTTCGAAGCGTTTCAGGTAACGCTGGTAGTCATCTTCAAAGAGTGAGAGGTTCTCATTGAGGAAACGAGTGTATTCCTCTTCAAAGACTTTCCAAAGAAAACCTTTTACGACTTCGCCCTGTTCATCATAGCCCTTATAGTTGGCTACTTCGTCGATAAAGAAGAGCGAGAGCGTCTTGATGCCCTGTTTGAAGAGTGCTGCTTCTTTCTCAAAGTGTGAACGAATGGTTTCTCTAATCTGAATACGCTGTATCTGCTGTTCCGACACATCGCCCATCACTTCACCCTTACGCATCACATCACCATTCATGAAAAAGACGGTGTTCGTTAGCGGATTGATGTCGGTGATTACAAAGTCTTTATAGGCAGGGAGCCCAGATGTATCATAGAGCGAATCGTTCTGCCCAAACTTGCATATCTGTCTTCGGGTGCTGGTGGCTCCTTTGACTTCTATCTCTAATTTAACCTCTGGTGCCTTGTTCTTGGATAGCACGATGCTATCGAAGTAGATGTAACTCTGGTTGCCCAACAAGTTTTGCAGGGTGATACCCTTCACCTGAATCTTCTTCACCAACCGCTGGCGATAAGCATCAAAAGCATCCAACGCATAGACACAGTTATGCGATGTCTTATGTGTGGCTGAGTAGTTCAGCACAAACAGCGGTTTGAAGTTCTTCAGCGCACGTTGTGTGGCGGCACCTTCCATCTTCTGTGGCTCATCCATAATGATAATGGGGCGATTGGCAGCAATCACATCGATAGGACGGCGGCTCTGGAAGTCATCGCGTTTAGAGTAGATGATACGGCTTTCCTTGTTGGCAGCACCTTCCTTGAAAGAGGTGTTGAACGCCTGCACATTGATAATCATCACATTGATGCTGGCATCACTGCTGAATGAGTCTATCTGTGTCAGGTTGCCACTATTATAGATGAAGAATCTGGCTTTCTTGCCGTACTGCTCCATGAAGTGGTCTTCCAGCATTGTGAAACTCTTATACACGCCCTCACGGATGGCGATACTCGGCACCACAACGATGAATTTGCTCCAACCATAGCGTTTGTTCAACTCGAACATCGTCTTTATATAGACGTAGGTCTTACCCGTACCTGTTTCCATCTCGATGTCGAGGGAGCAAGCCCCCAATCCGTCAGGCAGACTGAGCTTTGTTGACTTCGGTATGTTGCCGATGGCTTGTTGCTGCTGGATGTTGGCAAGCAGTTGATGACCTTGCAACTCCACATCATTGTTGCGCCATCCCACATATTCCTCTTCAAACGTAATCTGTCCCTTGCGTTTACCAAGGTCACGACGGTACTGTGCATTGGTCTTTGACGGTTGTCCGGCAAAAACATTCACCGTCTGCTCCACGGCGTCCGTCTGGTATTGTTGTATTTTGAATTTGAATTTCATAATTTATAGTTTGGAGAGCCATTCATCGAAGGCTTTATTTTGTTCCAATTTCCTGTTATCTTCATTTGTGGGAATTTTGGCAACGAAACATTCACTAAGGTTGCCATCAAAAACACCTGTACTGATGTCTGGGTCGTGAACAAGGAGAATAGGCATACCTTTCATAAGCCCCATACCAACCTCGATTTCATTCCAAGGAGTGGGTAGCCACTTACCATCCCATTCTTCTTCATTTTGAGTACTTGGGCGATAGGATGCTTTGTGTATGTTGAGTTGCTTCAACCCAAAGGCAATCATGCCTACTGAACGCATGATGTCGTGACGAACCCTGTTGAACTGTCCGAAACGTGGGTATGTGTCAGTCTTGTAATATATCACTTCATATCCTTGAGACTCCAAAATCTGCTTGTAGTCTTTGGTCATCAGTTCCTCTTCTTTTGACATTACACCAGGCATGGAGAAGAAAATGGCTTTGTCTTTAGACTCATGTTTCGCCGATATTTCACCATCAACCGTAAAGATGCCATTCTCTAATGATTCTACTATTGCAGGAGGGATATTGAGTGCATCGGTGAAGTCCGCACCTTTCAGCGTACACTTCTTGAATGACACACCTGTTAAATCTGCTCCCCTGAAGTTAGCATTGGTAAAGTCGCAGTTCTTTATTCTTGCGCAGAACAAAATGGAGCGATAGAAAATGATTCCATGCCCCTTTATACCTTCAAGATTTGCATATGACAAATCCGCCAAGAACAAATCAGTTTCATCCATGATGACTTGCTGATACTTGTTGTCAAGCAGCACGTCTTGTAGATTCGTTTTTTGAAGGTCGCATTTTGTTAGGTCAACAGCGTATGCCAAGCCATCTGCCAAAGTCTTCTGGAAAACGCTTGAAGGCAATGTCTTTAGTAATGAGGATATAACATTAACGGTTTCAGTCTTCAAGTCCAGTTGCCCCTTCTTATTGGTGTCTTTAAAATAGCGGCGTAACAAGATGGCTGCTGATAATTGAGCTGTCTTGTTATCAGAAGTAAGCTGAGCAACCAGTGTATCAAAAGACTTCAAAAAGTCTTCTTTTGCTTTGGCCTTTCTGATGGAAAGGTCGTGAATGAAGTGAATTGCTCCATACACGACAGCACTAATAACGCCCAAAATCGCTATAAGTTGAAGGAAATTATTTAGTTCCATGATAGCTTCAATTAAATGATTCTACGAACGGTGTCTTTACTATATTCTTCCCAAATCTGCTCGAAGTTGTCGGCAACTTGGTCGTTGGCAAGGCTGCTGTCGCGCATGACAAAATAGTATGGATGTTGACGGGCTATTTCCGTGATGGTTGTCTCGTTCACTTCTTCGTCAAAACAAGCCATCAAATAGCCGTCGCTAACACTCCAAACTGCTTTTCCTGCAATACTACGCTTTTCGATTTTGGCAGACAACTCAACGCCCAATTCTATCATCGTCTGGAAAAGTAGGTCTTCACCATCGTTTCCAAGACGGTCAGGCTTGATGTTATCGTCAAAGAGTTTCTGCTCGTTAAACTCTGCAGGTGTATAGTAAACATCCTGCATGTTCGACGAGTCGAGTTTCAGTACGCGGAAACCTGTATCAAGATCTTGTGTGGTCAGCGGACTTTCCTCCTTTATATTTTTTCCAGCACGACGGATGCGCTCCTTGCCGATTTCACAGATATTCTTATAGCCTGCTTTGTATGCCTCGCTATCTTTCATGGAAGGCTCTGGTAACTGAACCATTATAAATCTACGTCTTCCACTATCTTCTGCATTAAGCATCATTACAGCATGAGCAGTTGTGGCTGAGCCTGAGAAGAAATCAAGAACGATGTCATCACCTTGGACATTGGAAGCAATGATTGAATCTTTAACAGCTTCAGGCGCTTTTGGAAAATCAAACAGTTTTACAGGTCCAAAAATATTCGTAAGGGTTCTTGTCCCATTATCGCGAGCAGAGTAATCAGGCTTGTCCCACCATGTTCGAGGCAATGAACCTTCATCATTTAGATATTTTTTTCTATACAATTCATATCTTCCATTTTGTTTCTTAACCAATATGTCATCGATTATCGACTTTGTCCTGTCTATGCCATATTTCCAAACTTTTTCGATTCCATCCCCAGACTTTGGCAATAAAACTATTTCGTTAGCAGAAATCACTTCATCTATACAATATTCTTTGTTGCGGTCATCCCAATGCATATCAGGAACCTTCAACTTATTATTCTGAGTATTCAGAACAATCGGGTAATATTGTTTTGGTCTATCCATTCTATCCGAGTCAGTTCCATTTTTTCGGAAATTCTCCCACTCGTAGAAACCAGTATTATCCTTTTCTTTGTATCTTGAAACTTGTTCGTCTGAGTGTTTCATTCGACCAAGAGTTGCAGAATCTGACTTTGAGTAAAATAATGCATATTCATGATTAATAGAAAAGCCTTTAACAGTAGAACGACCAGATGGGTTGTTTTTAATTACTACAGTTGCTAAATGATTCTCAGATCCGAACACTTCATTCATTATCATTGTAACTGTTTCAATTTCGCAATCGTCAATTGTTAATACAATAATACCATCTTGAGCCAGTAAATCCTTCGAAACTTTGAGCCGTGGGTAAATCATATTAAGCCAGTCAGTATGGAAACGACCATTTGCATCTGAATTAACAAACAAAAGGTTGCCAATTTCATCCGTTTCGCCGCTATTTGTCATATAATCTTCATAGCTGGAAATGAAATTGTTCTTGTAAATTAGGTTTCTACCCGTATTGTAAGGTGGGTCGATGTATATCATCTTCACTTTGCCCAGATAGTTCTCACGGAGCAACTTCAACACCTGTAAGTTGTCACCCTCAATATAGAGGTTTTGTGTGTTGTCAAAGTCCACGCTCTCTTCACGACAAGGGCGAAGGGTATCTGTGGTAGGCGCATTTGCCAATCGGATAGCATTGCGCTTATCAGGCCATGTGAACTGATAGCGTTCTTCTACACCCTCCACAATGTCCTTCGACAACTCCTGCCTAAGTTGGTCAAAGTCAATAGCAACTTCCGGCTTACCCTCATCGTTCAGCCGTTCTGTGAGACAGTTAGGAAACAGTTCCCCTATGCGCTTGATATTTTCATCCACGATGTTCGTGGTCTGCATGTTTAATTTATCCATATTATTTGTTCTCTATTTTATCTGCTATATTATTCAAACTGTCTTTGATTTCATTAAGAGTATATGAATCCATGTCAGAGACAACACCAGCTATTGACTCAATAGGACTGGGAATTTGGAATGTTCCTAAGATGTTGAAATCTCTGATAGTGAATTTTTCTTTGATGGGATATTTGTTGTTGTATTTACCATTGATAGTTATAGCTTTGTCATCGTATTCTTTGAGCCAATTGTTTATCTCATCTTTAGTCCGTTTTTCTTTCCAAGGAAGTTTAATGTTATATTCCATGATTGAAGGGCTTATATAGAAATATCTTTTAGCTCCTCCTTTTAAGACAAAACTACTATCTTTTAAATCGACAAAAACCTTTTTGACGAAATCATATAGGTTGTTCTCTATTGGTAAACCACTAACATGTACCTTAATATCGTATGCGGTTTCTTTTCCAACGTTTTCAATACATAGATAATATCCATGCATGTGCTTAATAATGGAAAAATCAATACGTGCTCTATTATCCTCAATTCTTTGTTTCCGTTCTTTATACAACAGATAAAAACTAAAGCCCAACGAGACTAAAGCGATTGCAGCCATAGCAATATTAGATATTGCGCTGACTGCCTCCCAATTTATACAACATATATTCATGTTCATTTCAGCTCCTCTTTTAATTTTATTATTTGTTGATGCAGTTCGTATTTTTTGCGCGTCTGCTTTTCTGTACGACACTGCTTTTCTAATGATTCTATCTGTCGAAGCAATTTTTCTCGTTGCTCACGATGGATAATTTGCTCCTCAATGCTTTCTTCTGCCTGAGCATCCAAGCCTCCGATGGTTGCAACGATATTATTCCAAACATCATCAAGCGACAATCCTTGTAAAGTGATGGTGGCTTCATCGGTCGGCATCCATGCTGAATGTTGCAGTCGAGTATGGAAGATGCAGAACTGTGTCTGCTCCTCAAATTGGAGGGCGAAGATGAGCTTCTGTGGTATCAACTTTTGAAGCATGAGGATGTTCTTAGAGTCATAATCCTTTCGCTTCAATGCCACTTGCAGCACATAAAAACCTTCTATTTCTTTCCCTTTCGTTAGAGCTGGAACTGTTGCCGATGATACCCTTGCCACCAATACCATGCGGCTGATGTCAGCATCAAAACGGTCGCGCTCAGCCGCTTTGAGATTGAACTTCTCATAGACAGCCTTCTTGAAAAGCGGCTTGTTAATGGCACATTGTGGCGGAAGGTTATACATCGCAGATGATAACTTTTTTTCTATTTTAACGAGACAATATTACATCTTCTCGACGGAAAATAACTTCACGTCCTAATGCTATTACATGCACAAAACCTGGCTCAACACTAAGAACAGGAAGTATTGCACCCAATAGTCCGTCAGTCTCTCTTTCACGGATTATCTTGACCTTATCACGAGGATTAATTGGTAAATTTACGTTCTTTTTGTCTTCAGAAGTTAATGTTAATTCTTTCATAATGAGTTTATTTTATTACGAGGAAACAAATTAGTTCAAAGTCATCAAGCCCAGTGATGCGCTCATCAAAGAGTTCGCCCACGTAGCCATCAAGGAAGCTGTCAATGTCAGACTCTTCCTTCTTTGTTACAATAGACTCTATCGCCTTGCCTAAAAGCTCTGAGTACTTACCCATACGCAGACCGTCGCGTGTCTCTTTGTTGAAGGCACTGCATAACTTGACATCTGGCTTGGTTATGGGCTTGCAAAGCAGACGCATCTTGTCGAGCAGGTCTTTCGGGTGCAGATGGTCAACAAGCACATCGCCATCTTCCTTGATATAGACCATGTAGAACGGATGCAACTGGTTCTTGTGGTCGATGTTCACGCCAGCTGTTCGATTCTTCAGGACGAAGACTGTTCCGGCAGGTGCTTGGTCTGTGGCTGATACAACAGCATGAAGTCCGAAAGGAGTATGCTCTACGTCATGATTGCTGTTGATGTATTCCAGCAAGTCAAGACGGAACTCATTCAGCCCCAAGTCCATGATGCTGACACCTGTATTCATTTCCTCCAAATCAACAACATCTTCTTTCAATCGCTCCAACTGCTGCTTGCGGTACTCCAAATCGTCTTTCTCCTCTGGCGATAGAAGGTTGTCATCACCTGTGGCAGTCATCACTGTCACCTTCATGCGACTCTCCACACGTCCTTTCAGGTTGATGTACTCGTCGAGCGTCATGTCCGGCCAATAGTTGACCAACTGAATCTGTGCATTCTTCGATCCGATACGGTCGATACGCCCGAAACGCTGAATAATACGCACAGGATTCCAGTGAATATCGTAGTTAAGCAGGTAGTCACAATCCTGCAAGTTCTGACCTTCACTGATACAGTCGGTGGCTATCAGTACGTCTATCTCGTCTTTCAGATGTGGATATACAGCTGCACGTTCCTTGGATATTGGCGAGAAGAGAGTCAGCACTTTGTTGAAGTCAAGTTTCTCCTTCAATTTGAGGGTGCTTCGGGCTTCCACGTCACCAGTCACTAAGGCCACATTTAAGCCATACTCTTTCTTGATGGAGTCTGCCAGACAATCGTACAGATATTGCGCTGTATCAGAGAAGGCTGTAAAGACAAGTACCTTCTTGTTGTTGCCGTTGATGGGATGGGCAAACTTATCTTTCAAGTCAGTTATAAGCTGTTGTAGCTTACTGTCATGCTCTGGCGTAATGCTCTGGAGCATAAGAAGAAGCAGTCGAATGATTTCAAGGTCATCCTTGATTTCCTTCTTCCATGATATATAATCCATATCCTCCAAGAGGATGCGGTTTTTCTTCTTTCCGATGGTAAAGTCCTGTTCGTCCTCGTCACCATCAACACTTTCATAGTCATCAACCGAAACACGTCTTTCGCCATTCTGGAAACGGGCAATAGCATCAAGTGTTTCCTGCATATAGTCGCGGATGCGGGTCAAGGTCAGACGGAATGAGTTGACCGAAGACTCCAGACGCTTCAACAACTGCATGTTCATCAGTCGTTGAATACCTTGTTCACGCTCTTCAATACTCAGACGGTGACCTGTGGTGCTTTCCTCTTCTTTATATTTCCAGAGCTGGCTGGGAAGAATAAAGGCAGAAGGCGCATAGATGGCAAGATGAAGCATCTGCAACTGCTCGAATATCTCGTTGTAGTTAATGGCCGTGTCAAGGTCGGTCAGGTGTGGACTGCGGGATATTGGTTTCAGACGTTCTGGGAACGTGCCAATATCGGCGGTGTCGTAATACTGCTGTATGTGCTTACGGCTTCGAGCTATGGTCACGGCATCAAGCAAGCGGAAGAAATCGAAGTCGAGCATCCGCAGAAGTCTCTCCGTGGTACGCTCTTCTGGTGGCAGGTCTGCCCAAATGTTATATGAGCCTTGTGCCTGACGGAATATGTCATCAATACCTCGATTAGTCGGCAACAGCTTGTCGAAGGCTTCGGATTCGCCTTCGTATGCCAGTTGGAGTTGGTTCTTCAAGTCGTTGAAGCGATTGTTAACAGGTGTTGCCGATAGCATCAGTACCTTGGTCTTAACACCAGAACGGATGACCTTGTTCATCAGACGCAGATAGCGATTCTCACGGGGATTCTCTCCATTCTCGTCAGTACTCACCTTGCCACCATTACGGAAGTTATGGCTCTCGTCGATAACCACAAGGTCGTAGTTGCCCCAGTTTACTCGTTCCAAGTCAAGGTCATTGCTACGCCCATAGTCACGCGAGAGGTCGGTGTGATAGAGTATATCGTAATTCAAACGGTCTTTTGCCAACGGATTGTTGACGTAGTTCTGGCGATAGGTATTCCAGTTTTCAAAGAGTTTCTTGGGACAGAGCACTAAGACTGTCCGATTGCGGCTCTCAAAATACTTGATGACTGACAGGGCTGTGAAGGTCTTTCCCAAACCTACGCTGTCTGCAAGGATGCAACCATTGTACTTCTCCAGTTTGTTGATGACTGCCAAGGCAGCATCACGCTGGAAGTTATAGAGTTTATCCCAAATGGCAGAGTTTTTGAAGCCAGTAGCCTCTTTTGGCAGTTCATCTTCGCTGATGTCTTCCAAAAACTCATTGAAGATGTTATAGAGTGCCACGAAATACAGGAACTCTGGGGCATTCTCCTTATAGGCATTGCTGATGCTGTCAATAACCTCTTCCGTGACCACCTGTAAGCGGCCACTGTCATTCCATATCTGATTGAAGAGGTCTATGTATGCCTTTGAGAAAGGAGCCTCGGCTTTCTGTATCATCGTATAGGCAGCGTTGCCTTTCTCACATCCGAGGTCAACCGTAGTAAAACCATTGATGGGTGAATAGCTGATGTCATCAAGGTTGATGAAACCCATCATCTGCTCATTGGTCTTGTTAGACTTGAAACAAGCCTTTTCCCGAATCCAGTCAGCACATTCACGGGCAATAGCCCTTTGGGTCAGTTCGTTGCGGAGCTTCACTTCAAACTCAGAGCCATAAAGTGTACGCTCACGGTCTAACCGTGGAATGTAGAACTCACGCTGTTGCTTGGGTGTCTTTTCTGTTGTAAACGTCGGTGAAGTGAAAATAAAACGGAGTTCCTTGATGTCCTTCAATGCCTCCTTCAACTCCTGAAAGGCATAGATGGAGAAACAGGATGCCGCTATGGATAGTCGGCTTCCGGCTTTCATTTGCGCTACGATGTCATCCCGTAGTGTCTTGTTGATGTTGTTAATTAACTCCATCTACCTAAATAAAGAACCCCCAAGCAGTGTCTCGACAGGCGACCAAACCTTTGCATACACAGCGAGGGGATTCCATATATCGTTTGCCTATTGGCTCTTTGGGTCATTTGTCGAAATGTGAACATGATTGTTTGTCATGCGCACATTGCATGGGCGCAAAGTTAATAAAAAAACGCCAAAAAATAGCAGGATTGTATATTAAATAAGGTGAAGATGACGTTTTTTGCCTCATTTTTGCATCAAAATGATACCTTCACCTTTTCTTTTCCCTACCTTTTATTGCTTATTCGTACCAAAGATTACCTGCTTTACGACACATAAACATTAGTGCGATTGGTGATTGTTCTTAGCAAAATTCTTTCTTCACTCGTTGTATCGTGCTGATGCCTTTACCCGTCAGTTTTGCCACGTCCCTAATGGCGTAACCTTTTCTCAAAAGAGAAATTGCTTCCTTATATTCTTCTCTCTTTTGATCGTCAGATTTTACCGAGCCAGGCTTGCGTCCCAGCTTGCCACCTTTAGCTATGTACTGCTTTCGCCCTGACTGCAAACGGAAGGTGATGTTGTCACGTTCCAGTTGCGCACAGGTCGAGAGCGTTGCCAACATGATAGGGGCAAACAGCGACGGCTTGCCATCTTCCCCCAGCAGATTGAACTGCTCCTTTTGGATATAGAGGTTAATGCCACAGTCAAGCAATTCCTTGACAGAGGCAAGCACCTCAAACGCATTACGACCCATTCTTGACAGCTCACTGACAAGAAGGGTTGAAATGCGGTGCTCCTTGCAATAGGCGATGGCTTCGCATAACACAGGACGCTCTTCATTCTTCTTCGCGCCTGAGATATGCTCCTCAAATACCTTTCGGACATCCATCTGCCTATACAAAGCATAGTCCGATAAGTCCTTGACCTGTCGTTCTGTGCTTTGCCGTTCCCCGGTACTGGAAACGCGAGCGTATATCACTGCTGTCTTGTCACCCATTTTAATCAAAGATATTGTTGAACACATAAAAAGCCTGTATTCAGATAACTCTATAGATTTATTTGAACACAAACATTTTTTGAACACACAGGCTATCCAAAGATACCTGCCATCAGGTTTACGGCATCCACTTTCTTTTCCATCACCACGTCGGCATAAATCTCCGTTGTGTGGATGTTTGTATGTCCTAACATCTTACTTGTCGTGTAGATGTCGCCTCCGGCTGTCAATGTCATTGTGGCGAAGGTGTGGCGGCTGCAGTGGAACGAGATAGTCTTGTCTATGTTGGCACGCTTCGCCATGTGTTTCAAGGCTCGGTTTGCACAACCGAGGGTTGGAGCATCGGCAAAAACCTTGTCATCCTGCAATGCTTCGTTCTTCTCTGGCAACCATTTTCTTGCCTGAATACCCAAAGGCACGATGACTGGGCGTTTCGTCTTTTGCATGGATGGAACGTAAATGACTTCTCCTGTATCAGTCTTTTGAATGTCTCTCCAGCGTAAGGCGGCCATGTCGCTGTGGCGCAATCCTGTAAAGCAGCAAAACAGGAAGGTCTGCTTTGTGATGGGACTGCCAGTTGGGACATCTGCCAGGGCCTTCAGCTCTTCAATAGTCAGATATTCCCTGAAGCTGGGTGTCTTCTTGAATTTCTCCTTTCCCTCCAGTTCATAGAAAGGATTCTTCTTCAACAATCCTTCTCTTACTGCATGGTTCAGCATTGTATTGAGGTTGGTCTGGGTCAATAGCAATGTCTTTTCCGACAATGCCATTGGCTCATCAGGAGACTTTGTGTTCTTATAGACATCCTTCATGTAGCTAAGCAGATTCTTGTAGAATGACTTATCTACCTTGGCAAGAAGCATTCTCGGACGATGTATGTGCCGGAGATAGCTTTTGATGATGTTGACCGTTGAATGGACGTTCTTACAATAGGAAGAGGACAGTTTCTTCACGTCCCTTATATACACCTCGTATTCGTCTATCCATTCAGAGAAGATACGTGAGGGCAGTGTGGCATCGTCAGTTGTCTCTGGCTCTTTCTCTATGCCAAGAATACGCTCAGCTTTAATCTTTAAGGCATGGCTCAGAGTGTTTTCGTTTACTCTTCGGTCATTGTCATCCTTCTCTGGAATGAGGAAGAGGTTAAGCGACTCGTATGTCCGCTTTCCTCCCTTCTCGTAGAATTCCAAATATAAAGACCTGTTGCCACTTGGCAGCTTTCGGTTACGCAATTCAATCTTCATTTCCTTCTTGGTTTACGGGTTCTTCAACGTCAGAGGCGAAAAGGTTGTCAACGAGGTTGACGGTTTCCACCTTCTTCTTGTCTATGATTTTACTATATATCTGAGTCGTGGTTACGTTGGCATGACCAAGCAGCTTACTTGTTGTATAGAGGTCTGCTCCAAGGGTGAGCATCATTGTTGCGAAAGTGTGGCGACTGCAATGGAACGAGATAGTCTTGTCGATATGGCCGTTCTTCACCCACTTCTTTATGTGGTAGTTGATGGTGGCAACACTTGTAGGCAGCTTGAAGATGGGTTCGTCGGGATTCTCCTTCTCTTCAAGAACTTTGAGAGCTTCACCTGACAGCGGAACATTCAAGGGCTTCTGGGTCTTCTGCATAAAGACATGAACGTAGAGCGTTTTCCCGTCCGGCATCTTGTGTATCTTGTTCCAAGTCAGTGTACGTACGTCGCTAAGACGTAAGCCAGCGAAGCAGGAGAAGATAAACGCTTTCTTCACCTGTTCATTGGAACATGGCACGTCCATCAAGTTGCGTAGTTCCTCGATGGTCAGAAACTCACGCTCCTCTGGTGACGGCTGGAATTTCTCTCTCTTGTCGAGCATCTTCATGGGGTTCTGCTGTAATATGCCTTCACGAACAGCCTTATTCAAGGCTCCGTTTAGCACCGCCTGATGGTGGTGGGCGCATCCTTTGCTGATTGTGCGGTCTTTCTGTTTCTTGGCTACGCTGTTTTTTGCCGTTTCAAGAAAACGGAGGAAACCACGGCAGAAGTCCTGATCTATCTCGTTCATGCCGATATAGGACAGTCCTTCTTGCTCCAGATACGCTTCTATCTTTTTCCGCATATCTTGGCGACCTTTTAGAGTTGATGGTTTGAAGCCCATACTGTCTTGCTCGTACTGTATAAGCCACTCTACGAGCGACATATTTGACCGCTTTATCTTTTCCCACTGCTTGATGCCACGGTCTTGCAGGGCGATAATGCGGTCAGACTTTATCTTCTCGGCAATACTCCTGGTTCTTGCATTGGCAGCTTTAGCATTAGGCAGACTCTCAGGAATGAGATACAGCCCAAGTGATTCATACTTGCGAGTACCTTTCACATAGATGTCAAGGTACAGGCTGATATTGCCATCCGCTAATTTGCGTTCCCGAATGCGGATGGGTTCTTTTACCTTTAATGATTTTTTTGGTCTTGCCATTCTACTTTCTTGGTTTTGTTTAGACGGTTACAAAATGCTCTCGTTTTCGGGTGCAAAGATACGAATAAAATTTGAATCGCGTAACAAAACTGCAACAAAAAGTGTCATAAAATAGCGGAACTTAGCAAAGTTTAATTATTATCGAATAATTCGCTAAAGTGTTTTAATTCAGTGGTTTTTGCTTACTTTTGTTATATATCTTTCGTTTTGTTTTCCGTTATCATTCCCTATACTTCGTAGGTTTCTACGTTCTCTTGCTCTTTGACGTGGTACTCAATATCCAGGCTGAAAACCTGATGGCGATTACCCAGAGTGAGCAGACGATGGCAGCCTACCTTCAGAACTCGTTCTTCTCA
>Ga0256405_10009405_pt1 | contig 13389 bp, 9 predicted proteins | sample RumenRJG_02DNA_FD_189096 | JGI IMG/M metagenome (GOLD analysis project Ga0256405, IMG submission 189096) | Bovine rumen microbial communities from Lethbridge, Alberta, Canada - RJG_02 | ecosystem: Host-associated > Mammals > Digestive system > Stomach > Rumen | place: Canada: Alberta | collected...
AACTGCCCGATTTTCAAACTGTCATAGTGGATATATGACCGATAGAGAAGATTTGTTAACGCTTAGAAACGATTTATTACAGCAGCCCATAGGTGGGGTGTTGTTGAATTGTACCATTTACGTATTTAAAACGGTGAATATTCGTGGTATTATTTTTACAAATAGTGAGGTAAAAATGAAGAAAATTGCTCTTATTAATCACGGATGTGCAAAAAATCTTGTTGATTCCGAGTTGATGCTCGGTTATTTGGCTCAAAAAGGTTACGAAATAACGTTAGATGAAAACGAGGCTGATGTCGTTATAATAAACACTTGCTCGTTTATTCATGATGCCGAAAAAGAATCCGTTAAGAGCATTTTGCAGGTTGTTGACAGCGGCAAAAAAGTTATTGTTACAGGTTGTCTGCCTCAAAAACATAAAGAAGAATTAAAAGAAGCTATCCCGGAAGTCTGCGCTATGGTCGGCACTACGGACTTTAAAGAAATTGTCTCTATTGTTGAAAAAGTTCTTGATGAGCAAAATGAAGAATATATCTCAAAAATTTCCGAAAAACCGGAATATATTTATCCGGAGACTATTCAACGTCAACAAATTACTATGGGAGCCAGTTCTTATATAAAAATTGCTGACGGTTGCAATTATCATTGTGGTTATTGTATTATTCCGCAGCTAAGAGGAGCGTACCACTCAAGAACTATTGAAAATATTGTTGAAGAAGCAATTTCACTTGTAAAAAAAGGCGTAACTGAAATAGACCTTATAGCGCAAGATACAACAAGCTATGGAATTGATATTTACGGAAAACCAAAATTAGCAAAGCTTTTGGAAGAATTGAACAAAATCGATGGATTAGGCTGGATTAGGATTATGTACGCTTACCCGACTCAGATGACGGATGAACTCTTAGATGCTATTGCAAAACTCGATAAAGTAGCTAAATATGTCGATATCCCACTGCAGCATTATAGTAAAAAAATCCTTGAGGCTATGCGTCGTCCGGCTACGGATTATGATGTTCTTGTTAAAAAAATAAGAGAAAAAATTCCAAATGTCTCTGTTAGAACGGCATTTATTGTCGGCTATCCGGGTGAAACAGAAGAAGATTTTAACGAGTTGTACAAATTTGTAAAACGTTCAAGATTTGATCGTATGGGGGTATTTGAATATTCAAGAGAAAAAAATACAGCATCTTACGATATGGAGCATCAAGTTCCTGAAAAAATAAAAAAACAACGCTATAAAAAATTAATGGAAATGCAGCAGCAGATTTCTTATGAAATTAATCAAACTTATATCGGTAAAACTATTCCTTGTATTGTTGAAAGTTATACTGATGACGGTGTTGTAATTATGCGCTCGGAACATGATGCACCTGAAATTGACGGGCTCGTTTATGCAACTTCTGAAAAACCTGTGGTGCCAGGTGATATAGAGGATGTCGCAATTGATAGAGCCGATGAATACGATTTGTTCGGCAAAATTTTATAAAAACTTTACATTATAGCAAAAAATTTTTCTTGTGAACTTTAAGTTTATATGAAAATTAATTACTTATCTACTACAAATTTTAGTGCAAATCGTATACCCAAATTGGGCAAAAAACTGATTCCTTTGTCTGATTATAAAGGTCCGTTTTTAAAACTTACGCCGGAAGATAATAAACTTATTTCCGATATAAAAGTGGAAATTACTCAACTTGAAATGGACAGAATTGGTTTATATAATTTTATTAATTCTCATAAATTAACTTTTGCACAAAAGGATCGTTATCTAACGAAATTGAATATGCTTGATGAGGCGATTGATTCTGCAATATTAAAAATTGAAGCTATTAAAAAAGCGAGATTTCAAGAGATTTTATCTGCAAATAAACAGTAATATAATACGTATTTACAGTTTTAAACAGGATTGAGAAGTTATTAAAACTTCTCAGTCCTGTTATTTATTAGGTATTATTATATAATCATTTCTTTTTGTTTCTTACGTTCTTCGTGATTATCTATCATCTTTTGAAGTTTGTCAGGCATTACCGTATTGTGTGCTACTGCTATTTTTTGCAACCCTTCTTCAAGTAAGGTTACTTCTTTGTTTTTTAAATTTTCGTCTGCTTCCACAATGTCTCGGTCATTATAAAATTCAATAAGATTTATGCAGTTTTCAGATGGTGCGGAGATTTCGGAAACTCTTTCCTGAACTTTATAACTTACCCAATCTTCCGGAATTTCTTTCATTGTTTTGTAGTATTCTCCGTTTGGTGCAAGACGTTTGCCAACTTCATTCTCAAGAATTTTTTGTACATATGCCTTTTGGCTCTTGAAACGGCAAGGAATAATTATTTCTGAACCAATTACTTCTTCCGGATCTCGTTTTTCGTATTTTTTAAACATTTTTGCTGCGAGTTGCAAGTGTTCCAGTTCCATTTCTAAAAATATTTCCCAATATTTTTTTATTTCATCATCAGCTTCGTCTTCTAGGCAAGTGTAATAATTACAAACCTCTGTGAATTCGTGCAGTAATGCTTTTTCAAACATTGTTTCTGTAGGGTCTATTAAAGATTCATACATTGTTACGTGTTCTTCTTCTACATCTTTTATTTCTGCATAAGTTTCCCTAAGTACATGGTCGCCGTACATAAACCCATGTTCTGCATAAAAATTATGAGTTTGTTGTTCTCCGGATAAAACAGTCAAGATATTGACTTTTGTTTGAGGGGAGGTTTTTTCCTTATCATAAGGATGTCGAAGTCTTAGTCCGTTACAATTGTGATGATGCTGTGTCGGTCGCCCTACTATGACATCGGTTTGATCTTGTACTATAGCGCAAGGTTTAATGCCTTCTGTCATATATGCAAATTGTGAATATCTGTATAAGTGGTCGAAGTCTTCTAATAAACCAAAATTAAATGTTTCTGTTACGTATTCGTCGGGTTCATTCTGCGCAAGCCAGGCAGTTAAATCTACGGCTACTTGTTCGTACCCTAATGTTGTCTCTAAGACGCTTTGATCTGCTGGGCATAACCAGTTACAGGTGATTTGTTGTTGGTTTTCTATTCTTCCGATTCTGGAAATTGTCTCCTTATCTTCGGAGTCTACGTTTGGTACGAATCTGTTAAATTGATGTTTGAAGCCCCATCCTTCAATTTCGATTCCGTTCATTAAAATTTGGCGTGTTCTTGTGTAGCAGTCAACTTTTTCTTTTTTATATGGCTTTGCTACGATTTGATGCCAATTCCTCAATTGTTTGTCTAAAGGCATCCCTTTTTCTTTAAGCGGATTAAATGTCATAATAATATCCTTTCTTTAAAATACGTATTACCAAAATCACTCAGGCATGTTTCGACATTCCGGGGTGTTGGGGATTAAACACGTATAAAATAAATAAAAATTTGCAATTTTAAATCAGACAATCAGGTTATTAACTCAGGTTGTTTGTTGAATTTATTATTATGGCTTTAATTCGGAGACGGTGAGATTAATTGTAAAATAAAAGATAACAAAATAATTGTGAGCGGGGCATTATTTAAATATGAAATTTAGAGAGTATATTTAACAAAAATTTATAATAATCCTAAAATTAAGCAATTTGCGTATAAGAAAAATTTTTATAAAGGTATAGGGGATTAAAAATGTTTGAGGGAAAACATATTAATAAAATATATTTTAAATATTATTCCGGTACAACTGCAGAGACGAGAAATGCTGTTAAAAATACTGCTGTTGAATTTTTAAGACGATTAGGGAAAAATAGTGCATTTATAAATGGTTATACCTTTAGTATTGTAAATGAATATAAAGATTTGTCCTCTGATACTCAATGGAAACGATATTTGAAAAATAATTCTGATAAATATACTAATACTTGGGGTGTATCAAATCCGACGGTAATTGACGAAGAAAAAGGGATAATTATTCAGGCAAAAGAACACTCTTTTCCAAGAAGTATTTTTCATCGCAATATTGATGTTAAACTTCTTGAAACAGCAACATTACACGAGATAGGTCATATTTTTGACAATTATTATGGCAATAAAGATAAGAATTTAATAAAAGAAGTAAGAAAACTGCATATTTCTAATGATAAATTAACAGAAGCTCAGCAAAAAATGCTAAATAAATATTTAAGAAGTAAAGATTTAAGTGATTCGACAGAATACAAGCAGGCATGGCTAAAGGATGCCAGTGCATTAGGAAAAGATAAGAATAAATATAAAGAATTTAAAAGAGATGATATTAGGAAATATTATGCAATAGAAGATATTGATATTACGGATGGTATAACATCTCAAGAAGTAGAAAAAGCGGATAAATCTCGTTCAGAAATTTTTGCACAACTGTTTGCGTACGCTCTTGGTCGAGATGACGGTCATAAAGACGAAATCATAAGAGTCTATCCGAATACATACAAATTTGTAAAAGCTCATATAAAAAAACTTTTGAATATTAATTGTAATTAAGTTCTCATCACTACCATCACCAAATTAAAACCCGCCATACAGGCGGGCTTTAATTCGGAGACGGTGAGATTAATCACTTCGCTCGCATAAAACGTGCCTACGGTTATTTGTTACATAAACTTCGTTTATTTCACAAATAAGCCTTCGCACTCTGCTCGCTCGTTCCGAACTCATAATTAAGTTCTCATCACTACCATCACCAAATTAAAACCCGCCATACAGGCGGGCTTTAATTCGGAGACGGTGAGATTCGAACTCACGGTGGAATTGCTCCCACACAACCTTTCCAAGATTGCACCTTAAACCACTCGGACACGTCTCCCTATGGGTTTGTATTTTTATGCTACCACAAAAATTTTTCATGGTAAAATTTTTTTATGATTAAAAATGTTTGCGCAAATTCTAAGGGTTTAGTTGGAGAAATTGTCGTTCCGCCGGATAAGTCTATTTCTCATAGAGCTGTTATGTTCGCATCTCTCGCAAACGGGGTTTCTCGTATTGATAATTTTTCTTCTGCGCAAGATCCACTTTCTACTGTTAAAATTTTTCAGCATTTAGGGGTTGATATTGAATTTAAAGATAAAAATACCTTACTTATTCACTCTAATGGTACTTTAACCAAGCCAAATCATAACTTGGATTGTGGAAATTCCGGTACGACTATGCGCTTAACTGCAGGTATTCTTGCTGGTCAAAATTTTAATTCTGTTTTAATCGGTGATGCCAGCCTCTCAAAACGCCCTATGAAACGTATTGTTGAACCGCTTTCTCTTATGGGCGCAGAGATTGTATCAGAAAACTATTGCGCACCACTAAAAATATTCGGAAAAAATTTGCACTCAATTAATTACACCTCTAAAATAGCTTCTGCTCAAGTAAAATCCTCTGTTATTCTTGCAGGACTTAGTGCAGAAGGGGTAACTAATTATGTTGAACCTTATCTTTCCAGAAACCACTCTGAATTATTGCTTAAATATATGGGGGCAGATATTTCGGTTAATGAGTGTTCTGTTTCTGTGAAAAAATCTCAGCTTGAACCTAAAGAAATAAGTGTTTGCGGTGATATTTCGTCTGCTGCTTATTTTATTGTAGCAGCTTTGATTGTACCTAATTCAAACATTATACTGAAAAATGTAGGCTTAAATCCGACCAGATGCGGTATCATAGAGGTAGTTAAGCAAATGGGCGGACAAATTGAAATCCTTGATAAAAAAACTGTTTCCGGCGAAATTGTTGGAGATATAAGGGTTAAATATTCCGACCTGAAATCTTGTAATATTTCAGGGGATATTATTCCAAGATTGATTGACGAAATCCCTGTTATTGCAGTGCTTGCTACTCAGGCTGAAGGTGAAACAATAATTAAAGATGCCAAAGATTTAAGAAACAAAGAATCTGACAGGATTTCGACTGTGGTTTGCGAATTACGTAAACTGGGTGCAGATATTGACGAATTGGAAGACGGATTCGTCATCCGTGGAAAATCAAAACTAAGAGGTAGTGTTGCGGTTGAAACATACAATGATCATAGACTTGCTATGAGTTTGTTTGTTGCAGGTCTAGTTTGTGAAAAAGAAATTGCAATAAACAACTTTGAATGGGTGAATATTTCTTTTCCTGAATTCTGTATATTGATGAATTCTTTAATATAATATTTCTTATTTACCTGCAACAACAATAGAAAAATCTGTTTCTGCACACATATAATTCATTGGTTCATATACAAATTGATATCCTTCGAGTTCAGGAATAGTCTTTTTTAATCTGTTAAAATACTCTAAAGAAATTCTGTTTGAGTGCGCAATAAATTGGGAATGAGTTTTTGATATGTGAGATTCGCAATTTATACTTATATCAGAATTCTTTAATTTTCCCATGATGTCGTGAGCTTCTGAACTTTTGCTGTCTGTGTATACAACAGAAGCCGTAGGTGCTATTTCAAATTCATCAGCTGTTTTTTTTCTGTATATGAGCCTGTTTATAACCTCTTGTGTCTTATCCGGATCTAAAATCCAATAACTTATGTATCCTTTTTTGTTTGGTGCTCCTGGTAGTGTAGCAATCTCAACCTTATCCATATCTAAACTTTTTGCCATCATTGCAAATTGTGTAAGCTCATATAAAGACATATCAGTTTTTATGTATTTTTTAGATGTGCTTACAATTTCCGGCAATTTAGCTATGGTTTCAGGACGTTTTAAGTTATCAATTAAACCTCTCAAAAACCATTGTTGTCTTTGGGTTCTGCCTATATCTCCCATAGGATCGTGCCTAAATCTTAAATATCCTACTGCTTCATCCGGAGAGAGATGTTGATATCCTTTTGACAAATTAATATGTAAATGTCCTGAGTAATCGTTATAGTACATATTCTTTTCAACATATACATCTACACCGCCGATTGCTTCAACAATACTTTTAACGGCATTATCATGTACCATAATATATCTGTCAATGTTTACTCCAAGAGTATTTTCAATTGTTTTAATTGTCATACCTACTCCACCGATAGCGTGAGCCGCATTTATTTTTTGTATTCCGTTGTGGTCAGGCAAATATACTTTACTGTCTCTTGGTATTGAAATAGCGTTGACCGATTTTGTTCTTGGATCTACATTAAGTAATATAATAGTATCAGTCCTTGTTCCGGTCCATAAATCATCAGGGTTTTCGCTGGCATCTACCCCAAGTAAGAGAATATTCTTCCTTTTTTGCCCAAATGGTAATGCAAACTCGGCATTAGATTTTTTGTCGTTATCGCTTGCCATTTGTTGGAAAAACTTTGTTATTGGCGAATTTATACCAAAAGTATTTTCGCAAAAATCAGAATTTAATGCGTAATAAAAAAACCCGATTATTGCCGCTATTGAAATAAATATGAACATAACAAAAGCCTTAACAAATCCTGCTCCTGCTTGTTGTTTGCGATTTATTTCTTTTATATTACTTTGCCCTTTGCGTTTTTGTGGGGTTCTGTTTTTTACGCCTGTAACAGATCTTTTATAAGTTGCCATATATTTCTCTCATTGTTAAATTTACAGTCCTCTTTAATAGTACCTTAAAAAAAGAGAAATGACAATTTGTTAAACGATAAATTTAGACAAAATGGAGGATATAAATAGTAACCATTGTAAAGTATACAAGCAAACCAACAACGTCAATAGTTGTTGCAATAACCGGTCCTGAAGCTACAGCAGGATCAATTTTAACAGCTTTTAATCCTAAAGGGGTTAAAGTTCCGATAATTGTTGCCATAGTCATATTTATAGTCATAGCAAGCCCGACAACAACTCCAAGCCCGATACTATGCTGCCAGCCCCAAGTCGCTAACATTACAACAATTCCAAATATCACACCTATAGATGCGCCAATGAATGTTTCTCTTAATATATGATGTAATGCTGAACTTCTTGTTACTTGTCCTGTTGAAAGTCCTCTTACCATTAATGTTATACTTTGTGTACCGATATTTCCGCCCAACCCTGCCAGTAACGGCATAAATGCTGCAACTATAGGTAAGGCTGAAAATGTATGATCAAAATGATTTGCTACATTTACGGCAATGAATTCTCCTAATAACGTGATGAACAGCCAAGGAGTTCTTGCTCTTATGGCTCTCGTCATACTACCTGACAAAATCTCATCTTCATCTACTTCAACTGTCGAAATACCTGATGCCTGATAAATTTCTTCGGTTGTTTCTTCTTCAAATAAGTCGTGTACGTCATCCCAAGTAATCATTCCCTTGAGTCTGTTGTATAAGTCGACTACAGGTAGTGCATTATATTGGTATTTCATAAATTCATCAATAATATATTCACTATAATCGTCAACGTGAAGTTTTACTATATCTGAAATCATTATATCTTCAACTTTTTGATTAATAGGAGATGTTAATAATTTGCGTAAAGAAACAACACCCATTAAATGGTTTTGTTTATCAACTACGTATACGTAATATAACTCCATATTATCTTCAGTTGCACTAACTCTTATATGATTTAATACATCTTTAACGCTCATATCAGAGTTAACAGTGAGAACAACAGGGTTCATCATACCGCCGGCGGTATCTTCGTTATATGTCAACAGTTCTCTGACTTCTTCAGAAAACTTGTGAGGTAATTTGTCTAAATATGTTTCACTTTCGTCCTCTTCCATATCTCCTAAAACGTCTGCAGCAGCATCGTGCGGAAGTTTTGTTAAGATTTTGGAAGCCATTTCTTCATCAATATCGCCGAGTAATTCTACCTGAATTTGCGGTGTCAAATATTCCATCAAATCGGCAGCCTTTTCAATATCGAGCAGCTTAAAACATTTTAGCCTTTCTTCAGGTTTTAACTCTTGAAAAATGTCGGCTAAATCCGCTTCGTGATAGCTGTTCAGCTCATCTTTGAGCTGCATCAGCGTTTCATCGTCTATTATTTCTCTAATACGTTCAACGATATTTTCTGTATTCATCATGGCTATATTATATTACAAAATTTGCACATTGTATATAATTTCATTATTCTTGCGTTATCTGTGGCTTTACTTTGTATATCAAATTGTAGATTTTTTCTTATGGATTGTTACATAACAGTGGGTGTATGGCATGAAGTGTAACCTGTGTTTTTATAGGAATATTATTTGCTTATTACTTAACAAATATATATACAGTATATCAAAAATATTGTAAGTGTGAAGTTTTGTAAACACGAATTTTAATGGCTGAAATTCAAATATATTAAGAAATTTTAATTTCAAATAAAAAAATTTCTAAAGTTTCATGCAATTTTTGCCGATAAGTATTTTTTATATGTGTATAGAGAAGTATTAATGTAAAAACATCGTCTTTATATTAAGAGACGAGAGAAAGGATGTATTATGAGCGAAAAATTACGCCCGATTTCTTACAATGGAGAAACTCTGTATGTGAGAATGTCCAAAAGTGACTACAAATGGGCAAAAAAGCAACTGGCCGGAGAAGAGGCTGAGTCTGTATTTACTTGGCTCAAGAGTCAAAATGGTAAACAAATTGATGGTTTAAAAGAAGGTCAAAAAATAAACGTCAATATGGTTAGCAGCGAGGACAAGTATGATATCGGACAAGCAAGAGGCAGAGAAAACGCCGGAGAGGCAGGAAGAGCTCTTGCTAGAGGTCAAGAAACAATGCAGTCTAAAAAGGACTACAAAGAAAACCGTAATTATTATGAGTCTGTATTAACAGATAAGTTTGAAGCTGCAGGTTTGACTCCAAAAGATGCTGCAAAAGCTGCGAAAAAAGAGGCAAAAGCTCTTGTAAATGTTGAAAAAGCAGCTGATGAGGTTTTGGCTTCGGAATATTTCTTGCCAGGAGAAGAAGAAAAATATAAGGCAGCAAAAGCTGCAGCAAAAGAAACAGGTAAGCGTCCTGTAATGCTTGAAAAGAGTGATTACAAGTTACTTCAAAGTAAAGAGTTTGACGAAGCATTCGAAGGCAGAGTCAGAGATGAAAAAGGTAATATTGTAAAAGAGGGTACCTTAAATTCCGATAAATTGAAATTGATTGCCTCTAAAATGGTTGGCGATGACAATACTATTGATAATGAGGAAAGAGTTCAATTGACCGGAGACATAAAAGATTATAAAGATCGTAAACATATTTCTCATGCAGAAGCACGTAAAACTAAAAACCTGTTTAAACACTTAGGTTTTGACCATGAGCATGATTTTACCGAAACAAAAAGAATAGCAACTGTTGTTGGTATGACTCTTGCTGGCGCTGGATTAGGAGCTGGAGTTGGCGCTCTTGTATCTACTACATCACGTGTTTTGGTGGCGGCAGGACAAGTATATCAATTAAGAGGAAACGTCGTTAAAACTCCGGATATATTCAAAGAGGTAAGCAAAAACCAGGTTGTTCCGGGGACGTTGATAGGAACTGGGATTGGTTTAGGAGCAGGACTTTGGGCAGCAAGTAAAATTAATGATATAAAGGATCAAACATACCACAAGAAAGCTGAGGAACCTCCGGTAGAAGAACCTCCGGTAACCCAACATGTAGAAGAACCACCGGTAGAAGAACATTGCGAGGCTGAAATTATTGAGGAAAAAACAGAGACAAAGGTTGAAATACCTAATATTCCGTATAAAATGCAGAAAGGTGATATTATTAGCAATGTTGTTGCAGCAAAATATGGAATCACAGATCGTGATGAACTTAGAGCAGCTATCAGGGAAGTTAGAAAAGCTACGGGTATTCCTGAAAGCGGGCGTAATCCAAATGGTTCAACTGCAATTCCTCATATAAAAGTTGACGATAAAACTCTAATGGATGCATACTTCTTACCGGAAACGATACTTGGTGGTAAATATTCATTTATACCTGAAGCTAAAGTTAAACCAGTGAACTATGTAAAACGTGGTGAAAAAGCAAACGGTTCAAATAATACCACATCGGTTACGAAAGTTGGTACTCAATTTGTAGTTAATGATTGTAATAACAATCCGATAGCTGTTAAGCCAACATACGAAGAAGCACTAAAAGCAAAAAATGAGTGGGATTCTAGACACTAGATAAAATGTCATTTATTCCAATACGGAAATACATCCTTTATACATAAAAACCTTCTCTTTATAGAGAAGGTTTTTTATTGTGCTCATGTCATTGCGAGCAAATCAAAGGCTGGATTACGTCGTCGCCGAAGTTATTCAGCTCCTCGTAATGACATGTAACAAAAAATGAGGCTGATATTCAGCCTCATTTTCTTTCCTTTTTCCTTTTGATTTTACGCTTTTACAGATTTAATACATTTTTGTACTCTGTGTAAGGATCTTTCTTTACCAAGAATTGCCAATATAGCAGCCATATCTGCTCCGCATGTTCTGCCAGTTACCGCAGCGCGGATTGCCCACATTGTAACTTTTGGTTTGATTCCTTTTTCTTTATATTGTCCTCTAAATACTTCCAATTTGTGGTGTAATTCTTCTTCTTCAAATTCCCACTCTTGAGCTTGTCTTGCAAACTCTTCCAAAACATCCTGTGCTACCTCCGTATCCAATATCTCTTCCTGTGCTTTCGGCTCAATCTCAACATCTTCTCCAAAGAAGTATGGAACCGCATCAGTTATATCAGATAACAGGGTAAGGGGTTCACGTGTAACTTCCACCATTCTTGTGTATTGAGCATCTGTCATTTCGCTTAAATCATATTTTGTTAAATATGGTTTAAGTCTTTCTTTTAAATCTTCTATATCCAACATCTTTATATAATGGCTATTCATCCAATTTAATTTGTCATATTCAAAGATTGAATTTGATGATGATATTTCATTAATTCTAAAATCTTTTGCAATTTCGTCAACTGTCTTAATTTCAACTCCGTCAGAAGGTGACCAGCCTAATAATGCAACAAAGTTAATTAGAGCATCTGTTAAGTATCCCTTTTCGACGAATTCAGATACGGCAGTTGCACCGTGTCTTTTTGACAGTTTACTTCTGTCAGGTGCCAAAATCATTCCTAGATGTCCAAATTGAGGAACTTCTGCACCTAATGCTTCATATATTAAAATTTGTTTGTATGTATTTGAAATATGGTCTTCACCACGGATAATATGCGAAATTTTCATCAACATATCATCAATTACAACAGCGAAGTTGTATGTAGGTGCGCCATTTGATTTCATAATGACAAAGTCACCTAACAAATTTGTATCAACATGAAGTTCTCCTTTTACCATATCATTGAAGGATAAAATTGAACTGTCATGGAAAGCTTTTTGAGCTTTTGCAATATTAAATCTGATTGCAGGTTTTCTACCTTCTGCTCTAAGTTTTGCTTTTTGTTCTTCTGTTAAATTTTCACATTTTTTTGTATATACATATGGTTTTTTATTGTCGTGAGCTTCTTGTTTTTCAGCTTCAAGTTCTTCTTGAGTACAGAAACATTCATATGCAAATCCGCTATCTAAAAGTTTTTGCGCATATTTCGGATAAATATCAAATCTTTCAGATTGAGTGTATGGACCGTATTCTCCGCCAACATCCGGACCTTCATCCCAGTTTAAACCTAAAGCTTTTAAGCTGTCAAAAATATTGTCAATATATTCTTGGCTTGTTCTCTCAGCATCAGTGTCTTCTATTCTTAATACAAATTTACCGTTATTTTTCTTAGCAAATAAATAGTTGAATAAAGCTGTTCTTGCAGTCCCGACATGCAAATTGCCGCTTGGGGACGGAGCTATTCTGACTCTTACTTCTGACATATTTCCTTCTTTCTTTTTTATTAAATTTAATAAAAGGGGGTACTTCCACCTGTGCTCTTAGGTTATCACGAGCACAATATGATTTCAAGGACTTTTTCGTAAATTTTTTGTTTACACGCTTTAAATATAGATAAAGATATGATATAATATAAATATATATGATAATTATGCGAGGAGTTGAAATATGGGCGATAAAGAAGTTAATAATGAATTTGTTTTATCTAAAGTTGTTCGAAGAGATGTCGTAATTGACGGTAAAAAAATTGCGGAAAAAGAAATGTTTTATGATACAAATGATGTGTTAACTAAAGAACTTGTATACAAAGATATGAACGACAACAGACGATTTGATATATTAGACAGTATTACAGTATACAAAAAGGGCGTTCCGCAAACTCAAACATTGTTTAAAAGAGTTCAGGTTATTAAATATAATTTTGATGGTTCTGTAAGAAATATTTCAAAATTTGCTGATTAGTATTTTTAATAATAAAAAAAGAAGTTATACATTTATGTGTATAACTTCTTTTTTTATCTTGTAATTTAACTAATTGTCAAAAATTTCTTTTGAAGGTTTGCTGTCAGCTACGTATTTCGCAAGCTGTTTGGATGCAGGCTTGTATGCGTTAAGCGTTGAGCTTCCGCCTAAACATCCGCCTGGGCAAGCCATAACTTCAATTAGATTTCCTAATTCGCAAACTCCGTTTTTA